>Ga0180435_10001008_pt1 | contig 29661 bp, 25 predicted proteins | sample SS_ome_3_FD_132467 | JGI IMG/M metagenome (GOLD analysis project Ga0180435, IMG submission 132467) | Hypersaline lake sediment archaeal communities from the Salton Sea, California, USA - SS_3_S_1 metaG | ecosystem: Environmental > Aquatic > Non-marine Saline and Alkaline > Hypersaline >... | reverse complement strand
CTTTCACTCTGGAACCACCCAGGCGATAACATTTATGGCATGTTCGCCCGTTCCGAACGAATGGTGAACAAAGCTGAAGAGTTGCTGGGTGATGAGGTATATCACTACCACTCTAAGATGATCCTAAAGGATCCCAGGATTGGAGGAGCCTGGGCCTGGCACCAGGACTATGGCTACTGGTACCAGAACGGACTTATTTACCCCGACCTGGTGAGTGTTTTTATCGCGGTGGACAAGGCCACCCGTGAGAATGGCTGCCTGCAGGTGATCAAAGGTTCCCATCGCATGGGTAGGATCGATCATGTGCTCACCGGCGATCAGGCAGGAGCCGATATGGAAAGAGTGAATGCCTGCCTGGATCGTATGGAGCTGGTTTACTGCGAAATGGAACCGGGTGATGCCATATTCTTCCATTCCAACCTTCTGCACCGTTCCGATCAGAATACCTCTGAAAATTCGCGCTGGTCCATGGTATGCTGCTACAATACCAAAAGCAACGATCCCTACAAGGAGTCCCACCATCCCGGCTATACTCCCCTTAAAAAAGTGGATGATTCCATGATCAAGAAGGTAGGCTCACGCAGCTTTGAAGATGGAGCTCAGGCCTGGCTGGATCCTGAGAAGGATGAAAGCGCCTCGAGTCTGGATGAGGACTAAGCAACACAATTATTCTTAATCCCTGTCTCTGGAATAGGACTAATTTCATTAACTTAGAAATTATACCCTTGTCCCGGGGCTTGTTTTTCTTTTTTTTGATTCATAACTAATAGAGTGGCCTGGTACTTTTATTGCTTCCTCATTTAGCGTTTTATGCAAGAGCGTATAATCAAAATCATCCTGTCTGAAGAGTTTAAGGATCAGGCACTGGAAATACTGGATGCTGAAGAGAGCGTTTTTTACTGGTTGGAAGAGTCCAATTCAAAAAATGTTGTGATCAGTATGCTCGTAGATTCCAGCCAGACGGAAAACCTGATGGACAATTTTGAAAGAAGATTCGGTCACACTGAAATATTTAAGCTCATCGTATTGCCTGTGGAGGCATCCCTGCCGAGAAAGAAGGAAGAGGAAAAACCTGAACCGGAGCCAGAGGAAAAGACGAAGCCAAAAAAATCCACCAGGATCAGCCGGGAAGAATTGTATGCTGATATTGTAGGGAGTTCAAAAATGACGAATATTTACTTCATTTTTGTTGTACTTTCCACCATAGTGGCTGCCATCGGTCTGATGAAGAACAATGTGGCCGTTATCATTGGAGCCATGGTTATTGCCCCATTTTTAGGACCCAGTGTAGCCCTGGCCCTTTCCGCTACCCTTGGGGACAATAAGTTAAGGAATGATGCCCTCAAGGCTACGATTGCCGGATTTTCACTGGTTATTTTCTTATCAGCCCTGATCGGCTATTTCTTTACATTTGATCCCGGCATTCCAGAAATTGCCTCCCGCACCCAGGCCGGAATACCGGATATTATGCTTGCCCTGGCTTCCGGGGCTGCAGGTGTCCTTGCATTTACCACAGGTGCGCCCGCAGTGGTTATCGGAGTTATGGTAGCCGTGGCATTGTTGCCTCCTTTGACTGTATTTGGTCTACTCATGGGAAGCGGGGAATACAATCTTGCCATGGGTGCATTTCTTGTGTTCCTTACCAATATCATTTGTATTAATCTTGCAGGAGTTAGCACATTCCTGTTACAGGGAGTAAGTCCAAATAGCTGGTGGGAAGCGAAAAAGGCGAAAAAAGTAAGCCGGAAAACTCTGGCTATCTGGATAATTACTTTGGCTTTTCTGATTGTAGTTATCCTGCTTTGGAGCAATTAGGAAGAAGGAGCCAGCAGCCTGGATGAGGACTGTTCCGGTACGGTCTATTCCCGGTAACTCCAGAGCAATTCCATGGTGAGACCTCCGGACTTTTCCAGGTCGATGTATTCGTAACGGCCCGAGCCGGGTTTTCCGTCTTCACCCCAGGTACCTCCCATGGAAACCACAAATCCCTGTGAGGTATAATCTTTCAGGACCAGGTCCATATCACTGACAGAAAAAGCCAGGTGATGAATACCTTCTCCATGTTTGTTGATATGGTCTTCATATACAATGGGTGGCTTAAGGGGTATGCACCATTCATAGGCTACGGTCCCGTGTCGTTGCCAGCCCTGCATCAGTTTGTGGTCAGCCGGTTTCCCGTAATACATGGGCTTACCCAGTTCGGGGTGCCTGAGTTCCAACGCAGGCAGACCAATCCGCTTCCAATACTCTGAAACGGGCTCCGGGTCCACGATGGCAAAGGCATACTGGTTAAGTTTCATCTCGAGCCGGTTTTCATCGCACAAGGGTGTGTGGACCTGCAAACCATTAGCCTCAAAGGTAAAACCAAGCACATACTTGCCTTCTGCTTCTGTATCCATCAGCACAAAGGCCAGTTCTCCTTCGGGGGTGCTGATGCTTATCTTATCAAGTATAGCGATCCCCAGCTGGTCCAGTCTGGCCATTTCATCCTTCAAATCCTGCACCGAGAGGCTCCGGTGTACCAGGCTCATTGCTGCATCACCATGACCTTCCAGGAACTCCAGAAATACCGATTCACCTTCCATGGGCTGGATCCATAGTACATGGGCCCCTCCCAGGTTGGCTGCTACCACCCGGGCCATACTGGCACTTTCCCGGGTCAGAGACTTTATTTCCACCAGTCCCAGATCTTTGAACTGGTCAAAACCGAGCAGGCGGTAATTCAACATGGTAGTTTCCACATCACTTACCACCCAGAGTACCTGGTCTACCTCCTTGTAAAACTCAGGAATATCTTCTGATTTCAAGGTACCCGACGAAAGAATCCCGATACAAATCAATAGGCTTAGCTTTTTCATGACTTAGATCTTATTGAGATGAAATATTCAGTTCTATGGCTCCAATATCGTAATTATTTCCTGAGGGAATCTCTGTCCCCAGTAAATCCCGCTTCCCCACATCTATTTTTAACATTTGAGTCAGATCCAAACCTTTGTCTATGAGGGGTGATCCGTACAAAGGTGAAAGACCTTTAAAAGTTTCAGGACTCAGGTCTGCCGGATCAATGCCAGGATCCCAGATGAACTCGCTTAGCAGGGGATCTGCAAAATGACCGGTAAATTCTCCCCCGTTCATTTCCTTTCCTGTACTTTGTGCCCAAACTTCCAGGCTTTCGAATCCCAGAAAAGATGGATCGCCGTTTAAATCCCAATAGCAATTTCCTTCAAATACCTCATCCTTAATAGCTTTTGCATCAGAAAGAAAGGAACCGTTGTAAATAAAGACATTGTTGCGAAATTGGATCCCGGGATAATTATCATAGAGCCAGAGATTACCTTTTCCAGGCTGACTATTGTAAAAAGTATTGTTGTATATCTGGCAGTTGGCCAGAGTACCAGCCTCCTCATTTTTCCATATCCCGAGCGATCCATCATTCAAAATTCCATCGTTGTAGGATAAGCAATACCTTACGATGTTATTCTCCCATGGCTTCGCTGCACCAAATTCGAATAATCCGTACCCTATTCCTTCATTGCTAAAAGAAATGCAGTACTGTATTACAGAGTTGGACACGCCTCCGTCGAGGTCAAATCCCCCACCATCCTTGGCGGAAGGATTGGTCCGGTTATGATGGGAAATGCAGTGTTGGATGGTAAAATCTGTGCAATCCCAGATCCATATTCCCACCGGTCCGTTTCCGGTCCAGGGCATGTCCCAGCCATTGTCAAATGCTTCGCAGTACTCGATGGTCCCTTTTCTGACTGAGGATGCCAGGATACCATTACCGCTGTGATTATCCAATACCGTGGGATCGCCTGGATTGTTTTCTGCCACACAATGAGCAATATATATCTCAGTATTATCGTAACTGCGCTTATCCCAGATGGAGCTCCCCGAAACATGTATCCCGGCAAAACCATTGTCATGAGCATGAATATGAGTGATGGAAATATCCTGACACTTATGTACATGAATGCCGCTGTGTTGGAAACCATAGACTTCCAGATTTGTCAATTCCGCACCCTTCACATTCATAAGCAGGATACCATCGGAGGTGTTACCAGTTTTCCTTCCTGCACCATACAGTATTAAGTTTGTCAGTGTGAGAAAACTGCAAGCTTCGGCATAACATCCAGCCCCATCTTCTCCATTTATAGTGGCCTTACCGCTGCCATAGGAGCTAATTACCACTCTATTTTCCAGGGTGCCAGAATCATCAGAATCGAGAATTATCTTTCCGCTATACTCATCTCCAGCCCTGAATAAAAGGCTGTCACCGGCTGAAAACACATGAGCATTTACCCTGTCAATGGTTCGCCAGGCCTGATCAAAAGTTAATCCTGAATTTTGATCATTTCCCTCGCTGCTCACGTAATATGTTTGCCTATGCTCCTTTAATTCACTGCTGCAGGATAAGAAATACCATCCTGCAAAAAGAAAAATCAACAAATATCGAGTGGCAGACATGGGGGACTTAAACATCACTACTTGTTGGTTTCAATTTCAATGCTGGCAGATTCTAATCCCTTAGAACTGGCCGTCAAAGTCATCGCCCCGGCCCGATCGGTGGATTTAATAACCACCAGACACCTCCCCATGTAAGCTTTGCGGAAAGGACTCTGATAGCTTTCGGTACTCATGGGATTAGAATTCCCTACGGCCACAATTGTGCCCGGGCCATCCAGATCGAAATTCACCAGATTTTCTGCCAGAATGGACCGGTTCCCATTCTGATCTAGAAGCTCGACCTCAATGAAACTCAAGTCCTGTGAATTTGCCTGAATATTTGAGCGATCCGCAGTCAGCTCAATGCTTTGAGCTTCATCGGTGGTCAACAGTTCATCTATTTCAATTTCTTCATCCCCGCTATATGCGATGGCTCTCAGGGATCCTGGTGCATAGGGTACTTGCCATCGTGCAATCCATTCGTTCTCCCTGCTTGATTCCTTTCGGCCCAGCGATTGACCATTCAGGAAAAGCTCCACTTCTTCATGGGCACAATATACTTCCACTTCCAGCTCCTGTCCTTCGTACCCCTCCCAGTTCCAGCTGTCGCGCACATCCTGCCAGTGCCACTTGCTCCAGTACATCCTGTCGGGATTCTCTTCAAAGGAAGGTTCGGGAGGCTTCACAAAAACAGAGAGCTGTTTCCCGGTGTTCCAGAGTACGTTCCGGTAGAAGGATTGGGGACGCTTCCATCCGCAAATATCAATGTCCCCGCAATAGGCATGGTTCCAGGGGTAAAAGCTGCCAATGTGCAGATAGCCCAGCCAACCGATGCTGGACTCGCCCAGGTAATCAAAACCGGTCCAGACAAAATCCCCAATGACGTAGGGATTGTCCATTACATCCATCCAGGCCCCGAAGGCCGTCAGCGGATAGGATTCTGCACAATACATCAAACGGTCGGGTACTCGCTTATGATCGATTCTGAAAATGCTTTCTTTTCCATGATCCCCACCAAAGGAGTAGTTGTACCCGGAAACATCCAGGGTGGCAAAATAGGGGTCCTTATCCGGTCCCAGTCCGTTCACCGCTGCGGTCACCGGTCGTGTGGGATCAAGCTCACGGATAAACTCAGCCAGCATCTCTGAGGTCTCCACCCCCTCTGCCTCTCCCCTTTCCGGGATTTCGTTTCCAGTGCTCCACATAATGATGGAAGGGTGGTTGCGGTCCCTCTTTACCATACTTTTTACATCCTCCTGCCACCAGTCGTCAAAAAAGCGATGGTAGTCCTGGGGATTTTTTGGTCGTCTCCACATATCGAAAGATTCATCGATGACCAGAATGCCAAGACGATCGCAGGCATCGAGAAAGGCTGGTGAAGGCGGATTGTGAGCGCAGCGAATGCTATTGAAACCGCTGGCTTTCATCAATTCCACACGTCTTTCTTCCGCACGGTCATAAGCTGCCGAGCCCAGGGGACCGTTGTCGTGATGCATGCATCCCCCTTTTAAAAGCACGTTCTTTCCATTAAGGAAGAAACCCTCCATGCTATATTCTATGCTCCGGATCCCAAAATGTGTTTTCACTCTGTCGAGGATCCTGGATTTTTCATCCCGGATTTCAGTCAGAGCTGTATATAAAACCGGGGAATCCACCGACCAGAGCTCCGGAGCACTGAGCTCCAATTCCTGGTTTAGTGTGGATCTTGCGCCGGGGCCAATATCAATTTCACTCTCTGTTTGAGCTACAGTCTGGCCATCCTCGCCTAACAGGGAGGTGAGCACTTTCAGCTTGCCTGAGCTCTCATCTGCATTAGTAATTTCATTGCTGACCAATACGGTGGCACGGTCAGCCAGAATTTCCGGGGTGGTAATGGAAGTGCCCCAGGGTGCAATATGAAGCGCTTGGTTGACTACCAGCCAAACATGCCGGTAAATACCCGATCCGGAATACCAGCGGCTGTTCCGCCCTTCGTTTTGCACTTTCACTGCAATGAGGTTGCTCTCTCCCGGCTGGATCTTGTCCGAGATATCGTACCAGAAAGAGGTATAACCGTAGGGATGATTTCCCAGTTTTACCCCATTAATCCAGATATCTGCATCCATGTAGATGCCGTCAAACTGCAGGTAGACACTTTTCCCATTCAGCTCCTCTGGAATATCCAGTTCTTTTCGATACCAGCCTGTTCCTCCCCTGAAATAACCCGTATTAATGGCACCCACGGCTGCGGAGTCGATGGGGCTCCCTGTGCCCGGAATATCCTCGATACTCCAGTCGTGGGGCAGGTCCAGTAGTCTCCAGGAAGTGTGGTCGGTCTCCGGGGCCTCTCCCTTATCCAGATCACCCAGATGGAAGCGCCATCCTTCATCCAGAAGAAGCCTGGATCTCGGGCTTTCCAGTCCGGCAAAAAGAGTATCCGACTCAGAATCTGACAGACTGCAGGCCCCTGTCAGGAACAAAATGGCGATGCTTGCGACAACTTGAAGGAAAGTGTTTCTCATATGTATGGTCTTTAATAGGCTTCCAGGTCCATTACCCGTACACGGGCTTCCAGATAATAATAGTCGGCGTAATTCAGGGGAACATCCACCTCCGAATCCATGGGCTTGGCTCCAACCGAATGTCCCAGGATAAATCCCTGGTTCTCACCGGGACCAGATGCGTAGGTGGTTCCCAGGCTCCTCATGATTTTATCAGCCTGATGCTTGTAGATGGCTCCTCTGTCTGAAAAAGTGCAGAGTTCATAAAGTGCCGAAGCCATGATGGCAGCAGCCGATACATCCCGTGGTTCATCGGGTATGCCTGGAGCATCATAATCCCAGTAGGGTACCAGATCGTCCGGCATATTGGGATGTGCCAGCATAAAATTGGCAATCTTTTCAGCCTGGCGCAGGAAATCAGGATCTCTTGTATAGCGGTAGCAAACAGTATAACCATAAAGTCCCCAGGCCTGACCTCTTGACCAGGACGATTCATCGCTGTATCCCTGGTGGGTATTAAACTTCCTGGCCTCCCCGGTGAGGGTGTCGTAATCCACCACATGGAAGGAGCTGTTGTCGGGGCGAAAGTGGTTATCCAGGGTGGTCTGGGCATGATTGACGGCAATCTTATGATAAATGGAATCACCTGTTTTTCGTGTAGTCCAGAAGAGCAGTTCGAGGTTCATCATATTGTCGATGATCACCGGGCACTGCCAGTTTTCCTGGTTAAAATCCCAGGACCGGATGCATCCCACCTCCTCATAATAACGATCAATCAGGGTTCTGGCGGATTGCTCCAGAACCGCAACATACTCCGGATTGCTGGTGAGGCGATAAGCGTTGCCATAACTGCAAAACATCCTGAAGCCCACATCGTGGTTGGATCCATTGAACTGCTGATCCTCCAGGAGATCCGTATATTTAATGGCTCTTTCCTTCCACACGGGCTGTCCTGTCATTTCAAACATGTACCAGAGCACTCCCGGATAGAATCCACTGGTCCAATCTCCAGCAGGCACCACCGAAAGTGCTCCATCCTTGTGCAGTGTCCTGGGAACAACGAGCTTTTGTCCATTGGAGCTAAGCGAATCCTTAGCCAGAACCTTTTGAATATTCTCTTCCAGGAGGTGCACCTGGGACTCAATCTGATTTTTATTAACGGGCTCGGCCTGTTCTGCCTGATTTTCCTGATTTACAGGTCCTTTGCAGGCAGAAAAAATTAGAGGCAGGGTAATAAGTAGAATAACAAATCTTAGCATCATGGATAATAGTTAAAAGTTATTGTATGTAGTTAGCTCTCAGGTAATCGGGGTCCCAATCCGGGTTGGGATCCATTCCTTTGGCACCTATTTCTTTCTGCCAGCTATGTAAGAGCTCAAGCAGTTCCTCGGTCTTTTCAGGCATGGAATCGGCCAGGTTGTTGCTTTCACCCATATCCTCATCTAGCTTATACAGTTCCACCAAACCGGGATCGAAAAATTCGATCAACTTATAATCCCCAAGCCTGACAGCTGCCCCGGGCTTGCCTCCCTGGTTTCCATAGTGGGGATAGTGCCAGAATATGGGCCGGTCGTCCGGCAGGCTTGCTCCGCCAAAAAGAGGCGCCAAACTGATTCCATCTTTGTGCTGCTCGGGAATCAAGTCAAGTCCGGCCATCTCCAGGATGGTGGGATAAAAATCGGTGCTCGTTACCGGTGCATCTGTTAACTTCCCCTGCGAAGGCGATCCGGGCCATTTGATAAACATGGGTTCCCTGATACCTCCCTCATACATCCAGCCCTTCCCTCCTCTCAAAGGCAGGTTGGAAGTGGGCGATCCTTCCGCGGTGGATAATCCGCCGTTGTCCGACATGAAAAATACTATGGTATTTTCTTCCAGCTCCAATTCCTTTAACTTATCCATCAACCTGCCCACATTGTTGTCCAGGGTTTCGATCATGGCAGCATATACCGGATGTCCCTGTTGGGTGCGCTCCACAAATCGACCCCTTGCTGGTGCATATTTAATCCATTCCCGATTGGTGGTCTCCATGGCCACCGGATCGAGGCCTTCACTCTCAATTTTATTCTTATACTTCTCAACAAGCTCGGGCCTGGCCTGCAAGGGAGTATGAACGGTATAAAATGAAAGGTACAAGAGAAAGGGTTCTTCTCCCTTTTCTTCCAGAAAGCGGATCGACTCATCGGTGAGCCTGTCGGTGAGGTTCTCCCCTTCTGGTCCGCTTTCCAGCCTGGGATTGGTATAGGGACTGAAATAGCCGCCACGTGGCGAACCTACGCTCCATCCCCCTTTATTGATATCGAATCCCTGGTGTTCGGGCCAGTAAATGGAGTCTTCCCCCATGTGCCATTTCCCCGCAAAAAAAGTTTTGTATCCTGCCTGCTTAAGCGCTTCGGCTATGGTCACTTCCTCCAGCTTCATCTCAAATTCAAATTCTTTGGAAAGTAACTTATCGTTGGGTAATCCGGCATTGTAATTTTGCCGGCCCTTGATCCAATCGGTGACTCCGGTCCTGGCAGGATATTTTCCAGTCATGATGCTGGTGCGGGTGGGAGAACAGACCGGACAGGCTGCGTAGGCATTGGTAAAACGCAAAGACTCACCGGCCAACCGGTCAATATTGGGGGATTCATGAAAAGTACTGCCATAACATCCCAGGTCGGCCCATCCCAGATCGTCCACCAGTATGAATACAAAATTTGGTACAGGATCGCTTCCGCCATCCCCCGTACAAGAGGTAAAGGACAAAGCAAAAAGCAACACCAGGGCTGGTAAGAAAAACTTCATGGTCGAAGTGCTTTTAGGGTTCAGCTGCTCAAGGTATATAAGAATTTCAAGTTTTCCCAGTATCTTTAGGTCTACAATCCCGGAGATATGAAAGCCTTACTCCCCATTTCCATGCTGGCCGTGATTCTGGCAGGCTCGTGCAACACAACAAACAACAATGTACCCATGAATGAATCTCAAAACTGGAAAGATATTCTGGCAGAGGACCTGCATCTGCTGGGTCACCGAAACTGGATCCTGGTGGTGGACAAAGCCTTCCCCGAGCAATCCTCGGAAGGAATGAAATATCTGTATGTGGAACAGGATCTGCTTCCTACCCTGGAGCATGTATTGAGTGCCCTCGACAAGAGTACCCATGTAAAACCCATAATTTATCAGGACAAAGAACTCTCTTTTATCACGGAAGAACAGGTAGCTGGCATCGAGAGCTTTAGAGCTCAAGCAGCTGATATCCTGAGCGGTAGAGAACTTAATACCTTACTTCACGACGAGGTTTTTTCCCTGCTGGATGAAAGTTCATCGCTCTTCAGGGTGCTGGTAATCAAGACAAACTGTACACTTCCCTACACATCCGTATTTCTTCAATTGGACTGCTCCTACTGGGGCCCAGAACAGGAGGAAGTACTCAGGAAAACAATGGAATAATCCGGCCGGTCAGCAGTACTTTCAGTTGCCGGAGTTTTACAGCCTGAGATTCGGTTTAAATTTCAAGTACAAAGTCCTCAAGCTGATTCAGTATTGTGTTATACTCACTGCCGGCTTGATAACTGTTCCAGAAGCACAGAAGGCAATTTGGGGGTAGCTCCGTGTTGGGAACACACATAAGCAGCCACATCAGTCGCTATTTTATGAACCTTCTTTAGAGGCAATTCATTGAGAATTCCTGCCAGAAGTGTGGCAGTAAAGGAATCACCCGCACCCACGGTGTCTGCGATCTTCACCTGTGGGACTTCGCACTGGGATAGTTCTTTCTGAGTCATAAGCCAGGATCCCTGGCCCCCTTTGGTGTAGGCAATAAGCTTGAGCTGATGATCATTGAGCAAACGCCGTAATAGGCTTTCCTCATCCCCTGCCAAATCTAAGAATCCTGCCAGCACGGGTAGTTCATCTTCGTTCAGTTTAAGTACATTGGATAGTTCCAGGGAAGCAAGGATGTTCTCCTTATGATAAAAAGCCTGGCGTAGATTGATGTCGTAGACCCTCAAACAATCTGCTCTGGTAGTTTCTAAAAAGGTCCGGATACTTTGTCCCGACACCTCACTACGCTGAGCCAGGCTTCCAAAGCAAACCGCATCCAATTCAGGGGCCAGCTTCTTAAGCTTTTCGTTCCAGGCTATATAATCCCAGGCCACGTTTTCGTGTATGGTGTAGGCAGGAATACCTTCTTCATCCAGGGTAACTGTGACTGTTCCTGTGGGATACTCCGGATTAAGCTGAATGTAGTCTTTTCGTAAACCCAGGTGATCCATAACTCCAAGAATCTCCTCCCCATCAGGATCAGAGCCAATGGCACTTATCACATACGCATCATTACCTGCCTGCATGGCGTGAAAGGCAAAGTTGCAGGGTGCTCCACCCATTTGCTTTCCCTGTGGCAAGACATCCCAGAGCAGTTCTCCGATCCCGGCTATTTTCTTTTTTATCATGGTAGACTAAGTTGAAAGTTGAGCTTAATTTACTCATTATACTCTTTGGAAACACCCATGGTATTGAGAGAAAATTTCGATATGTTTGTTTTCTTTCATTTACAAGCGTTTCCCAACCAGAAATACACCAAACCCATGTCCACTGCGCACATCATTATCCTCGTCATAGCAGCCGTTTCCCTACTACTTATTATGGTGCTGAAATTCAAGATCAGTGCCTTTATCTCCTTGCTTATCACTTCCATGTTTGTGGGCATCCTGTCGGGCATGCCCCTCCAGGACATCATGGTGAGTATTCAGGAAGGGATGGGAGGCACGCTTGGATTTGTGGCGGTGGTGGTTGGTCTGGGGGCCATTTTCGGCCAGATACTGGAAAGTTCGGGCGGGGCCGAATCCCTGGCCCATCATCTGGTGAAAAAATTCGGGACCGACAGGGCCTCCTGGGCCATGGTGCTGACCGGGTTTATTGTGGCTATTCCGGTGTTTCTGGATGTGGGCCTGGTAATTCTTGCGCCCATTCTCTATGCCTTATCCAGAGATACAAAAAAATCCCTGCTCTACTATGGGATCCCGCTGCTGGCCGGACTGGCCGTTACCCACAGCTTCATGCCTCCCACACCGGGTCCCATAGCAGTTGCCGAAATCCTGGATGCCCAGCTTGGCTGGGTGATATTCTTTGGTTTCATTCTGGGAATCCCCACCGCCATCATAGCAGGTCCTGTTTTTGGAAAGTACATCTCGAAGAAGATCAACATCCAACCTCCCGAGGAAATGATGGTGGCTGAGCCTTCTGGTAATAAAGACGGACAAGCATTGCCTTCCTTTCGTTCCATTGCCCTGATCATCGCAGTTCCCCTGGTTCTGATCCTGGTGAATACCTTTACATCGGTTATGGTTGACAAAGAGGTGCTGGGAGATACCTTATTCTCGGACATCCTGATTTTTGTAGGTCATCCATTCAGCGCCCTTATAATTGCTGCATTGCTGGCCATCTATTTTCTGGGGATTAAACGAGGCAAGTCGAAACAGGAACTCCTGGATCTGAGCACCAAAGCCCTTGGTCCAGCTGGCATTATTATCCTGGTCACAGGAGCCGGGGGTGTGCTAAAGCAAATTCTGGTGGATAGCGGTATTGGTGCCATGATGGCCAATTCCATTTCAGATTCGGCCCTGCCTCCCATCATGCTGGCCTGGATTCTTGCAGCCATAGTCAGGGTCACTCAGGGATCAGCCACGGTGGCTATGATAACTGCTGCCGGAATTATGGCACCGGTTCTGAGTTTCATTGCACCCAGTGCGCCCGAACTAGCACTGATAGTTATATCCATTGCCTCAGGCGCTACACTACTCTCTCATGTGAACGACAGTGGATTCTGGCTGGTAAGTAAATATTTCGGCATGGATGAGAAACAAACCCTTCGCTCCTGGACCATGATGGAATCCATCATTGCCATCTGCGGTCTGGTTTTCACCATGCTGGCAAGTTTGTTTGTATAGAACCTTCTCGTCCCAGACTACTTCCGGGGCTTCATCCATTGCACTTTCAACTGGGCCTCATGGCTTTTTCCCAGTATGGAAGAGTACAATTCCGGCCTGCGTGCTTTCATATAGCGGTGCCCTCCAGCAAGTAAGAGCTTATCAGGGGTACATCGGGCCACCACCACTTCGTCGTCCATGGAACGGCATTCGGCCAGGATCTCCCCGTAGGGATCCAGGATCATGGAATTTCCATTCTTCAACTGATCGTCGTCGGGACCAATGGGATTGGAAAAGATGGCGTAAATGCCATTGTCGTAAGCCCGTGCAGGCAGCCAGCGCAATATCCAGGCCCTTCCCTTGGGCCCTTCAAACTCTGCCCTCAGGGATTCGGGGTCTTTTTGCCGATTGTCCCAGTACTTCCTGTCCACCCAACCCCTGCCCGGCATGGGCGAGGGAGTACAGCCGGTCACATGAGGCATGAAAATAATCTCAGCTCCCAGCAGTGCTGTGGCACGCACATTTTCTATGATGTTGTTGTCGTAGCAGATCAGAATTCCACAGCGGCATCCGTGGAGGTCGAAGCTTACGTATTCCTCCCCGGGGGAGAGATGCTCACTGATGAAAGGATGCAGTTTCCTGAATTTGGCCACAAAACCGTAGCCGGTAACACAGACATAGGTATTATAGAGCTTACCTTCTTCTTTCTCCACCAGACCGGCCAGTACAGCCACATCGTATTTGTCCGCTATACGGATAAGCTCACGGGTACTATCTCCTGAAGGTACCTCCTCTGCCAGATCCAGCAAATCCATATGACTGAGCTTTTGCAGGAAACTGTAGGAAGTAATACTCAGTTCGTGAAAACTGACCACGTTGGCTCCTTTCTGTGCTGCCTCAGCAGTCAGGGCCTCTATGCGATTCAGGTTAAACTCCTTGTCGCCGTTCCTTGTCTGGAACTGTGCCGTAGCAATATTTATCTCTTTCATAACTTGCAGTCAATTTAGGACAATTTGACATTTAACTCAATGCTTTGAGTATTTTTACTGCAAAGAAAATTTAAAGGTATGATCCCGGGATTCGCCAGTACTGTTTTAAAAACTGCCCTGAAAACGGGAGGTGACGTTTTGCTTTCCCACCTGGGGAAAAGTCCACAGGCCACAGTCAAAGAAAGCATATCCTCTGTGGTCACAGAAGCTGATCTGGCATCCGAACAAGCAATAATTAAGGTACTTGACGGAGCCCCTGAAATATATAATATAATTAGTGAGGAAGCGGGTTATCTGGACCGTGATTCAGAATACACCTGGGTGGTAGATCCCCTGGATGGGACTTCCAATTTTGCTGCCGGACTTCCCTGGTTCGGGGTAATCATTGCCCTTTTTCAGGGTGATACTCCTATCCTGGGAGGAATGTACCTGCCTAGCGATCAAAAGCTGTATCTGGCCATAGCCGGCGAAGGTGCCACGCTAAATGAAAAGGCGTTGAATCTTCTTCCCTCCACTGCTTTGTCGGATCAACTGGTGGCATATTCATTTGATTTCAGCGAGGATGCCGCAAAGACCAGGAGTGAAATGGATATGATGGCTCGCCTGTCAAGATCTGTCAGGAACATCCGGTCTACCAATTCGCTGGTGGATTTTTGCTATGTGGCTGAAGGGAAACTTGGCGCCACGCTGAACCAGCAAACAAAGATCTGGGATATTGCCGTACCCTGGCTCCTGATCAGGGAACTCGGGGGATGCGCAAGTGACATTGAGGGTGGCGAGATCCGCTTTGATCTGTCTCAGAAAGCCCTCAGCCAAAACTATACGATATTATCATCCGGTCCGGGACTGCACCAAAAGATCCTGGATACCATTTACCCTAAATAACTAAAAACCATCCTATGAATGTCGTAAGACTCCTGCCCGTACTGCTCTCCTTTGGACTACTGGCTGCCCATTTTTCCAGGGCCAATCTTTTCCCACTGGTAATCCTTAGTTTAGCCATACCCTTTCTCCTGTTTATCCGGAAAACCTGGGTAGCCAGAAGCATCCAGGTTCTGCTGGTCCTTGGGGCGGCAGAATGGATCCGTGCCATGTTCGGCTACATTGAGATACGCAAATCCATAGGTGAGGATTGGGGCAGGCTTGCCATCATCCTGATTACAGTGGCTTTGCTGACAGCCTGTGCCGGACTGGTATTCCGTGGAAAATCTTTAAAACGCAGGTACGGATTATAAAAACCAAGAAATGAAACGGCCCTTTATTCTCGCTATGGTTTTGGCCCTGTGGCTGGCCGGATGCAATCAATCAGAGGAAGTTGACAATAAACCCGAGGAAGAAAGTATGAAAATAAATGTATACCAGGTATTTACACGCCTTTTTGGGAATTCCAACACCACCAATAAAGCCTGGGGAACTCTGGAAGAAAACGGGGTTGGAAAATTTACGGATTTCAACGACCGGGCCCTGGAAGGGATCAAGGAATTGGGCATCACCCATATCTGGTACACGGGGGTTCTGCATCATGCCATGGTGACGGACTATCCGGAAATCGGAATTCCGGGCGATGACCCCGACGTGGTTAAAGGCAGAGCCGGATCGCCCTATTCGGTTAAAGATTACTACAACGTAAATCCCGATCTGGCCGAAGACCCTTCCCGCAGACTGGAAGAATTTGAAGCACTTGTAAAGCGCACACACGAGCATGGGCTAAAGGTCATTATTGATATTGTTCCCAACCACGTGGCCCGTGTATACAAGTCCGCCAGCAATCCGCCGCAGACGGAGGCGGAAGATTTTGGAGCCTCCGACGATATCTCCAGAGAATACCTCAAGAATAATAACTTCTACTACATTCCCGGTCAGGCTTTCCGGGTGCCTGAATGGAAGGATGGCTACCAGGTACTGGGTGGAGAAGATCATCCGCTGGCCGATGGCTATTTCAAAGAGGATCCGGCCAATGGACGGGAAATGGCTCAAGAAGTCCACAACCCGATATGTTTGACTGGTACGAAGCAGTTAAAATCAATTTCGGCGTAAAGCCAGATGGCAGCTACGATTTCGACACCCTCCCTGAGGAATTTGGACACTTACCCTGTGCCGATCACCTGGCATTCTGGAAGGACAAGGAGGTCCCCGATTCCTGGAAGAAATTCCGCGACATTGCGCTCTACTGGCTGGATAAAGGAGTGGATGGATTCCGCTACGACATGGCCGAGATGGTCCCGGTGGAATTCTGGAGCTATATGAACTCGTCCATCAAAGTAGCCAATCCGGATGCCTTCCTGCTGGCAGAAATTTACCAGCCTCAGATCTACCGGGACTACATCAGCAAGGGGAAAATGGATTATCTATACGACAAGGTTCAATTGTACGATAGCCTGAAAGCAGTGATGCAGGGGCATGGAAGCACAGATGCCATAGTGGATATACAGAATTCTCTGGCCGATATTGAGCACCATATGTTGCACTTCCTGGAAAATCATGACGAGCAACGAATTGCCAGTCCGGGATTTGCAGGCGATGCCAAAAAGGGCCAACCTGCCATGGTGGTTTCTGCCACCATCAGTTCTGCGCCCACCATGCTCTACTTCGGACAGGAGGTGGGAGAACCAGGAAACGAAGATGCCGGATTCGGAGATCCTACCCGCACCTCCATATACGATTACATGGGAGTACCCCACCATCAGCGCTGGATGAATGAGGGTAAGTTTGACGGCGGTGCTTTGTCGGAAGAAGAGAAAGAATTGCGGTCTTTTTATGCCACCCTCCTGAACTTCACAAAAAACTCCAGGGCACTGACAGGGCAATACAGGGAAATCCACAGGCATAACCGGAGCCATACAGAGTGGTATAACGACCGGGTGTTTTCCTACGTACGCTGGGAAGGAGAAGAGCGTCTTCTGATAATATGCAATTTCGATGCTTCCGACAGCTTCGGATTTGATTTAAGGATTCCGGAAGAAATAATCCATGCCTGGGATCTGACCGAGGGAGAATATGCGCTTACGGACCAGCTTTCAGAACATAGGCAGTCATTGCAGGTTTCAGGAGGAAGTGCGCAAACCCGGGTGGACCTGGAACCCTTACAATCCTTTATCTTCAAACTCCGCTGATTTGTATGAAGAGTTCAGTTTTGAGATTCATAGAGCTCTGATGGAGAACCGAGAAGTGACTATTAAAAGTCCGGCAGACCTGGAAAAACTAAAGAAATAAATACCTGAACACACCATGAACTGTTTGAAAACCACATCTTTTTTAGTCGCCCTGATACTACTTGGCGCCTGCAACAACAAAGAGGCAGAGAGCAATGAACAAGAGCTGCCAAATGTGATTCTAATCTATGCAGATGACCTGGGATACGGGGATGTTGGGGCATATGGTTCCACGGAGATCCCGACTCCAAACATCGACAAGCTGGCTACTGGTGGAGTACGTTTCACCAGCGGGTATGCCTCTTCCGCCACCTGCTCTCCCAGTCGCTATGCCCTGCTCACCGGGGTTTATCCCTGGAGGAACGAACGAGCCAAAATTCTGGATGGAACAGCTCCCCTGCTCATAGCTACCGAGCAGCTGACCCTGCCCAAGATGTTCAAAGCCCGTGGTTACCGTACGGGAATTGTAGGAAAATGGCACCTGGGCCTGGGCGACGGACAGGTGGACTGGAATTCCCGAATTGCACCCGGACCTAACGAGGTGGGTTTTGACTATGCCTACATAATGGCAGCCACCCAGGATCGTGTTCCTACTGTATACATTGAAAACGGCCATGTGGTGGGGCTCGATCCGGAAGATCCCATCGAAGTTAACTACAGGGAAAACTTTCCGGGTGAACCCACTGGGAAGGAAAATCCCGAATTGCTGAAGCTCAAGTGGCATCACGGGCATTTTAACAGCGTGGTAAATGGCATATCGCGGATAGGATATATGAAGGGAGGAAGCTCTGCACGCTGGGTGGATGAGAACATGGCCGATACCTTTCTGGTCAGAGCCCAGGACTATATCCTCGCTCACAAGGAGGAGCCTTTCTTTTTGTATTATGCCCTCCAGCAACCCCACGTACCCCGCACACCCCATCAGCGCTTTGTGGGTAGCACCGACCTGGGAGCCCGTGGCGACGTGATTGTGGAAGCCGACTGGTGTATAGGAGAATTACTGAGCACCCTGGAGGAGCAGGATCTGATGGAAAATACACTGATTATCCTTTCCAGCGATAATGGTCCCGTGCTCAACGACGGCTACTACGACGAATCGGATACCCGGAACGGTACACACACCCCGGCCGGTCCGCTTCGCGGAGGAAAATACAGCCTGTTTGAAGCCGGTACCCGAGTTCCCTTTATCACCTATTGGAAAGGTAAGATCGATCCCACAGTTTCAGATGCCCTGGTATCGCAGGTGGACCTGCTCTCTTCACTGGCCAGCCTGGTGGGTAGTGAAAAAAGAGGAACCGACAGTCAGGAATTGTTGGATGTATTTATGGGGAAGGACTCAAGGGGACGAGGGGAACTCATCCTGGAAGCCACCGGTCGAACTGCCTTACGCCAGGGAGATTGGGTGCTGATCCCTCCCCATGAGGGACCTGCAGTAGCCAGGAATGTACAGATCGAGTTGGGCAATGCACCGGAATACCAGCTTTATAACCTGGGTGAGGATATTGCCGAGCAGAACAACCTGGCGGAAGATCAAAAGGAAAGACTGGAGGCCATGATTAAGACCTACCAGTCGATCCTTGGAGAATCGTCTGATTAAAACCTAGGTCTTAATCTTATATTCTTTGGGTGGGAAGGCATTTAACAGATGCCGCACAAAATAATCCCAACGCCTTCGCATGATGTAGGTACCATCTTTGCCGTATCCGTGACGGGCATTGGGCAGGATGATCATATCAAAGTCCTTCTGGGCCTTGATCAGGGCATCCACCACCAGATAGGTATTGTAGGGAGGCACATTGTCATCCATTCCTCCGTGAATGATCAGAAGCTTACCCTTCAGGTTCTTGGCATGCACCTGGTTGGCCTGGTATTCATAGTTACTTACACCGTCTTCATCCATGATTTCCAGTCCAATGTACCTTTCGCCCCAATCATCTTCGTAGTTCCGGTTATCGTGGTTCCCCGATTCGGAGATGCCCACCTTGAAAAAGTCGGGGTATTTGAACATGGCCGCTCCTGTGGCAAATCCGCCTCCGGAATGGCCCCAGATACCAACCCTGTCCAGATCGAGAAAATCGTGTCTTTCGGCAAGCTGCTTGAGACCGGATATCTGGTCTGGAAGGGTGTTCTCGCCCATATCGCCGTAACAGGCGTCGTGGAAGGATTTGGACCGGTTGGGGTTGCAGGAGCCTTCCAGGGCCACCACCACAAATCCCAGCTCGGCCAGTGCCTGATTATCGCCACGGCCTGCCCTGAAGCTCCATCCGCGTACACTTCCTCCCTGGGGTCCGGGATAGATATAGACGATCACCGGATATTTTTTCCCCGCTTCCATCTGAGTGGGAGTGAACATAAGACCGTAGAGGTCCCAACGTCCATCGGCCGATTTAACGGTATAGGGTGTGCAGGGCTTCCAGCCACTTTCCCTGAGCCTGGTAATATCTGTCTTCTCCAGAACTTCCAGCAATTTACCTTCCACATCCCTAACTTCGTATAAGGGAGGTAGATCCGGCTGGGAATAGGTATCGGTAAAATACTTGCCATTGGGAGAAAGGCGTACGGAATGATCTCCTTTTTCAGGCGTTAGCAGGGCCAGGTTCCCACCGTCAAAGTCGACCCGGTAGAAATAACGGTAGTAAGGATTGTCCCCTTCCCTTCCGCTGCCAATGAAAAAGATTATACGCTCTTCCTGGTCCACTTTCAGCACCTGTCTCACCAGGTAGTCGCCGGAGGTAATCTGATTTTTCAGGGCACCTGTCTTTGCATCGTACAGGTAGAGATGACCCCAGTCGCTTCTTTCCGAATACCAGATAATCTCATCGGTGGCGGACAGGTATTTCCAGTTAATGCTTCCCTGTCCAGATTCAAACTGGGTTTCCACCACCTCCTGGAAAATATTCCTTACTTCCCCTGTGGCACAATCAGCCATTCTTACATGAGCTTCCTTATGGTCGCGGCTGGTGGATACAAAGGCAAAGTGCTTGCTGTCTTCGCTCCAGGAGACATCATCCAATCCGCCTTCGCAGCTTATATCGTCGCAAAGGGTACCCCTGCGTGCATCGTCCTTCATTTTCAACCTGACCATCCTGGGCTCCCCACTGATATCAATCACCACCCTGTGTATCCTGATAATAGCCGAGTCTCCTGGCAAGGGATATTTCCATGCCATCAATTCAGGAGCACCTACGGTGGTTTTCACCAGGTACATGTCGTTTACATGCCTTTGATCCTGCTGAAAAGTGGCAATCTTTTTGGAATCGGGACTCCAGCTAAGAATGGCCCTGTTGCTGTGTTTCCACCCTGCATTGTCGGTGGCATATCCAAAGTTTTCGATTCCATCCGTGGTCAGGGCAATTTCCTTGCCTGTTTCCACTTCAGTCAGCCATAAATTCCAGTCGCGGATGAAAGCTTTGTATTTGCCATCGGGCGAGGTGGTCTGGTAACGTGAAGGCCTTCTGGTAGATGTTTCAGCTTTGGCTTTATCAAACAGCTCCGTTCTGCTTTCGTTGGTCCTCATTTTATCCTTGACCGGATCGTAGAGTTTATACTCGGTTTTTCCATCTGTCTTGCAGGAGTACCAGAGCCTGGAGTCGGGTAACCACATGGGCCGGATGCTCTTATCAATGTACTTGTTCAGATTGCTGCTCAACATGGCCGTGGCACGATCGTAATCTGCCTCTGTCAGGGTTTGATGGCCCTGTCCCAGGGCCGTGGCACCAATACTGATTAAAAGTATCAGGCTGAGGGCTGCTAACTTATTCATCATAGCTTATTTATTTGGTAGGTTTTTTAGTTCATTCTTACCACAGCAGTACATGCTGATGCAACTTCTCCAAAAACGCCATTTCAGCGCCAAATTGCCAGTCAAAAGCAATACTTTGGTTTGCCAGGTGCCGGTGATGGTCCTGGTCCAGAATATACCCATCAGGTTTGGTAAGGATCCTTGTCTTCCCGTAGGTATTTTCCATCTCGGTCCTCAGTGCTGAAAAATCTGCATACAAAAGCCTTATGGCCTCCATGGCCTGTTGTTCTTCCTGTTCATCACCTACGGTGTCGTATGCTTTCAAGGCAAGTAAGGCCTGGGCAGAGAATTGTACCAGATTGTTTACCTGTTCATAAACCTCAAGCCGGTGCATATTGCGCCTGGTTTCAGATTTCATGGTTCTGATGGTGGCTGCAACCTCTTCAGCATCCTCCAGGACGGAAGCAGCAGCTTCGAGCCTGGAATCATTTGCTTCGGTCCAGGCTCCTTTCTCTCCTGAAAAGGGCAGTTCAATCACTCCATCCACCATGGGATCTTCCATAACGCGGAGATTGTTGCGCACCTTGGATTTGAGTAAGGCGGAATTCCACCAGCCTACCATCTTTTCCAACTGGTCTACAAATCCATATTCTTCACTGGCCAGAGCATAAGCATACTCCCGTTGCCTGTAGGCCGATTTAATTTCTTCCTTGCTACGGCTTTCCCCAGCCCAGCTGTATTCGGCAAAAGCGAGGATTCCTCGTTTATACAGTTCAAAATGCGGTGAATCATCATCCCAGAGGGTAAGCAGTAAGCCATCAATACCTTTCTCTATGGAAGTATTGGCAAATGAACGAATGTTGTCCATGTTGCTTTCATTCTGGGGCATCAGAACCCAACGTGTCTGTCCGGCTGTGGCCCCCATCACAGGCAGATCGTGCTCCGAAAACCACTCCATGGCTTTGATATTTCCCTCCGATTCGGGGTGAGAGTAGTTCCAGCGCATGTATATGCAATTCTTGGGAAACATGTCCAGCGATTCCACCAGCCTGTGTTCATTCTTAGCCCACATGCTGTCAATCTCTTCTCTTGTGTACTGGGTGTTGAACATGGGGCGGTAGAGTTCAGCATATTTTATGGGCATATCATCCCAGAAGATGGGTATGCGGTCGTGTTCCTCGGCAAATTCACAGACCCTGTTCAGCCAGGTCAACTGGAGTTCCAGTTCCGACTGCCCACTGCCGCGCCCGGTGGTATGCACTTCATCGCCCCCCACATGCAGATACCTTCCATCCGGCATGGCTTCCATGGCATCCAGGTAAAGATCGAATTGAACTTCATAGGTGCGTGGATCCAGTGGATTAAAGGCCCAGTCGCTATCGGGATTATCACGCAGGTCTCTGTATTCTTCGTGCTTCAGAATGAAGGAAGCGTGTCCCAGGCCCTGAACCAGGGGACTGATTTCAATGTTCCGTTCCTTGGCGTAATCGCTCAATTCTCTCCATTCTTCCATGCTCATCGCATCCTTGGAACCAACCAGTGGCTGGCGTTCGTAAGCAAGTTTATCTTCGACCTCTGCGATGATTGCATTGATTTTATAAGAGGCCAGGTAGTCCATCAATTCAAAGTAATACTCCTTTTTTTCCAGGTGGTGCTTAACATCGAGATGAATGGCTCTGTAATTAAGTTTCGGAGAATCCTGAATGTAACAAAGGGGCAATGGAACTCCTTGCTCTTCAGCATCCGTGAGAACTTGCTGCAAAGTCATCCAGCCATAAAGGAAACCAGCCTTTTTGGCAGCCATGATGGTAACCTGGTCGCGGCCCACCTCCAGGATATATTCCTCATCGCCCATGGTCTGATGGACATCCTTTCGGAATATTACCTGCGGTTCCGACAGGGTGTTGATCTCCTCCCAATCGCTAAGATAAGCCTCGGGTAAGGGAAGTTTGAGTCCGTCGGCAAGCCGGTAAAGACTGAGATCGGTGGCTTGCAATTTGCTGTCGCCATAATATTCCAGGCTATCAGGTTGCGGCAAAAATCTGAACTCTCCGGCAGTGGTTCCTGAAGGATTGCAGGAAACCAGCAGTATCAGAGCTGCTGAGAACAATACAAACAATAGCTTTTTCATGGATTACGTAGTTTTTTACGGTAGTATTTGAGGGCATTTCGTTTAACTTCCCAGGTGGTGTGCTTCACATGCTTACTGAGGAATCTCAATACAAATTCCTCATCGTTTTTGGAGTATTCACGCATCACCCATCCCACGGCGGTTTTGGCAAATCTTTCCTCCCTCCGGATCAGGAAATCCGAAAATCTTTCAATGATTTTGCCATGTTTCTGGGTCTTCCCGGAAGCTGCGAAGGGAACCAGTGAGGCCCGGGCCTTCCAGAGATAGGGATTGCGGTTCCATTGCTTCAGGACCCATAACACTTTTTCGTCGTCCGAATCTACCATGGGGGCCAGCACTTTTACAGAAAGCCAATCGGTGGTGTTCCAGTCGTAAATGTAGCGGTCATCAAACCAGTCGGAGATGATACTCAGAAGGAAGGTGTTTTTTTGTCTGCCCAGCCAGAAAAGCTGGATGTAGAGTATGGCTGCCAGTTTGTGTTCGGCCAAAGGACTCCGCATCAATCCGTTTACCAGACCCACCTGCCGGTTCATGGGCAACTGGTCCAGGTCCTCGCTTTGATTCATCTCCAGAAGCAGTTTTCTGATCTCAGGAATTCCTGCTCCCACGAAGCGAATTTCGCCTTTCATGTAGCGGTTCCACCAGTCTGCTTTCTGGGGCACCGATCTCTCTTCTAACTCCTGAACAAAGGTCTCTGTAAGCTGATTCATCCACACAAAGGATAGGCTTCTAAATTAGCTTTTTTATCTTTGACTCATTGCACTCGAAACAGAAAAATCCGAAAGAATGAAACGAATCTTGTCCAGCCTTCTCCTGTCAGCCTTTTGTGTGGTCTTACTCGCTCAATCTGGTCAGTATCCAACGAAAGAAAATATCCCTTATTACTCCGAATCCATAGCTCAAAACGATGAATACATTGCTGAACGCTGCGTGCTTGACCTATATTATCCGGAGGGTAGGGAAGGATTTCCCACGGTAGTCTGGTTCCATGGCGGAGGCCTAACCGGCGGCAGGAAGTTTATTCCGGAAGCTCTCAAAAAAAAGCGAATGGCTGTAGTTGCAGTCAACTACCGTCTCTATCCAAAAATCAAGGCCCCGGTCTATATCGAGGATGCTGCTGCTGCAGTAGCCTGGGTGCTGAAGAATATTGAACGATTCGGGGGAGATCCTGACCTGGTTTTTGTTTCGGGACACTCTGCCGGTGGCTACCTGACCAGCATGGTAGGACTGGATCAGCGTTGGCTGAAAAAGTACGGGGTGGAAGCCAATGATATTGCCGGACTGATCCCTTTCAGCGGTCACACCATCACACACTTTACTGTTCGGGAGGAAAGAGGCATCGAGGGAACCCAGCCCATCGTGGACGACCTGGCACCCCTTTACCATGTCCGGAAGGATGCTCCGCCCCTCTTACTGATTACCGGGGATCGTGAACTGGAAATGATGGGGAGGTATGAAGAAAATGCCTATATGATGCGTATGATGAAGGTGGTAGGACACCCCGATACCAGGCTCTACGAAATGGACGGTTATGGTCACAATATGCTCGTCCCTGCCTTTCCCTTGCTGGTCAACGAAGTGTGGCGCATAGTCAAGGAGAAGGCGAAAGAGGAAGGTTCATAAATACAATGCCCTCGTAGGGAGAACTTGCTCCGGCCTCCAGCAGGCAGCCCAGTTTTCCATTTTCCATTAATGTGAGATCTGTATAGGCTCCGGGGCCCTCATGTAAGATCCTGAAATCGCTCCAGCTTTTACCTGCATCCTGACTGGATCGCAGAGTGAGCTTTTGCCTCTTCTTTTCATGGGCCGGATTCAGGAAATAGAGGGTATGTGTTCCATCTTCCCCAAATACGGAAAGAGAACTGGCCTGGCAGATGGGTTCTATGAGTACAGGATCTGAACTCAGTTTCCCCCAGCTGTATCCTCCGTCGGTGCTATAGGCAATCTTTCGGGTCTTCTGACTTCGGTCGTAGTTCCTCATATTCAGCACCAGCTTTCCGTCCGGCAGCTCAGCCACGGTGCATTCGTTCACCTGATCCACGAGAGTGCTTTGTCCCAGTTTCCAAGTCTTCCCATGGTCGTCGGAATATATGCAATGGGAATAGTATTTTTTGGATTCGGCCTCAATATGGTCGCAGGGAATGAGCAGCCTGCCCGCCGATTCTCCTTTGGTGAGCTGAATTCCGTGACAGGGTCCGGTGGCGTACCAGGTCCAGTTTGACTGTTTGACTGCGGAGGTGATTTCCAAGGGCTCGGACCAGCTTTTTCCCTGGTCCTGCGAGTTCATATGGAAAATCCGCCGGGTATCCTTGCTCTTTCCGGCAATGATCTCACTTTCATGGTCCTCACCCAGATTCCAGGTCAGGAGCAAATGAACCTCACCTGTATTTTTATCCACCACAGGAGCAGGATTCCCACAAACATTGTCTCCATCGTCCCAGATCACTATCAGGGTACTCCAGGTCTGCCCCTTATCCTCCGAGCGTTTCATCACCAGGTCAATATTCCCCGTATCCGAACAGCCGTTCTTCCTCCCCTCGGCAAAGGCAAGGAGGGTTCCTTCTGTGCAGCTCACAATGGCCGGAATCCGAAAGCATTCATATCCTTCCGACCCGCTTCTGAACAGGTAATTCAGCTTCGTGTTTTCCTGACTAAATCCCTGATGCAATAAGGTCATCAGGGCCAAAATAACCATCCCTTTCATAGTCTAAATATTTATCTATCAGCACTATGTCCTGAACCAGAATACGTAGGTACATTCTGAGCAGACAAAGCAGCGGGCACTCTTATTTGCCCAATCCAGGTCAAAAAAGCTGGCTGCTGCAGTATTCATCTGGGCCCTGGTTTCGATGAACAGGTCGTTGTCGCAGACCGGACAGATCAGTTTTTTGTCCTTGACCATCACTGTATCTGGTTTTCTTTTACTAAAACGTGCCATGGGGTGTGGGTTAATGGGTTAATGGGTTAATGGGTTATTGGGTTATTGGGTTAATGGGTTAATGGGTTATTGGGTTAATGGGTTATTGGGTTAATGGGTTAATCTAAGACCGCGGTGAACTCAATTTCCACCATGGCTTCGGGCCGTATCAGGGCACTGACCTCCACCATGGTGGTGGCTGGCTTTATCTGACCGAAGAATTCCCTGTGGGCCTTCCCCACTTCCTCCCATCTTGCTATGTCTGTCACAAAAATGCGGGTACGGATCACATCTTCCAGCTTGGCACCTGCTTCATGAAGGATTCTTTGAGCAATTTTTATAATCTCCATGGTCTGAACGTAGGGATCATTTACTCCCAGCGAATTGCCATTCTCATCCAGGGCAATGGTTCCGGTGACTTCTATCAGCTTATCTACCTTTACTGCCCGGGAGTAGCCCACCAGGTCCTCCCAGGGAGCACCAGAACTAAATTTCTTTTTTAAGCTCATAATTATTTTCGATATTTAGCAAGATAACACACAATCCATGATAATACCAGTATGTCCGGGATTCCTCCCAAATAATTCTGCCAAAAAACATAGTCAGACCTGAATTAAATTCCAGTTATTGTGTATATTTAACACATTAAATAAACTCAAGCAAAGCTATTATGAAAAACAACATTAAAAATCTCGTTCTGCTTTTGGCAGTTGTATTTGCTCTTTCCTCATGTGCTGCCACCAAGGTAGCTAAAGATCCGCACGCACCTTTCCTGGGTAACTGGGAATATGTGGTTGAAGATCTTCCGGTGGATATTGACGGAACCATGGCCATCAGCAAGGAAGAAGGTACACTTAGTGCCATGTTGCTGACTCCCATGGGAGATGTACCCATTACAGATATTACTATCACAGACGGAGCGCTGAAAGCTGAATTCGATGCAGAAGGAAACCTGGTGGAACTGGAAGGAACCTTTGAAGGGGACGCCTACAATGGTTTACTCATAGTTCAGGGTTCTGAATTTGTAATGACCGCCAAAAAGGGTGAATAAACCCGGATCTCAAGAATGAAAAGGCGTACTTTCCTACGGAATTCTACCGCTGCTGTAGCCGGGGTTTCCCTGCTTAACAGCGGTTTTATCTCCCATAGGCCTGCCATTTCCAGAGATATCGGGATTCAGCTTTATACCCTGGCCAAACCTCTATCGGACGATTTTCCCGGTGTGATCAAGAAACTGGCAGAGTTCGGATACAAAAATCTGGAGTTTGCCGGTCCCTATTACTTCAGCACCGAAGAGGAAATAAAAAACAATCCTCTGATAAGCATGATGGGACTTAAGGGCTATGGTTACCACGGACATACACCCAAGGAAATCCGGATCATGCTGGACGATCTGGGCCTGAAGTCCAAATCGGTCCATATCTCGGATGCTTCCCTGAAGCACAGCATAGATGAAGCTATAAGTGCTGCAAATATTATTGGCCAGGAGTATATTCTCAGTCCCATGTATATCGGGCAATCGGCCGACGATTATAAGAGGGCAGCCGAACTGTACAACAAATTCGGAAAAAAGTGTAAAGCTGCAGGCATTCGCTATGGCTACCACACACACAGTCAGGAATTTGCCGTATACGATGGTATGACTGCTTTTGACATACTGGTTCAAAACACCGATCCGGATCTCTGTTGTTTTGAATTGGACCTCTTCTGGGCCGAGGTGGCCGGAGTGGATCCTGTGAAATTGATCAAAAAGTATCCCGGACGGGTGAAGCTCTTGCATATCAAAGAGATGAAGGAAAAGCTGGGCCTTACCTATGCTTCCAACGAGCCCTTTGAGGATATGTCTATTGCCATGGAACTGATGGGTAAGCAAACCATCATAGGTGAAGGCATTATTGATTTCAAAGGCATCATTTCACAGGTAGACGATGCCGGAATTGACTACATGGTTGTGGAGAGCGATTTCCCTCCTGAACCTGTTAAATTTGCTAAAGAAAGCATAAAAAATCTGAAGCAAATCCTTTCTTAACAGACAGTTAGTTATATGGGCGGAGGCAATAGCCTCCGCTCATGTAACATCTGTACCATTTCTCCGTTTCAATAAGAGCATGCAGGCATCTTTGCCTGCATCAGCCATGGAATTGTGAGAAAGTCAAAAATCATAGGAGTATTCCTACTGGCATTCCTTTTGAATGCATGCTTGTGGTCGCAGTCCTCTTCTTTCCTGGATCACCTGCGTATCGGTTTTGGTGGTGGTGTAAATACTGCCCAGATCGCCGTATTGCAAACCTACAATGTATTTGAAGACCTGACCGGTACAGCCTATATGAATGAATATACGGGCATGCTGCAAAATATCGGCAACCAGTACTTCATGCACGTGGAATGGTTTAACGACTATTTCATCCTCACTCTGAAACCAGGTACCTATACCTACAGGTTTAACAAAATTAATGAGGTGGTATTTAACAACGAAACCACCACACAGGAAACACCCTACCTGCTCCGATACATGTCCATACCCCTGGAAGCAAGGTACAGGTTCGACCTGCAAAGATTCAGACCCTACGCAGGCGGCAGTGTTTCTTACAGTCACCTGTTGAGCTCCAACGATCCATCCAACCAGACTTTTATCAGGTCGAGATTTACAGCCGGCCCGGTGGCAGGCACTTACATCGACCTCAGGTACGTCATTCTGGATTTCAATGTGGCCTACCACTATGGCCTGCATAATGTCACCAGCAAAACCAACCGTTTTGAAACCGGCAGCGGAAACACTTTCGCCCAGGATGATATACTGCTTAATGGTCTGCAAATCAATCTTTCACTTCTGTTCTCCCTGCAGAAACAAAAGCATTACAGCAATGTGGAATGTTTTTATTAGAATCAAAAAAAGGAAGGTTTATCAGAACTTCCTGCTGATCCTGCTTCTGGTGGGGGCTGTGGCCTGTGATATAAACCAGAAAGAAATATTGCCGGAGGACGGATTTTTGAAGATCTACAATCATCCTGCGGAGCATCTGGCCTACTTTCCCGAAAGCCTGGTGGAATTACCCGGCGGAGGTTACGTCTTTCTTTCGGCCGTTAAGGATGAAAACGACGAAGTGGAATATCCCTACACGAATCTGGTCCGCACCACGGCCTCAGGTGAGGTTAGCTGGTCGCTGGACTTTGACTGGAGGGCTCCTGCTTCCCAACTTGTGTTATTAAACGGATCGGTGGGATTTGTAGCCATGAACCAGAACTTTGACGCCTTCCTGATCCTGGTCAACCCGGCCAACGGTGAGATTACTTCACAACACGACCTGGAGATGAGCATGCCCCTGTTTGCCTATGCCGACAGTCAGGACAAGCTGGTGGTATTGGGTTACGATTTTGTCACCCGGTCATCCTGGATCACCAAATACAGCAGTAGCTACCAGGTGGAACGGAGTAACAAACTGCCGGTGAATACCGACCTGGAGTACCTGGTGCAGCGCCACCTCAACAAAACCGGACAGGATTATCCTTTCTTCATTGGCGAATATACTAACGCTCCGGGTACAGGGTACTCCGTAAACTGCTTCTACAACTACACCCTCAGGACCGTATTTATGGAAATGACCTCCCTCGACGCAACAGGAGATATCTATTCTTTCCAGACCGAGGAAGGAATTAGTTCCGTAATCCAGAAAGACGGCAATATTTTCGGGCTGACCAGTTACTATGAAGGCAATAATTACATCGTACCGGCTTCAGAGTTGAATGTGAACACCAGTGCCAATATCAAGGATTTACCAGCAGATCCCCTGTATGAACTCACGTACAGGGCTGAAGTCATTCCGGGGAACCTGGACCTGGATACAGCATCCTATACCCTGTTTGTTTCCCAGACCAACGATAACTCCATGGTGAT
>Ga0180435_10001007_pt1 | contig 29684 bp, 29 predicted proteins | sample SS_ome_3_FD_132467 | JGI IMG/M metagenome (GOLD analysis project Ga0180435, IMG submission 132467) | Hypersaline lake sediment archaeal communities from the Salton Sea, California, USA - SS_3_S_1 metaG | ecosystem: Environmental > Aquatic > Non-marine Saline and Alkaline > Hypersaline >... | reverse complement strand
CAAACGACAGGCCCTAGCGGTTCGTCGTCTTGGAAGGGCTCCCTTGGGTAGTGGTACAATTTCCGACCCAACTGGGCCCATAGCTCAGCTCGGTTAGAGCGCATCCCTGATAAGGATGAGGTCTCTGGTTCAAATCCAGATGGGCCCACCATTGAAATCCCTTGCGTCGCAAGGGATTTCGGCTATCTCCCCGGAAATTCAATCACCCCCCGTTCGCTTCGCGTCCACATTGCGTCCACACCAGCGGCGCTCCAGACTTGGTCGAGGCGATCCGCGGCAGCCTCATCGAGACCCTCAAAGAGGTGCCCGTAGGTGTCGAGCGTGGTCTTGATCGAGGCATGACCTAGCCTTTCTTGGATAACTTTCGGGTGCTCACCCAACGCAATGAGGAGAGCCGCGTGGGTATGCCGGAGGTCGTGAAACGTGCACGGCTTCCCAACCGAGGCCACGACAGCCGGCAGCCAAATCCGCCGACGGAAGTTGGTGCGGCGAATATGACCACCTCCCGGTGCACTGAAGAGAAGCCCCGATCCGTCAGCATGTGTTGCAAGGTGTTTCGCCAACTCGTCAACGACAAACGCCGGCACCGACACTGTGCGACGGGACGCGTCCGACTTGGGCGGCTTGACCAGGAACTGGCCCCGCACCTCGGCCAGGCTTTCCTCGACTCGGACGGTCCTGCGCAGGGCGTCGAAGTGGTCAATGCGAAGGGCTGCGAGTTCACCAAACCGCAGGCCCGTGTAAGCAGCAGCCAGAACCATTGCTCGATACCGCTCGTCGACTACACCAGCAAGCGCCTTTGTCTCTGCCGGCTCAAGAAATCGCATCGCTGAGGCGGTGAGCTTGGGGAGCTTGACGTTCCTGCAGGGCGACACGGGGATGAGCCCGTTATCGACCGCGTCAGACAACGCAGCCGAAAGCAGTTGATATGCCTTGCGGGTAGTAGCGGGCGCCAGGCCACTCCCATCGAGGTCGGCAACCCATCGAGCAATATGCACTGGTTGGAGCTGCCCGATCGCGACACTGCCGAACGTCGGCATCACGTGGTTGCGAATTGATGCTTCATCTCGACGCCGCGTCTGCGGGCTCAGGTTCGTCCGCGTCGCCTGCCACTCAGTCAGCCATCCCGTAAGCTTCGTCCGGCCGAGGCGAGGGTCGGTGTACCGCCCACGGAGTTTGTCAGATTCCAGACTCAGGAGGTAATGGCTCGCGTCGACCTTACGGAGGAAGTTCTTGGAGCGATCAACCCCCGCCGGATCCCGCCACCGTGCCTGCCAGGTCTCCTTGCCGGACCGATGCTTCACCTTGCGTACCGAACCCATGTCGTCCACCTCCTGGAGCTCTCCGCCGACCGTACACGCCTGTCCAAGTTGGCACCACCCTCAAGATTGCCCTGAACGGTTCAAGTCTGGCCCCGACTCTCCGAGCTGACCCCTGCCTTCACTCATTGCCATAGGAGCTTTTTCGAGTCCCCTGATCGGACTTCGTCGAGCTGGTTGTTGAGCCACTCTTCGATGTCGCTCTGTCGGAAGCGGACATGGCGACCGACGCGGAATCCGGGTGGACCTTCGTGTCGGTATCGCCATGCGTAGATGGTGGCGACGGGCACTCCGAGGTAGTCGGCGAGTTCTTGGACTGTGAGAAGCCGATCGAGATGTTCCATCCCCCGAGCATGCCGTCGAACCCTCTCACCAGAATCCCATTACCCCTCCGATTTGCCTGTCATTTTCCTGCCATCTCGACTGTTTCCCCCGGTCAGAGCCTGTTTCACTGGTTGCCGAGAATTCTTGACCACTTTGTCGCAACGCACTCGTGCGCTCTTGTGGTGGCCGTTCTTGGGGCGAGTTGGAGGGTTGCTGAAACTCTGGTGAGAGGGTTCCTGAGACTCTGATGGGAGGGTTGTCCCGTCTAGTGGGTAGCTATGAAGCAATCCTCTCGGCGTAGCGGCCGACCAGATCGTGCCCTCAACGCAGATCAGACTTCACGCTGCGGGCGTCGTCGTCACCGTGCCGGGACGCCTCCCCCGTCGCCGCTGGATCAAGAAACCTTGCTGGCCCAACGATTGCCCACTCAGAATCCCGACCGATCGAATCACCTCACACCAGGATTCATTGTTGAGGTCCGAGCAGTCACCTACGCCATCACGACACCTGATCACCAGACCGTACGTCGCCTCTCAGCCATCCGACCTGAGCGACACACGCATCTGCAACTAGTTGCGCCAGGTGGTGTTTCGTGTTGAGTTTGGCGAAGGCGGTGAAGGATTACTACTTGCAGAAGCTGGGCGAGATATCGCCGCGGGAGGACTACTACCTTCGGGGTGGTACGGCTGCGGGTCGTTGGTGCGGATCGGGAGCCACCGCGCTGGGCCTGGTGGGTGGCGTGTCGGCGGAGGGTCTGGTGAGGCTGTTCGATGGGGAGCATCCCGGCACCGGCGAGCAACTGGGTCGGCGGCTCCGCACAGATGGGGTGTCGGCGTGGGATGTGACCTTCTCGGCGGACAAGTCGGTGTCGCTGTTGTGGGCGTTGGGTGACGAACTAACCCGCAAGGAAGTCGTCCAGGCGTTCGAGGAAGCAACCTCACAAGCATTCGAGTATTTGGAATCGGTAGCCTCATCCACCCGCGGTGCCACCAAGACACCGATCACCGACGAGAACGGAGATCCGGCCCGGGGCCCGAATGGTCGGCCGAGGTATCGGGTGGAGACCTGGCCTATCGCGACATCGGGGTATGTGGCGGCTGCCTTCACCGAGTACACGTCACGGGCTGACGACCCCCAACTCCACACCCACGTCGTCGTCGCCAACAAGGTCAAAGGGGACGATGGGGTGTGGCGCGCCATTGACGGCCGTCTGTTGTATCGGTATCAGCTCGCCGCCGGCTACCTGCACGAAGCGGTGCTGCGCCGGGAGTTGACCCAAAGGCTGGGTGTGCGGTGGCAACCGGTACACCACGGTGTCGCCGACATCGCCGGGTTCACCCGCAACCAGATCGAAGCCTTCTCCCAGCGGCGCCGACAACTCGAAACCTGGCGTGAAGCCAACGACCTCCCGGAGACGGCGGCGGCACGACAGGTAGCGGTGATCGCCACCCGCACCGCCAAGAGCGACCGTTCCCTCGAGGAGCTGGAAGTGGTCTGGCAGCGGCGGGCTGCCACGATTGGGCTCACTCCGGAGGGGATCGAGCGGATTGTCCATCGAAGTATGAGGATCACGTCGCTCAAACCGGAAGCGCTGTTTGCGGACCTGGCATCGCCGGACGGGCTGACCGCACACACGTCGACATTCGCAACACCCGACGTGATCCAACGGATCGCGGCGGCGCTACCGGAGGGTGGCACCCGGAATGAGATCGAGGCCCTCGCCGACTCGTTCCTCGCCGGCGGCGACATCATCCCGCTCCTGCCCCGCCCGGAACTCACGCCCGCTGGACCGGCTGACGTAGATCCACTCGTCGTACCAACTCATGGGGCGTCTGTCGAGGAGGGAACGGCGCCTCCGATGAGAACCCGCGACGGTGAACCGTTCCCCGCACCGACGCTGCGCAGCTATACCACAACGGAGCTCCTTGCCACCGAGCAGCGGATCATCGAGCAGGCGATGGCCGGTGTTGGCAAGGGTCGCTGGCAGGCACCTCGCTGGCTCGTGGAGACCTTGCTTAGGCACAGACCGGAACTCACCGACGGGCAACGCGAGATAGTGCGCAGCTTCGCAACTTCCAGCAACACCGTCGACGTCGGTATCGGTCCCGCCGGCAGCGGTAAGACCGCAGTCATCGCGGTCGTCAACCAACTCGCCACCCTCACCGGCCGACTCATCGTCGGAGCGGCCCTTGCTGCCCGCACTGCGTCCGGGCTACAGGCCGCTACCGGTGTCCCGGCCACCACCCTGGCCCGGCTCCTCAATCAATCACAGCATGGATCCGGCCTCTCTGCTGGTGTTGTGGTGGTGGTCGATGAGGCCGGCATGGTCGGCACCCGGCAGCTTGCGGCGGTCATCGACCTTGTCGACCGAGCAGAAGGCAAGTTGATCCTGATCGGGGATGACAAGCAACTCCCTGAGATTGACGCCGGCGGTCTGTTCCGTGCCCTCGTTGACCGGCTACCAGCCATGGAGCTCACCGAGAACGTCCGCCAGCAGGCAGCCTGGGAACGCAAAGCACTCGGCGAGCTCCGCAACGGATCCACAAGGCAGGCAATGCGAGCCTATGTCGAGCATCGGCGTCTCGTGCTCGGACGAAACCGCACCGACACACTCGCACAGGCAAGCAGAGACTGGTACCGACACGTCGAATCGACCGGTGACATTGGTTCGGCACTGCTCATCGCCCACGACAACAACACTGTCTCCGAACTCAACGAACAGGCACGTGAACATCTTGCGGCATCCGGGAGTCTCCACGGACTCACACTCGACAGGCCAGGCATGGTTCTCCAGGCCGGTGAGCGGGTCCTCTGCCGCCAAAACCAACACCACCTTGATGTCCTCAACGGCGACCTCGGCACAATCACCAGGGTGAACCAAGATACGGGGACCGTCACGGTTCGCCTCGACCGTGACCCCGAAGTCCGCGAGCTACCCGACTGGTACCTCGCCGACGGAAACGTCGGTTACGCCTACGCTCTCACCGCCCACAAGGCCCAAGGCATCACGACCGACCGCACCTTCACCGTAATCACCGGAACCACTGACCGGGAATGGGCCTACGTCGCCCTCAGCAGAGGACGTCATGCCAACACCCTCTACGTCGCTCATCCCGAGGCCGACCATAAGGAATGCACCCATCTCGCCCACCAAGACCGACGGGCCGGAGCCGATGTCGCTCCCGCAATGTTCCTCAGCAGCAAGGCCCAGATCGCAGCTATCGACCAGGAACCAGAACGAGAGGTCGGCCTAGCCATGCAGCGTTGAATTCGACCACCTAGCGTGACGCGCCCGCCCCGTACGGCGAGACGATGGGATCGAGCGAGTCGGGGCCCGTTGTGAGCGGGAACGAACTCGTCAGCCGTGCTGCGGAAGGCCTCGGTGGTAGCGACAACGTCGGCGATCGACGCGTTCCGGTGCGCTCCGGCTTCATTGACCGCCCGCCGCAACAGCCCGGAGGCCACGGTCGCCCACTGGTTGCCAGATCTCCTCGGCGGCTTCGGCGCGGAATCGGAGCCAGTCTTGGCCGGTAGTCAGGGCGATCTCCATGGCATCCATCTCGGCCGACACCTCCGCTGGCATCGCCCTGAATGCCCGGTACAGCTTCTTGGACTACGAGGCCTCCGGTGACCCACGAGCGAGATCTCCGGCTTGGGGTCAATCCGATGTCACCGAGGCCTCAAGCGGGATAGTCGCCGTTGTGTCCTACGCACGCAGGCTCCGCTCCGGGGCCATGCGGGCGGCACGCAGTGCTGGGCCTATGCCTGCAAGCGTGCCGACGACAACACCGATGAGGAATGCCGCGTAGGGAACTGCGGGCGAGAGTATCGCCTGTATGTCGCGTAGTGAGGCGACGCTGGTGACGAGGAGGAGCCCGAGGCTCGAGCCGACTAGTCCGCCGACGGCGCCGACTGCGATGCTTTCGAGGATGAACTGCGTTGCGATATGCGCTCTCGCTGCTCCGAGCGATCGTCGGAGTCCGATCTCAGATGTGCGTTCGGTGACGTTGATCGTCATGATCGCTGTGACGCTCGTTGCAGCAACAAGCACGCCGACAGATGTCAAGGCGATTGTTAGGGCGTCGATATCGCTGCTGATTGCCGTGGCGACGTCGGGGGGTCGCGAGGCCGCGCTGACCAGCATGGATCCGGGGGTCGCAGGTGCGAGCACCTGTGCGGCAACGCCGGCGATAGCGAATGTCGAGTTGGGATGCGTCGAAATAGGGACTGTAAGCCTGGTCGGCGAGTCAGCCACGCGTTTAGCGCTCGAAGGTGGGAGGATGAGCGAGTCGAGAACGTCGGAGTAGAACGCGACGTCTTCAATGATTCCGATCACTGAGTAGGCCGTGTCCCCGATGATGACTACTGGTCCCCCCGCCACGGTGGTGACTCCAAGTCGTGCGGCGAGTCCGCCACCTATGACGGCGACACGGGCGCCTCGTCTCTGGTGGCCCTGGTCGTACGACCGACCAGACGAAAAGGACGCACCGATCGTATCGAACAGGGTGTTGTCGGCGCCCATGACGACTGTCGGCACGCGCACAGCGTTGGGAGAGTCGGGCGCGGCTCGGGACAGCGCCAACACACCATCTCGGTACTCAGATACCAACGAGGCGGCGTTGACGCCTTCATAGCCTTCCAGCACCGAGACTGCATCTTGCGTGACCTGAGGCAGATCGCCTTCGGCGCTTCGTGCAATCAGGTAGTTGGATTGGGTCTCGAAGAAGCGAAGCGCTATCTGTCCGCCAGTGGACTGCGAGATCCCGATGGCTGCAACGAGAGCCGCGAGCCCGACAGAGATCCCAGCGATCGTGAGAGCTGAGCGGACCGGGAATGCGGCGAGACCGCCGATCGCTTCCCTAATCAAATCAATCACCGCCACCCGCTGGTCACGTCGCTTACGCATCGCTGTCCTCAACGCCGTCGGGATCCAGGATGCCGTCGCGGAGTGTCAGCGCGCGATCGGAAGCTGCTTGCACCTGGGGATCGTGGGTGACGACAACTACCGCGGGTCCCCCGTTCGACCGGAGCCGATCCAGTAGTCGGACTACGGCCTCGGTACTCTGGGTGTCGAGGTTCCCTGTTGGTTCGTCGCACAGCAGCAGAGACGGCGTTCCCATCAGCGCCCGAGCAATCGCCGTTCTCTGCCTCTCTCCGCCGGATAGATTCCTCGGTGTGGCTCCGGCTAGGTGATCAAGCCCGACTGCGGCAAGCAGCCCCTTCGCCTCGTCCAGCCGGCGGGATCTGCGCTCGCCAGCGTAGAGCGAGCCTAGGGCGACATTCTCGAGCACAGAGCTGCGCTGGAGAAGATGGAAATCCTGGAACACGAATCCGATGGCGTCCGAGCGCAGTCTGTTCCGGGTCACCTCGGATGCAGAAGCCAGTTCAACGCCGTCGATGGTTACCTGCCCAGATGTCGGCGGCCTGATGGCCCCGAGCACGTACAGGATGGAAGTCTTACCGGATCCGGATGGGCCCACGATGCTCACGAACTCGCCGCCATCAACGTCGAATGAGACGTTGCGAACCGCATGGACCGGCACTGCTGCTTCGTAGGTTACGCACAGATCCCGCACCAAGACGATCATTAGCCAGCTCCGATGACGACAGCGTCGCCTTCCTTGAGGGCCGAATCGTCTACCGGTTCGATGGCTACGAACCCGTCCTCACCGGAGATTCCTGTGATGACGTCGACGCGTTCGGTCTGGCCGTTGGACTGGCGAAGGACATAGCTAGCTCCTTCAGCTCCCAGGTGCAGCGCCGTTTCGGGGACCGCTAACACCTCGCCATCGGACTGTGCGAGGGCAACGGTGACCCGATAGTCCTGATCGTCTCTGAGGTCGGACGCAGCCATGATGTTGACGCGTACAAGACCGGTCTCAGGGTCGGGCGCAGCGCCGACTTCGGTGATTGTGCCTTCCGATGAGTGCGTTGTGACCTCGTCAAGGATTGTCGCTGTGTTCCCGATTGACATCTCTCGCGCTTCGCGAGGACTGACCGACGTCACAAGGACGGGTTCAGGAGAAGCTACCGTTGCGACGCTTGTGCCGGCGACGAGTGCCGTACCGACACCTGCAATGTCACGAAGGACGACGCTCTCCTCGTCCATGATCCAGAACTCTGCGAGCAACGCAACTACGCGTCCGCCCCTCTTGGGCGGTGCATACCCGATCGACTCGTACAGAGCGGCCACCGCGCCTGCCGTCTGTGGCCCGAATCTCCCATCGATCTGGTCGCCGTCTAGGAATCCCAACTGTGCGAGAGCCAACTGGAGGTTCTCCACGTCACGCCCGTTGGAGTCCGCATCCAGGTCCCTGACCAGTGGCGCGGTACCTTCAAGGACGATGATCGGTCTATAGGAGACCTCCAGGAGGATATCGCCGGCAACGAGCTCATCGCCAACCTGCCTCCTGGAGGTAACGATGGGCACTGAGTTCTCCAGACCCGGCAGCTGGGGCGGTTCTATTGATCTCTCGTTTCGGAACTGGACGGTGCCTCGCGACACAGCTTCCACTGCGACAGCACGTCGCTCGACTAGCGCCGTTGCCGGCGGGACTGGCACCGGCGCGAGGTCATCCTGAATCTCGGCAGGTGTGGAGATGACAGCCGAAGTCGCGATCCACGTTGCAGCAGAGGCTATGAGGATTGCTGCGAGGACGGCTGGCCCTGTACGTCGACGGTGCCCTGTGTCGGACCTATTCCTTGAGGATGGCACGTTGCTCATCGATCTCGTCGCGGTGGGTCTCAATGAAGGACCTCTCGAGGTCGCTCGCTGCTTGCGCAAGCTGGTTCCTAAGCGTGCTGCCGCACTCGAGATTCCGAACAGCCATCTCCTTTTCCACCTCAATCAGCGAGGCAAGAAGCTCCGGGCGGTCGCGAACGCGGTCGAATTCGATGCGAATCAGACTGGTGAGTTCCTCTTCAGACCTCACTGATTCGAAAGAGGTAGGCAGCTTCATACATAGGGCCCATGCATCGAAAGCTTCGATTGCGGCTGGTGTCTGAAGTACTTGCGCGCTGAGCTGGTCCAGTTCGGCTACGAAGCTTTCCGGTGCGCCAACGCTCATCGATGCGGAGTCTAGGCAGCCAGTGAGGGCATCTGAGAAGCTCACTTGCTCCTCACGTGTCAACGCGAAGAAGTAATTGTGGTTTGGGTCGGTGTCGCGTAGCGCCTCGTTGGCGGCTGCGAAGTAGGCCTCATCTGTGGAGACACCGAAGCCAAACCGACGGGCGAAATCCTCTTCGCTGATCCCGCTGCCGGGGCCGTATCGAACGGCCTCCGGGGGCACAGGTATGTAGTCGAAACCGTGTGATTCCATGCACTGCGCCACGCCGTCCTGCACCGCCTGGACATACCGCCTCTCGATCTCGGCCTGGGTCTCTGCGTCAGCCCATGGCAGAAACTGCCGGACGATCTCCGCGTCAGTGATCTCCGGAGACACTCCGCCGTTGCATGCCGACACCACCATCAGGGCTACGGCCGGGACGAGTCGGCGCAGGGAGGTCCACCGGCCCTTCGGCCGATGGACCTCCAGCGCGGGCTGGGGCGCTGCTACTGCGGACCCCAACCGTATCCCCAAGTGATCAGTTCCTTCTGAGTCGAGTTCCAATCACAGTCGTAGACAGAGATCGAGCCGATATACACCGGCCAGCCCGGGTACCAGCTTCCCGAGCCCGATGGTGAAGCATCACACTTGGCCCACGCGTTGACCCAGCAGTCCGGATCATTGATGCTATTCCACCAGGCCTGCGCGACCTCCGTTGTCGTGTTGCCAGTGTGCCCGCCGCTGCCACACGCATTCGTGAATGCCTGCGCCCCCGGCATGGAAACAGGAAGCAGTCCCACAACCAACAGACCAACAACTAGGAGAGTTCTGATACGTCTTCGCACTCTATGTCACCCCTTTCGCTACTGATATCACGGTCGTTTGATTGGTCCTTTGCGTCTCGCCCCCCTCTCGTCGTCTTACGACAGGTATGTGCCGGTTCTACGCTCGGCGTTGCAGGGGTCGGCTCATTCTTGCGGCCTCCCTCGCGGAGGCAGGGGCGCGATCTCTTGTGCCGCCGACTCTGTGGTCTGGCCCGCGTAGGCCGATTCTGGCCATGCGCCCCAACGGCAATCTGCCACTGACCGGAACTAGGAGTCTGGCGGTTATATCGACGTCCTGTCGGACTCCCGTTCCGTACGTGCCTGGCGACCGAGTCCCCATCGGGCAGCGACAGCGGCGGCATGGACCCGGTTGATGGCACCAATCCGCGAGACGAGCTCAGCGGTTATGCGGCGTAGATGTCGGTCGGAGTAGCCAGTGATCGCAGCGATTGACGCTGGGGGCTCACCCTGGGCGATGAGATTGAGGATCGCTCGGTCGCGCTCACTGAGGGCGAGACCCTCCGGTGGCTTCTCAAGATGTTGGACAACCGCAGCGAGCTCATCTGCCGGGATCGTCGCGTACCTTTGCAGCGCCATTCCCAGCATGTGCTTGAGGCTGTCAGCGGGGAGCGTAAGGCACACGATCGCAGCAACTCCCGCAGGCATGTACGCCCGGTATAGATTCCTGTCTGGGATATCGTGTGTTGCCCCAATCACAGCTGCGTCGCGCAGTTTGGCCGTCACGGCCTGGACTTGAGGGACCGTCCTTTTTGGGATGGCCACCACAACTGGGGAAGAGGCGCCGCTAGGCAGTGCCGAGTCATCCCAGAGTTCAGTGCGATATCCGAGCCCGCGCAGCTGTGTCCCCAAGGTACGCCTGTCGTTTGTCGAGAACTCAGGGTCGACCGCAACAGCTCGAACGTTCTTGCCCCGCACGGCATTGGCTCCGATCTCAATCGTGTCCCTGTTTGTGTCCGCTAGAAGCTCCGCGTCGCGCAGTCTTGCCGGAGAAATTGCGACACGCACGACCGGTTTCGGACACATACCGGTGCGAAGGGTCATGGGGCCCCGTGTCAGAACCAGTAGAACGGGAGACGTGTGTGATGTGGAGAGGGTCGACAACGCAAGCTGTCTCGCGGGGCGAGACGCTGGCGTTGGTGTTTGTTGTAGTGGTGACTGCGATGGCGGTGGCCTCGCCCGTGAGTGCTTCAGAGGCGACTACCTCGGGCGGGACTGCCCCCGTCGTAGCAATGCTGGATGGCGATCAGGTCAACCTGACAGTCGATTGGGGCGAAGCGAACGCCTGCCTTGTTTGGGAGGCGGCCGGTGGCGTCGAGTGTTTCCGAACAGAGGAGGCCATGGATCGGCGGATCGCTGAGCTCGAGAAGGAGCTCGGCATAGCTGGTGGCGAGAATGCCAGGGCTTCACAATGCTCGGGATACGTACGGTTGTACGACGGCACTAGCTACACCGGTCAGGTGCTATACATCCGTAATCGTTTGCAGTGGATCAATCTCAGCGCCTATGGGTTCTCCAACAAGACCTCGTCCTTCAAGATCGGGCCATGTTCCTCCTATCTCGCTGACTACGACTGGGGTGGTGGTTCCTGGTACTCGACGTCAGCGACGCAGGCTTGGGACGTTGCTTCAGTCATGGCTTCTGGGTGGAACAACCGAGTCTCCTCAATCTACATCCAGTAGTACCTCTCGACGGAGACCTGGCGTTGGGCACCGCACTCACATGCGCCCACTGAGCGACGAGGAAGCCCGGGCTCGGTTCGAGGAGCTATACACGGCGCACTATCGCAAGATCGTCGCCTACGCCAGACGCCGCTGCTACTCGAGCGACCACGCCGATGATGTGGTCTCAGCGACATTCCTTGTCGCCTGGCGCAGGCTCGAAGACCTACTTGGGGCCGATGAACCACTCGCTTGGCTCTACGCCGTTGCCTACCGGACGGTACTCAGCCAGAGGCGCCAGGTCGACAAGACTGCACGGCTTGCCGAGAAGGCCACCGCCCAGTTCACCAACGTCGTCGAGACGGTCGAGGCGACGATCGAGGCGCGGGAGCGACTAGCCGCTGCGACCGCAGCGACCCGAGATCTGTCGCCGGCCGACCAGGAGATCCTGCGGCTTGCTGGCTGGGAGGAATGCACTCACGCAGAGATCGCCGTGGCCCTTGGGATCTCCAGGGTGCTGGTCCGAACGCGGCTCCTTCGCGCCCGGCGACGCCTTCGGGCAGCGTACGAGCACCGCCTGAGCGAATCGGCTGGTGTACGAGATGAGTAGCCCATGACCAGTCACTTGCTGCAACGACCAGGCACGAAGCCGCACATACCTGTTGGCGGTGCCAAACCAATGGTGCAGGCGGAGGCGTGGCGTGGCTAGACATGATGATGCGTTTGAGGCATTCCGGGCGAGTAACCCGGTCGACGACTCGACGCTGCCGGATGCCGATTCGACCGATGCCCGGGCTCTCTTCTCTGAAATCACTTCCAGGTCACGGACAATGCCCGAAGCCGACAAGCACCCGCGGCGGCAGCTAGTACTGGTTATCGCCGTCGCAATTCTTGCATTGGGGCTCGTTGCCGCGGCATGGCTCATCTTCCGCGACGTATCGGATCCCATCTCCGTAGCGTGCTACCAGGACACCAGCCTTGGAAGCAACGTCGTAGCCGCATCGCCAGATGGCCCACTCGAAGCCAGTCTCTGCGAACAGGTCTGGGAAGAAGGAACGCTGGTCAACGAAGCCGTCGTGCCTGCGGGGCAAGCACCCCCCTTAGTCGGATGCGTCACCGACCAGGGCAACCTCGCCGTCTTTCCCAGCGAGGACCCCTCGATCTGCGCGCAACTTGGCCTTGCCGAGCCGACGCCGAGCTCTCCGGCGGAGGGAGACACGATCCGGCAACTCGACAACGACCTGGTCGAGTACTTCTCACAACACGAATGCCAGACAATCGAGCAGGCGCGGCTCGACATCCAGCAGCTCCTCGACGGCTACGGCCTTTCGGAGTGGATCATCCAGATGTCCCCGGGTGGGCCAGGGCGACGCTGTGCCAGCTTTGGTCTCGACGCTCCCAACAACATAATCCACCTCGTCCCGATCCCGCCTCCCGGCCAGTAGTCGCAACTCGTGACCGCGTCCCAGCTGAGCTTCAACACGTTGGGTGTTTCCTGCGCAGCTGGCTCATGAACAGCCCTCCCTTGTCAATTCACTGCCGGGTGTGGACTGGGCGGGTTCCTCCGTGGGGGACTCGCACGACGATATCGTCTTGGAAGGGTCGCGGGTTTGGACGCGGTGGAGGGTGGTGGCCTAGGTGGTGATGGTGTTGGGCAGCGTTGCTGCAGCGGCCACCGACCACGAGATTGGGCGAGAATCCCTCCTTGGCCTCTTGGGCCGCACCTGGGCCGCAACGGGCGTGAGAACATGAGAAATGGTGAAAGGCGATGAAAGGTGGAAGTGCCCGGAAAACGAGGCTCTGCGCCAGTTTGTCCCGGTAGGCGAACGTCCCCAAAACGGTTTAGGAAACAGGGTCTCCAGCCCCGCGCCGGAGGGACGTGACGTCGCAACGGCAACCGCAACCGCAACCGCGCTAACACCGAGAGCAACCACCGCGGTCGTCAACAGTAATTGCCGGGCGTCCTCAGTGGGCGTCTGGCGTCAAGCAAAGCTCGACCCCAAATGCTCTTCGTCATCGCCAGCTCCCGGTACCCTGGAGAATGCAAGGAGGAACTCTCATGACCCTGCGCGACGACCGGACAGCCCTGCCCGACAAGCGGGCTGCCGAGATCGCCGATATCAGCCAGCAGCGACTCCGGTATTGGGAGACGACAGATCTGGTCACGCCGGATGTTGAGCGTGTAATCAGTCCGCGCAATATCGTGCGTCTCTACTCTCTGCAGCGGGTTGTGGAATTGGTGGTTGCGTCCGAGCTGCGCCGGCAGGGGATTTCGCTTCAGCACATCCGGCGAATCATTGATCATCTCCGCAGGCAGGGCTACGAATCTCCCCTTCGCGAGGTGCGCTTCGCTCTCTCAGGCGGTCGGGTCATGTTTCAACACGCGGACGGTTCCTGGGAAGACTCACTCCATCCCTTCCAAGGCGTGATGTGGCAGGTGATCGACCTCGAGGAGATCCGGGCCCGGATCCAAGGGAGGCTGACGCGCCGTGGCGCAGATGTCGGCGTGATTGAGAAGCGCCGCAAGGTCCAGGCCTCGAAACCAGTCTTCCGGGGTACTCGGATTCCAGTCGAGGCGGTAGAGGGCTATCTGAGGGCGGGGAAGAGCACCGAGGCGATCCTGGAGGCGTTCCCCAGCCTGACGGAAGAGGACATCGAGGCGGCGAGGGCACAGCTGACATCGGTTGCGTAGATGCGGTTTGTGCTCGACGAGGATGTTGACACCAAAGCCGTCGGATCGTTTCTCCGCCAACGCGGACACGACTGTTGGAGCGTGATCGATGCGGGCCTCGGTGGCGCTGATGACGACGCGGTTGCAGCATATGCCGACGACCGCTCCGCGGTCTTGATCACGCACGACGCGGAGGCCACGCGGCGGCGTCGCAGGTTCACGTTCGGCCGTCACCTATTCCTACGATGCCACCAGCTGGACGCCGTTGGCTTGCTGGAACCTCACCTCGAGGAGCTTATCTCGGAGTTGGAGCGTCATGAGATGGGTGTCCTCGAGGTCCGCCACGATGGCGTCAAGTACCACCCACCTCGATACGAGTCCGACTGAGCACCTCTCACAAGCAGGCTGGATCAAGCCGGCCCGCGTCCACACCGCGTCCACAAGAGGATGAAAAACGACCATGAATGACGCGAACTAGTGAAAGATCATATCTGTTGTGCCACAGCGGTTATTACCAAATCGCCGACCCCAACGCAGTCCTCTGATCATCCCTGATAAGGATGAGGTCGCTGGTTCAAATCCAGCTGGGCCCACCAATCAAACCCCTTGCCCCGCAAGGGGTTTTGGTTTTCTACCTGTGAACTTCACCAACTCCCGATCTCGCTGCGTCCACAGCAGCGGTACGCCAGACCCCCGAACCGGCGACGACGACTGCACCCATCTCGCCCACCAGACTCGACCGTCGGCAGCCGCCGCGCTACCCGCGCACCTCGCCCGCAGCCGGACGCAAATCGCAGCTATTGACCTGGAACCAGCACGGGAGGTCGGCCTTGCCGTGAATTGAGCACGACCACGCAGCGTCGGGCGGCCGCTGCCCGGATTTGTGCGAAACTGCACGATATGCCGGTTCGAGGGCGCGGAAAGGCTCTGGAGAACGCTACGACACCTCGCCCTCCGGTACGGTGGCTCCCCTACTCGGGGGCGACTCGACGAAGGCTGGCACCGAGACGACTGATTCGAGAGGCGTTGAGCGCGAGCAGTGTTTCGTATGTCGTTTGTCGGATCGAGTCAGTAATCGGCTCAGCCAGACGGGCTGCTAGCACGGCACCCTCCCAGGCCAGTAGTAGCTCCTCGGCCACTTCTCGGACTCGGACAACGGAGGATATGTACTCGTCGTGTACGAAGTCGATCAACGAGGGAGAAGGGCAGGGCAAATGACCGTCGACCGCCTCTTGCCGCATCAGTACCGAGGATCGCACAATGTCGGCAGATGGGCTCCCAGATGCTGCGTCGAACCAGTCGATGATCACTAGTCGGGTCGAGCCCATCAAGACGTTGTTGGGGTGTACATCGAAGTGGCAGAGGCTACTCTCGTGAGTCAGGCGTTTGAGTGCTGCCCGGGCCGTAGCGCGCTCGGAGGACAAAAGAGGCTGAGCGGCGTCGATGTTTGCCTTCAGATCGTCGACGAGACGTGGCATCCCCGAAGGTGCCGGCGTGGCATTCACCTCAGCCTGGAGCTTGGCAAGCAACGAGCTGAGCCGCGGGATCTCCTGGGGGTCAGCAATCATCTGCTCCCACATAGAGGTACCTGGGATCCGCTCGAAGACGATTCCGGGACGACCGCCAATCGTCGTTACATCGAGTACAGCTGGGGCCGGGAGGCCAGCGGCGTGGACCAGTCTGGTGGTCTCAGCCTCTCTCGTTGCCCACTCTTCGGGAATGTCAGGGTGGAGAACCTTGATGACCGCACTCTTGCCCCAGCGATACGCATTCGAGGTGTTCCCCCGAGCAATGAGAGAGTCGATACTAAGCTTCTCCATCCTTCCATCTTCGCGTATCTGTCCCTGCCCTGCGCTGCAGGCTATCTCACCAGACCATTCTGTGTACGGGCCGAGAGTGTGCGCCGGAACCGGAGCGCATCGAACTCCGGCAGTGAACTAGCGATCAGGCTGAGCCACCGGATATCTCGATGTTGACCCCCGTGACATAGCTCGAGCTCTCTGACAAGAGCCAGAGCACGACGTCAATCACCTCGTTGATTGAGCCGTAGCGACGCATTGGGATCATATTGATCATCATCTCGGCGACCTGCTCCGGGTCAGCAGGGAAGTACTGGGTGCCGGCGCCAGCCTGCATCTCGATCTGGCGATCCCACATTGCGCCGGGACCGATGAACGCAGGAGAGACGCTATTCACCCGAATCCCATGAGGGGCAAGATCCTTCGCAGTGCTCTTTGTCAAGCCGATGATGGCCGCCTTCGAGGTGCTGTAGGCCATCATATTGGGTGCTCCAGTTACCCCTGCCATAGATGACATGTTGACCACTGAGCCGCTAACCCCGGCGGCGACCATTGCAGCCGTTGACGTACCAATAACATTGATGGCGCCAACGACGTTGACAGCCAGGACGCGGGCCGCATCATCAAGCGGATAGGCGTGCACGGGGGCGAAAGCACCTTGCACCCCGGCATTATTGAACACAAGGTCCGGCGGCGCGATCTGCGATACCACCGACTCGATTGCCTCTGAGGTTGCGGTGGCATCGACGACATCGAAGGGGAACGGCCGCACCGCGGCATCAGGGCATGCATTGCGGCACGCGGCGACTGTAGCCTCGAGTCGGTCGATGGCCGCTGGATGGTCAGCGACGGCGACCTCGGCCCCGGCCGCGCTCAGCCGGAGCGCGGCAGCCCTACCGATATCGCCGGCGGCGCCTGTTATGAGCGCAGTTCGGCCCTCAAAAGACCCCACCGAGGTAGCGTGATGTGCGTCTCGGGTCATTGGCTGCCTCCAGAGCCCATCGCTGGCGGAACGGGGGGCACTCGCGGGGCGGAGGAGGGTTGACCCCGAGAATGCCCCCAGTCGCGTCCGGAGAACGCTGAGACGAGTGGCCGCACGGTCATTTGACGGCACCCATTGCCAGACCCCGGATCATCCTCTTCTGTGCGACCCACCCTGCGATAACCACGGGAAGCGTGGCGAGAGTTGAGGCCGCTGACAGCTTGGCGAGGAAGTTGCCGCGAGTGCTGACGTTGGACGTGATCCATATGGGGATGGTCGATCCATCCACGGGATTGAGCTGTACCGCCAGGAAGTACTCATTCCAGGAAAAGATCACAACCAGCAGTGCCGTTGCAGCCAGACCGGGGGCGACGATGGGAAGCATCACGCGCGTTATCTGTTGTCTGAGATTTGCACCGTCGATTTGGGCTGCCTCGATCAGGGCTTCAGGTACTTCCTTGAAGAAAGAGCGAAGCATCCACACCGCCAGCGGCAGGTTCAAACCCATGTAGAGGATGACCAAGACGAGACGGGTATTGAGCAGGCCGAGGTTCCTGGCAATGATCCACAGCGGCAGGATCCCGGCGACGATCGGGAGAAACTTGGTAGAGATGAAGAAAAAGAGCACATCCCGGGCCTTCCCAATCGGACGGATCGACAGGGCGTATGCCGCCGGTACCGCCAGGATCATTACCACCAGAGTTGACATGCCAACGATGACGATCGAGTTCATTATGGCCTCGTTGAAACTGAGCAGGCCCTGGGTCTGCGTCGTCACGGTCCGGAATTGTTCCAGCGTGGGCGTGAAGAACAGCTTGGGAGATGCGTTGGCGTCGAGTTCAGTCTTGAATCCGCTGAGCACCATCCAGAAGACCGGGAAGAAGAAGATCAGCCCGACGAGCCAGGCAGCGGCGCCCAGCAGTAGGGACGTTGATCGGCGCTCGCCAATCCGATTTGCAGTCCGTGTAGCCATCAGATCTCCTCCTTGGGCAGCAGGCCGCCGAGGAGCCGGAGCCCGAATGTTGCCAGCACGATCGATGCGACAACGACAACGGTGCTGTAGGCAGCAGCTTGTCCGAAGTCCCATCCGCCACCGATCGAGCGCTGGTAGACGAAATACGGGACATTGGTTGATCCCGGGCCACCGCCGGTGATCACGTCGATGTGATCGAATACCTGGATCAGGTAGATAGAGCCCAGAAGCGCCCCCAGCTCGAGATAAGCGCGAAGCCCGGGCAACGTGATGTACCTAAAGAGTGCCCATGAAGAGGCGCCATCAACCCGGGCTGCCTCGAGAATGTCGGTCGGCCTGCTTTGCAGACCGGCCAGCGTGATCAGCATCATGAAAGGCGTCCACTGCCATACGAGCACGGCGATGATTGACCACGTAGGCATCCGGCCGACAAACTCGATTGGCTCGAATCCAAACGCCGCAATCACCCAGTTGAGGACGCCGTACAGGGAATGGAATATCTGTGTCTTCCATATCAGGCCGGCGACAACGGGCATTATCAGGAACGGAGTGATGAGCAGGGTTCGCACCAGACCTCGGCCAAAGAATTCACGGTCGAGAAGGAGCGCAATGCCGAGCCCAAACAGAACTGAGAGGGCCACGGCCCCCACTGTCATCACAGTCGTCACCCATACTGCCGACCGGAAGAACGTATTCGTAAACAGGGTCGCGTAGTTCTCGAGGCCGGTGAACGTCCGTGGTACCGGTGGAGTGATCTTCCAATCCGTCAGGCTGTACCACAGGTTCATCAGGAATGGGATCTGGGTGATGACGATCGTAAAGAGGAGAGCCGGAAGCAGTGGCCAGCGGCGTGTCCAGCGCTCTTTGCGAAGACGGGCCTTGCGGGCCTCTTCGCGGCTGGTCGTATCCGTTATGACTCCCTGCTCCACGGCTCTCCTCCTTCTGATAAACGCTGACTGTGTGCGGATGTTCTGCTACTGGCTCGCCTCCGACGCAATCGACTGGCACGCGTTCAACGCATCGTCGATGCTGACATTGCCTGCGATTACTGCAGAGAACTGCTCGGTGCAGCGAGTGCCGACGTCCTGGAACTCTGGAACGCCCACGAACTGGACTCCAGGGAGACCTGGGCGTGGCTTCGTGCCCGGATTGTCGATAGGAGCCGCAAGCATCGCATCGAGCGTCTTCTGCGCGAAGGCGCCCGCAGCTTCCTGGTAGTTCGGATTGGCATAGAGCGACTGGCGGGTGCCAGGGGGAACCGAAGCCCAGCCACCGGGAAGGTTCTCGCCGGCCTGCACGAGGTACTCAGGTCCGGTCGCCCAACTCACGTACTCCCAAGCTGTATCAGGATCAGGTGCATTCTGCGGGATAGCCAGCGACCAGGCCCACAACCAGCCGGACGTGTCCGTCACCTTGGTCGGAGCGAGCGCATAGCCGTTGAGATCCTTGACCGGGCTGCCTTCGGCTTCGAAAGAAGCGGCAGCGACGGTGGCGTCGTACCACATGGCGACCTTGCCATCGAGGTACTGCGTTGAGCATTCGTTGTAGCTCGAGTTCGCAGCGTCATCTTCTCCAACGTCGTTGAGAAGATTGACATAGAAGGTGAGCGCTTCCTCGAACTCGGGCTGGGTGATCTGTGCCTCACCGATCGAACCGTCGTCGTTAGCAAGCCACCAGGTGGCGCCAAAGGTGTTGATTACGGTGGTGAATACGGCACCGAGGTCGCCCCAACCGGGCTTGCCGCGCAAGCAGATGCCCGCCATCTCATCACTGTCGATGGTACGTGCTATCTCCGCGATTTGGTCCCACGTAGGGGCGTCCGGCATCGTGATTCCGGCCGCGTCCAGCACGTCCTTGCGGTACATCGTGAACGAAGATTCGGCATAAAACGGTGATGCCCAATAGCCGTTGTCCGTCGACAGACCCGACGCGACCGCAGGAATGATGTCGGCCTTGTCGTAGTCGGCATCTTCGGCTGCCCATTGATCGAGGTCATAGAGCCACCCGTTCTCACCGAACTGGGGTGCCTCGTACATTCCGATCATCACAACATCGAACTGTTGGCCAGAAGCACCGACATCTCGGGTCACGATTTCGCGCAACGTCTGTTCCTCGAGAATCGTGTACTCGACTGCGATGCCGGTCTCCGCTGTGAAAAGATCTGGGGTCAGGGTCGCGATGTCCTCCATCTGCGGGTTGCCGACGATGGCAACGTTGATGGTCCTGTCACCGTCTCCTGTAGTAGTTGCGGTATCGCCACCCGCGCTCGTCGTATCCGAACCCTCGTCATCATCGCTACAAGCCGTCATCACGAGCCCGAGCGCCAATACGAGCGCTGTGAGCCTCCAGATACGCGATCTGCGGCTGCTCCAATTCCATCTCATAAAGAGCCTCTCCTTACTCCACTCCTGCCAACACCCTCTCAGGATGACCTTTGGTTTGGTTTTATGTTGGCATAGACCCTTTATAGCGGAGAAACACAGATAAAGCAACATTGAATTTTTTGCTTTATGTTGGTATAACAGGCCTATGAGCCAAGCAAGTCACGGCGTTGTTCCCCTCAACACAGCCACGCTAGGAGAGTTGGACCCGCGAATAGTGGTACCCGCCTACAACCGCTCGGACCTCGTCGCCGGCATCGTCCACATTGGCGTCGGGGGTTTTCATCGCGCCCATTTGGCGACCTATGCCGACGAGTTGGCGGCTGCGGGTCACCGCGACTGGGCCATTGTCGGCAGCGGCGTCCTGCCGACCGACGCGGCGATGGCAGAGGTGCTCGCTGCTCAGGACGGGCTCTACACACTCGTGACGCGCAGCAACCAGGAAACGGAGCTGCAGGTCATCGGCAGCATCATCGATTACATTTTCGCTGCTAGCGATGCCAACCCCCTGGTCTCGCGCATCGCAGATCCAACAACCAAGATCGTGTCGCTAACTGTCACAGAGGGCGGATACCCTGTCGATGAGGATTCGCACAGCTTCGATCCAAATCGGGCACCCGCCGGCCCCGGCAGCGCCTTCGAGATCATCGTTTCCGGACTACGGCGTAGACGAGACCTCGGCATCGGTCCCCTCACCGTGATGAGCTGCGACAACGTGATCGAGAATGGCGCCATAACCCGTGCGGCCGTTCTCGGTGTTGCCGAAGGTGTCGACCCCTCACTCGCCCGGTGGATCGGCGAGACAGCGACATTTCCCAACGGGATGGTCGACCGCATCACCCCGGGAACAACAGATGCCGATCGCCAGCTCCTCGCCGATGAGTTCGGCTTGAGTGACGGCTGGCCAGTCATAACAGAACCGTTCCGCCAGTGGGTGATCGAGGACGCATTTGTCGCCGGTCGCCCACCGTGGGAGGAACTCGATATCACGGTGACGGGAGACGTAGAACCATACGAGCTCATGAAGCTGCGTCTGCTCAACGCCGGGCACTCCTCTATGGCGTATTTAGCTGCTATCGCGGGTATCGACTTCGTGGACGAGGCAATGAACGAGCCCGTCATTAGTCGATTCCTGAGTCGGTTCCTCGAGCAAGAAGCTGGACCGGTGCTCCCCAACATACCGGGGATCGACGTCCCGGCCTACCAGGCAAGCCTGATCAAGCGGTTCTCCAATCCGGCCATCGGGGACCAGATATCGCGGATATGTCTGGACGGATCCGCCAAGTTCCCGAAGTTCCTGTTGCCAACGGTCCGCAGCCAGCTCCGGGCAGGCGGCCCGGTAACTCTGAGCGCTCTAGCCCTAGCAGGTTGGTGCTCCTACCTCGTCGGGATTGCCGACGACGGTTCCACGATCGAGCACGCGGCTGACCCCGATCTTGCCACTGCCCGACGGCTGGCAAAGGAATCGCTCTCCAATGCAGCGCATTTCCTGACCTATGAGCGGGTCTTCGGCAAAGATCTCGTAGCCAACGATCGCTTCCGCGCCGAATTCGTCGATGCGCTCCACAGATTGCGCTCTACAGGAGTTCGTGCGACCCTTGCCGCAGTTTTGAATGGCTCCTGAAGACCCGTGATCATGCCCACCCATCAAATGGAAGAGCGGACGAAGTTTCAGTCGGAGAGACAGCGCGAGATCGCACAGCTGGTATTCGACAAGGGACGCGTTGAGGTATCGGAATTAGCCAAGCGGTTCTCTGTCACGACTGAGACCATCCGACGTGATCTGTCCGAGCTTGCAGAACGCCGCGTAGTACGCAGGGTCCATGGAGGGGCTATCGCGTATGAGAGCCTCCGCTATGAGCCGATGCTCATCGTCAGGGACACTCAAAACGCCAAAGAGAAGCGGAGCATCGCGCGGCGGGCCGTTGAGGAGCTGCCCCGCGAGGGGTCGGTCATTATCGATTCCGGAAGTACCCTCGGCATCTTCGCCGACATGTTGCCGGATGACCGGGAACTCACAGTGTTCACGAACTCGGTTCCGGTGATTCAGTCGCTATCGGTGCGAGATGCCATCGAGGTGAACGTCATCGGCGGCTTTCTCAAGAAGAACACCATGGCGATGGTTGATTCGTCGAGTATCGAAATGGTGCGTGATCTGGTGGTGGATGTGCTCTTCATCAGCTGCGATGGCGTCTCGCCCGAGCGCGGCTTCACCACGCCCTATCGGGAAGAGGTAGCTATCAAGCGAGCGATGATGGCCGCTGCTCGCTGGGTAGTAATGCTCTTTGACCACACCAAGGTGGGTAACGACCAGCTGTTCCGATTCGCCGCGGTCGATGAGATCGACACAATCATCACCGATGGCGGAGTGCCTATGGCCACCATCCGTGCGCTTCAGGATTTGGGCCCGCAGGTGACGCGTGTCGAATGATCTCACCGCAGGTGCGAACTCTCCGGGCGGGACCCCACCGCGGCTAACCGACCCCGGTGAAAGCGCCACTCCCCATTCCTGGACCGACGCCACTGATCCCGCTGAGCTAGAGGCCATTGCGGTCGAAGTCGCCATTGCCGCCGCGGATCTCGTCCGCGGCAGACTTGGGCAAACGCAAATCGTTGATACAAAAACGACACCAACCGACGTCGTGACAGCGGCAGATGTGGAGGCCGAAGCCTTCATTCGTGACGCGCTCCAAGCCGCAACTCCGGGTGCCGCGATTCTCGGAGAGGAGGGTGCGCCGGTGTCAGGCAGCACGTCGGTCGGGTGGATCGTCGACCCGATAGACGGTACGGTGAACTTCCTCTACAACCTCCCAGTGATGAGTGTCTCTATCGGAGCCACGGTCGCCGGTGAAGTAGTAGCCGGTGCCGTCGTCGATATCGTGCGAGGTGAAGTATTTCGCGGCAGCGTCGGAAATGGTGTGCTGCGGGACAACGTTCGGGTTATGCCAAGCGCTACTACCAACATCGGTGATGCTCTCGTGGGGACGGGTTTCTCCTATGCCGCAGAGGAGCGCCGCCGCGAAGGGACTGTAGTGGCACGGGTACTTCCGGAAGTTCGCGACATCCGCAACTTCGGCTCGGCGGCACTCCATCTGTGCTGGGTCGCTTGTGGGCGCCTCGAGGCCTTCTACCAGGTAGGACCCAAAGAGTGGGATGTAGCAGCGGGAGCATTGCTCGTTTCCGAAGCCGGCGGCCGGGTAGAGCTGGGCTCAGATGCCAATGGCGGTCTTGTTCTCGCGGCCACGTCTGGTGTGTTTGACACACTCCGCAACCTCATCGTCGAGTAGAGGGACCGAGACGCCGCTGCTAGGAAGCGGAGGCGTCCATGGCGAGGGCAATTGCCCCAATCAACCCGGCATCCTGCCCGAATACCGGGGAGACCACATATTCCTCAAGCGAGCCGCGTAGCAATTGGCTAGTCGTATACCCGGCAAGTTGCTCACTCAGTTTGCTACGCACTAGCTCGAGGAGGCCGTCTTGTTGCATAACGCCACCACCCAGGATGATCTTTTGCGGAGCTACCGTGTAGCTCAGTGTCCTCAACGCCTGCGCCAGGTAGGTTGCTTCCAGCTCCCAGACTTCGTGCCGGTGGCTCAAGGCTGCCCCGGCGGCGCCCCACCGTTCCTCGATTGCCGGTCCGGCGGCCATGCCCTCGAGACAGTCGGCGTGAAAGGGGCAATGGCCGGGGTAGCCGTCACCTTCTGCTCTATCGAGGACGATGTGGCCAATCTCTGGATGGCCCAGGCCGTGATGGATCTTGCCGTCTATGAATACGCCAGCTCCGAACCCTGTCCCCACGGTTATGTAGATGAAGTGCGAAAGTCCGCGAGCAACCCCCCAACGCCATTCTCCGAGAGCCGCCCCCGCAACGTCGACGTCGATTGCGGCTGGTATGCCCAACTCGGAACGCACTCGGCGCAGGACCGGTGTGTTGCTCCAATGTGGCTTTGGGGTGACGGTAATCGACCCGAAGGTCGGCGACGACTCGTCGAGGTCGAGGGGCCCGAAACAAGCGATACCAACTGAAGTGACCGTCCCCCACTCTCTGATGAAGCCGATAGCCTCGGTCAGCGTCTCATCGGGAATAGTGGTCGGGATTGTTGCGTCTTCAACCACGTCTCTACCTCGCGCTATGGCGACGCGAAACTTGGTACCGCCCGCCTCGATGGCTGCGTAATGTGGCGTGTGCTCGCTCATAGGCGGCACATTAACTTGCCGTTCGGTCTCGCCTAGAACTGGGACCATCCGCAGGCGGACAGATTCCATCGACCGGTTCCTTGCGCGAGGCTGAACCGACTGCTGGGTGTCCTCCGAGCAGCACTGTTGGTTTCCCAGCGTCGTAGATATCTGTACGCAGGCGGGCGGCTGCTGCCGACCTTGCCCGCGACAACCCTCCTATAGCTACCCAGGCAGAGGAAGACACGACGGAGCCCATCCCGCTTCTCGCCGATGAGATACGTACCGCTACCGAGATCGGATCGCTGGCCGCATGCCTGCGGAGCAACCGGAAGTTGCGCGCGACCTTGGAACGCGCTCTCGAGGCGAACCCGCCACTGCGGATCCGGCAGAAACTCGAAGTGCTCCGTGACGAAACCGATCGGGAATCGGCAACACTCAACAGCCGACTAGGGGAACTCACCAACCCCGTGGTTCCGACGCCGACGACACCCGACAGCTCGATCGAAAGCTGACCATCGGCCGGCGGTAGCATTGGCGCAGCGGACAATCCGATGAACTGGGGGTACGCAGTGTTGAACTGGATCAGGTCTCGACCCTTCAAGCGGGTTTTGGATCGCCTGGCCTTCACGATATTCGGGCAGCGCGATCCCAACAGCAAGAAGGTCGGCTGGGGTCCCGGGCAGGGCACCCACGGCGGTGCCGGAGGCCAGGCCCCTCCCTATGTCCCATACAATCCGGACTGGGATCCCACGAGACGTGACAGGCAACGACCCAGGCGATGAGAGCTTCCCATATCTGATCCACCAATGGCCTCGAGCCCGCTCCGGTAGTGTCACACGCCATGGCTATCGAGATTGGACGCAGATACGGCACGTTGGTCATCGTTGGATCCGGACCCGTCGGCATGGTCTCGGCGCTGCTGCTCAAGGACCGCTTCGAGAAGATCGTCGTACTGGAACGGCAGTCGCGCGAGCGCTTTCTCCGTACCCGGGGATACACCTTCCCGATTGTCTTCTCGCCCGCGGCGATGGCGGTGCTCGATCGAATCGGCGTCGGCGCCGCAATCAACCGCGAGCGGTCTCCTTACTTCGGCGTTGTCGTCCACAAGCGGATACTCGGACACGAGTTCACCTGGACGGCGAAGCGGGAGAGCGTCTACTCGCATTGGCGCAACCACATCGTGGCCAGCCTGTACGAACGGTTGACCGAAGAGGGTATCGAGGTTCAATTTGAAGCAGTGCTCGAGGACATCGATTTCGCTGCCAACGTCTGTTCTGAGGCAACACTAGGTGAGGTGCCATTCGATCTCCTGTTGGGCGCAGATGGCGTCCACAGCCAAACCCGTGGCCTCATGGCGACGGCCGGATCACAATCAGATTCGTTCTCATCAGAGCTTCTCGACAGGTGGTACGCGTACCGGCTACCGGCAGAGGGACCCCTGGGGAAACGGTACGGCAGCGGAGAACACGGCCATGCGCTGCATGTTCACGCCGACAATCTCCGTGAGTTCCCCTCGGAGAAATTCCGGGTCATCACCGTGGCAATGATCCAGCCACAACCCGAGGTGAGCGTGGTCGTGAAGTACGGGGCGGACCTTTCGGTCGAACGAGCCAAGCAGCTCAACGCGGCGTTCTTCGCTCCTCTGGTCGATTCCGACGTTCTCGATGGAGAATGGACCGCCGGGGTTGGCGGTGAGTACCGACACGTTCACGCGCCGATGTTCCACCTGGGCTCGACCCTGCTGGTCGGTGACGCGGCACACGGCTTCGAGGGCAACGGTGACCTCATCAACCTCGGCACCACCTCCGTTGCGACCCTGCCCGGCCTCATCGACCGTCACGATGGAATACCGGCTGCGCTGGCGGCCTATGACCGGACCGTAGGGGCGAGCCTTCGCACCTACTCGGACTACGCAATGCGAAGGAGCCTGGAGCAAATCAACTTCGAGGTAGCCGCGTTCGAGGCGGGAGCAATTCTCAGACTGAACCCGCATCATCCCAGCATGTGGGGCATCTACGAGGAGGACTTCGAGATCTGCTCGTACATGCAACGCTATGAGAAGGAGCGGCGCCGGATCCGCAACCGGATTGGCGCATTAACTGCAGTCGTGGCCGCCGCCGGATTGTATCTACTGTCCCGGCGCAGCGCTTGAAGCACCCAAGGCAGGGCGATGGTCACCGAGCCGAGTTCCAGCACTTACGATTACCCGCATGTCCAGCGATGCCCGGCTACCCAAATCGACCACCGTTGCGGTCTCTCCCGTCGTCGGCCTCAGGGTGATTCGGCGTTACGGCGGCAGCGGCCTTCCCTTTCTTCTGGTCCACGGCCTCGCATCCAATGCTCGACTGTGGGACGGCGTGGCTAAACGGCTGGCGGCGGCCGGGCACGACAGTGCTGCGGTCGATCTGCGGGGGCATGGAGAGTCCAGTCAGGTCGCCACGGGCTACGACTGGGCCACATTGACGACCGACCTGGCCAAGGTGCTTGACCATCTCGGTTGGGATCGAGTCATCGCGGCGGGGCAGTCCTGGGGCGCCAATGTCACGCTCGAACTTGCTGCCAACCATCCCGAACGAGTTGCGGCCATCTCGCTCATCGACGGCGGATTTCTTCGTCTGCGCGACGGATTACCGGACTGGGAGGAAGCGCGGCGCCGACTCGCGCCCCCGAGCTTTTCGGGTATGACTATGGAGTCGATGGGTGCAGCAATGCGGTCACACCTGCAAGGTTTCCCGGAAGAAGCGATAGAAGCACAGCTAGCCAATCTGACGGTGGATGAGAATGGCTCGGTGCGCAACAGGCTGAGTCTGGAGAATCACCTCGCCATCCTTCGCCAACTCTGGGAGCACGACCCCGACACGGTCGGTGCGACTGTATGCACCCCGACGCTAGTAGTTGCGGTCTCCGACGGATCGACATCCAAGACCGCTCGGGTCGCCGCTTTTGCGGCGGCAACCGACGCAGACGTGGAGTGGCTGGACGGGCACCATGATGTACATGCACAACGCCCGGAACGGGTTACCGAACTCCTGCTCGCCCTGGCGGATAGGGTGGCATCATGAGCGGACGAGTGATCGTGATGGGTTCCGGCGAGCTCGCTCCCGGCCTCGTGGCGACTCATCGCGCTGGGTTGGAGGGCGCTGCGACCGACAGGGTTGTCGTACTCGACACTCCGTACGGTTTCCAGGAGAACGCAGACCAACTGACGGAACGAATCGCCGGCTTCTTCGAAACCAGTTTGCGAGCGACGGTCGAAGTCGCCAGCCTGCGCAACGAGCACGCGTCCACCGTGGAGCTGGAGCGCTTCGTTGCCAAGATCCGCTCTGCCCGGTATGTCTTCTCTGGGCCGGGATCACCGAGCTACGCCCTGCGCATATGGAGCTCAGTCGGCCTCGCTCCCCTGCTCCAGGACATTGTGCAAGCGGGCGGCACCGTCACGTTCGCCTCAGCAGCGTCGCTGGCTCTTGGCCGCACCACGATCCCCGTCTACGAGATCTACAAGGTGGGTGAGGCTCCCCACTGGCTGCCCGGAATGGACATAATGAGCGGCCTTGGCTTCCCCTGCACAGTGATCCCGCACTGGAACAATGCCGAGGGCGGTAACCACGACACCAGTCGTTGCTACATCGGTGAGCGCAGGTTGGCAGGTCTACTCGACGCCCTCGACGTTGGTGTACTCGGTATCGATGAACACACTGCAGCAACTATCGATTTCGGCGAGGGACGACTGTCGGTTGCGGGTGCGGGCAGCGTGACGCTTCGCAGCGCCACCGACATCGTCTTACCGACGGGAACCTCGATGGATACTGGTGAAGCGTTGCGCGCGTTGGGTGGGCGTCATCGCCCTCTCGTTGCCGCGGGCGCGCGCCGGTCGGCAGAAATGGATCTCGAGCCCGCGCTGGCGCAAAGGGATCCCGGTGCCGTACTAGCGGCCCTGCTCGATGCTGAGGCAGAGGCGCACACATCCGAAGAGGCGAGAAGCGCCTTTCGCAGCATGCTGGTCCGGGTTGTGGACGAGGCGGCAGACGGACTAATCGATCCGCGAGACCGCATCGCTGCATTCGTCGATCTCTTGCTCGCGGTGCGGGACTCGGCCCGATCCACCAACGACTACGCAACGGCGGACCTCATTCGCAGCGGACTCACCTCGCGAGGAATCGAGGTCAAGGACACACCGACCGGTACTGTGTGGGAGCTGCGGACCGGCTAAGCGGCGAGCGGAGCCACGAAGCGGTGGATGGCAGCGAAGTGGACGGCCGAAGCGATGACCACGAAGACGTGGAATAGCTCGTGCGAGGAGAACACCCGGGGCCACAACCGGGGCCGCTGCGTGACAACAATCACCATTCCGATCGTGTAGATGATGCCCCCGACTGCGAACAGGACGACGAGGGCCACGCCCGCTCGCTGGGCAAGCGGGTACATCAGCAACAGGGACAACCAGCCCAAAGTGACCATCATCCCAATGGATAGATGAAATCGCTGCTTGCGAATGAACATGTGATGCAGGAACCCGAGGAATGCCGTGCCCCAGGCGACGGAGAGGCTGACCGTTCGCAACCATCCGTCGAAGACTATGACCCCGATCGGGGTGTACGTGGCCGCAATGAGAACGAAAATCATGGCGTGATCGAGCCGCCGCATCCGCAGCTTCCGGGACTCTCGCCAGGGAACCGCGTGGTATAGCGAGCTGGTCGCATAAAGGCCCAGCAAACCCAACCCGTAGACGGTCATTGCGATGCGCCCGGCTAGCGAGGTCGTCTGAACAACCAGGAAGACAGTGCCAATAACTGCAACAACAGCTGCGGTTCCGTGCAGGAACCCGCGCACGGGGTTCTGCATCCGGCCCAATGTGATTCGATCCTGCACCGGGAGCATCCTTGCAGATCTGGCTGCCTAACGATGCGGGCCTCCCGGCTCCCCTGGCGACGGGCGGGCGATCGAACCGTCCACGACGCGGCCTACAGTCTCCATATGCGCATCACGGCTTCTGCCTTACTCTTTGACAGCGACGGCGTCTTGCTGGATAGCCATCGTCACGTTGCGGCCGCGTGGCAGCAACTCGCCAAAGAGTTCGATCTCGACTTCGCCATTCTGATCAAGGAGCTGGTTGGTGTGCCCGCGGCGACAACTCTCGCAAGACACCTACCCCGCGCCGTTGCGGAACGGGCGGTGGGTCGTCTCGAGGATCTCGAGGTCGAGCTGGCTGCAACCGTCCAGCCGCTCCCCGGCGCGCTCCGGCTACTCAACAAGTTACCGGCCGGACGCTGGACGATCGTCACCTCGGCCAGCCGCCGCCTTGCTGAAGCCAGGTGGCACAGCGCCGGCATTCCCATCCCGGCGCATGTCGTCACGGCCGACGACGTTGCGGCGGGCAAACCCGATCCTGAGCCGTTTCAAGCAGCCGCGACCATCCTCGGAGCGCAGCCAAAGGACTGTGTTGTATTCGAGGATTCATCGGCGGGCGGTGCTGCCGCGGCGGCCGCCGGCGCGACCGCCGTTGCGGT
>Ga0180435_10001001_pt1 | contig 29826 bp, 30 predicted proteins | sample SS_ome_3_FD_132467 | JGI IMG/M metagenome (GOLD analysis project Ga0180435, IMG submission 132467) | Hypersaline lake sediment archaeal communities from the Salton Sea, California, USA - SS_3_S_1 metaG | ecosystem: Environmental > Aquatic > Non-marine Saline and Alkaline > Hypersaline >... | reverse complement strand
GAACAGGGCATCCAGCCTCGCGGAAGGCTGTTTCAGCACGACCGCGTTGACGCGGCATCCGTTCGTTCGCAGCACACTCGCACCCAATTCCCAGTTGCCGACGTGAGCGGTCAGGCCGATGATACCCCTCTCCAAGGCGCGGCATTCCTGAAGGCGCTCGATGTGGTCCACCTTGAGCACGGCGTCCGGCGCCCGCGGCGAGAGACTCCCGGTCTGGAAGAAGTCGACCACGTACTTCCCGAAATTCTCAAAGTTTCGCCGCACGAGCTGCTCGAGTTCGGATTCCGTCCAAGCCGTTCCGCGCGCATCGAGAACGACCCGCAGATTTGCCGCGAGCGCGTTGCGAACCGCATGGTTGTACCTGTAAGCCCAACCGGAGGCCTGTCGGGCGACGGCATAGCACGCCCGGCGCGGCAGCAGTTTCGTCAGCAGGTTGACCGTTCCGTAGAGCAGAAACGCGTTCATGGCGATTCACCTGGGGAAATGGCGTCAAGCACGATCCGGGCAATGCCGTCGGCCGCATCAGGACGCCCGAGCGCCAGTGCGTTGTCGCGCATCATCGCCAGCAGGGCCTTGTTGCTCAGCAACAACGACACGCTGCGGGAAACATCGCGCTCGCTTGTCAAATGCAGCGCCGCGCCGTGGTGGACCATGACTTCGGTGTTGCCCCTTTCCTGGCCGGGAAGGGGGCGCACGAGCAGGAGCGGCGTTCCGACGCAAGCGGCCTCCGCGAGCGTGACACCGCCGGCCTTGGTGATCAGGAGCTCGGCGCGCGCCATCAGCGAAACCGCGTTGCTGACATATCCCCGGACCCGGATGGGATGCTTGAACCTCTGGCGGTTCCGCACCAGGCGGCGCCGCAGGGGCCGATTCGTGCCGCAGACCACGTCGATCGTGAACGTGTCAGGGCAGCGGTCAAGTTTCCGCACCGTGCGGTAGCGCACGCCCATGCCGCGACCACCGCCCATGACCAGAACCCGTCGCCGCTCAGGCGTGTCGGGCGGCGCGTGCGACGGAGCTGCATGATCCACCGAAACCGGAATACCCAGCACACGGACATGCTCCTGTTCGATGCCCAGCCACATCAGCCGTGCGGCCGCGGACTCGGTCGGCACGACGTACTTGGCCTGGTGCGCGTAACTGGTGATCCAGAAACGTTGCGGGACGAAGTCCGTCGTGACCGCGAACAGGGGGAGGTCAGGGGCGTGCCGGGAAGCAAACGAGGCCATCACGGCGAACGGGTAGGCCTGGGTGCAGACGACTGCCTGCGGGGCAAAGTCGGCCATGAGCCGTCGAAGCGATTCGCTCTTGCCCCTCTGCACCGGCTCCCGCAGTCGGTGAATCAGGTACTCGACCCAGAAATTGTCGTAGAGCGCTTCCCACAACTCCGGCGTCCGCCGGACGGTCGTCATGTACAGGCGCCGGACGACCTTCTCCCACCTCGGATGTGTGTGTTTCAGCAGGTCAACACACAGCGTTTCGACGCCGGGCATCCGCTCGCGCAATGCGGCTTCGATATAGCGGGCGGCCGCATGATGGCCGCTGTTCTGAACGATGTAGAGGATCAGTACACGCGCCATTACGTTCCGCTCCCTCACAATGCAGTCACTGTGCGGGCCAGTGTTGCATGCTGTCTCCTTCTCTTTGTCGTTCGATGGCATAGTGAAGCATTGGGTGACCGTGCGCCATGGGGTACAACCCTACCTCCCCGCCGACGTCTCCCGCCTATCAAAGGATAGGCGTTAGCAGATTGCAGGCGTTCTCCAGTATCCGGTGCACGGCGGGTCGGGAACGCCACCGATCCAGTTGCAACTCGCGGCTTACCTCCAGATCGTTCAATACGATTCGTTTCATCTCGCGGCTGAATGCCTCGTCGAAGACCACGATGTTGGTCTCATAGTTCGGGCGCAGGCTGCGCACATCGAGGTTTGCCGTTCCCACGACCGCCAGCCTGTTGTCCACGATCAGGGCCTTGGCGTGCAGGAATGGGGCGGGGCATTCAAAGAGTCGCACGCCCGACGCGAGCAGGTCGTCATAGAGCGCACGGCCCACCAGGCCCGCATAGAGATGGTTGTTTCTGCGGGGAAGGACGAGGCGCACATCGACGCCGCGCAGGGCGGCGACGCGGAAGGCCCGCACGATCTCCGGCGGTGGCACGAAGTATGGCGTAACGGCAAGCACTTCCTGCTGTGCGGAGCCGATGACGGCGAACAATGCGTCGGTCAGGATCTCCATCGCCGACGATGGACCGGCGTTGATCACCTGCGCATGGGTGTCGCCGGCCGGCGGGGCGCCAGGGAAATACTTCTCGTGCAGCAGTCGATCCGGGTCTTCGCCGGTCATGAAATACCAGTCGCGGAAGAACGAATATCCACAGAATGGTTGACGCGGCTTCCTTGCGGTGTCGCAAGCAGTGCAGTACAACGGCCGTGAAGGCGGCCAGATGCGTGACAGACCCCACGGACACCCAGGTCCATGAGGGTATCGGAAGCGGCCACCCGACGATGGAGACACACCCGATCACGTTACGTTGCCTCCTTGCAGCATCGCCGTGAGCCCATCACGGAATGAAGATCCGGAAGGTATCAGGGGGTCTCAGGATGAATGAGAGGCACATTCACGCGGAAGCCTCACCTTCCCGCCTGCGTGGTTTCCCGACCTTCATCGCGGCGAGGACGCCTCCCGCGAAGCCGATAAGCGGCGTCAGCGCCAGCAGGGCCGCCAGCGGCATGCCTATCGTGACAAACAGCAGCCGCGTGACGACCATCTGGGTGTTTTGCAGTATGAGAACGACTGCCAGCACCGCCAGAATGAGCAGCACGATCAGTTTGATTTTCGGCATGATGGCGTCCAGCGTCATGCAATCACGACCTCTATTTCTGCATGTCCGCCCCGGCGCCCTCAACGGCAGATCCGGCTTTCTCCAGGGCTTCGCCGGTCTTCTCGACAACCTGGCCCGCAACGTTCTTAGTCGCCGTTGCCGTCGCTTTTGCAGCCTCGACGGTCTTGTCCGCAGCCTTATCCAGTGCGGCGCCGGTTTTCTCCGCAACCCCCGCCGTCCCGGTCGGCTCCGACTGAGATTGTTTTTTGCAGCCGGCCAAAGCCACGACACAAACAACAACCGCCACAACACTCAACGCCCTGACCCTATCCATCTTCATGCCGATCCCTCCTTCCGTTTGTTGCATACTCGGGACTGTACGCATGGTGCACTGTCGGTTCCCCCCTTACTATGGGGTGTAACCCTACCGTGGCGGGAGAAAGCGCGGAAGCGGGTCGGATGGTCAGCGTTTCGCCATCAGGACGACAAGAAGCGTCAGTAGAACGAGAACCGCTGCCACAACGGCGCCGATGACAACATAGAACCACTTGCTCTCTTTCCACTCAGCTTTATGCTGCCTGGCTTCTCCGGCCGTGAGATCGCTTCGCCCGCGCGAGAGGATTTCGTGGCGCGACGTCGCCGCCGTGACAATCAGGACAGCGACCACGCCCAGGAATGCGGCTAAGCGGCCGTAGACGGGGACGAAGATCCATAGCGGAACAGCGATCAACAACGCAAGGGGAATACCGACTTTCCACTTGCCGGAATTGCGCTTGAACGTACACCCGCACACTGGACACGCATAATCCCGACCCTCTTTCCGAAGGTCGATTCTCGCGCCACACCAGGGACAGTCGCCAAAGCTTTGCAGCGGCATCCGTCAATCTCCCATTGGCAGCGTTGTCAGAGGAATTGCAGCCCGTTCCACAAGCTGAAACCTGTCCCTGTGGACATAGGTTACACCCCCGCCAGCCCCGGCGAGATCGGTCTGCCACGGAGCATTCGCGGTGCGTCTCGATCCGTCATTCAGTTCTTCGCGGCTCTCGGCGCCCGAACACTTCGCCGATCGTTCGCCCTTGTGTCATGTTCCTCCTCCGTTGGACAGGCAACATGCCTCTCGCAGACCCTGCGGAAGTGATAGCCGTAGATGGAAAGAATGACGGCCTCCGGGAGAAGCCGCGGGCAACGGAACTGCGTCCAAAGCAGAAGCCGCCAGTACTGCCAACGCTCCTTGCCCACGATGCCGAGCCGATAGAACGAGCGCACCAGCGCCAGGATGTGAGAGAACTGGAGGTGTCCACGTATCCTCGGCGGCCTGTACTCACGAAGGAACGTTCTGATCCGCGCGTAGTAATGCTTCGGCGAGTAAATGTGCCGGAGGATACCTTTGTAGCCGTCCACCAGTGCTTCGAAGCCCATGGCCGGGATGATGTTGGTCGTGCCGTCCACGTTGTCTCCCGACGATTCGCCGCGGATACGGCCCATTTCCTTCATGCGCTCAAAGAGCCGCGTGCCCGGAGGCGCCTGAAGCAGGCCGACCATGGCCGTCACGATCCCGCTGTTCTGGATGAAATCGATCTGCCGCTGGAAGATGGACGGGCCATCGTGGTCAAAACCGACGATGAATCCGGCCTGAACCTGCAGGCCTGCCCGCTGAATGCGCCTCACATCCTCCACGAGGTCGCGGTTCCTGTTCTGCACCTTGCTGCACTCGGCCAGGCTGTCTTCATCAGGGGTCTCGATGCCGATGAAGACTCTGCTGAAGCCCGCCTCGGCCATCATGTCCATCAACCGTGCGTCGTCAGCGAGATTGATGGATGCTTCAGTAAAGAACGTGTTCCCGGCCTTGCCCCTGCGCCAAGCAATCAGGGCCGGCAGAAGGTCCGTCTTAAGAAACGCCTTCTTACCGATGAAGTTGTCGTCCACGAAGAAGACGTCGCCGCGCCATCCGAGCGCATACAGGCTGTCCAATTCGCCAACGATCTGTTGCGACGACTTCGTCCGCGACTTGTGACCGAACAAAGCCGTGACATTGCAGAAATCGCAGTCGAAGGGGCAGCCGCGCGAGAACTGGATGCCCATGCTGCCGTATCGTTTGATGTCGAGAAGTTCCCAGATGGGCCGGGGGCTGTCATGCAGGTCCGGGAACCCTTCGGCCGTGTAGAATCGTTTGGCCCGACCCTGAGCCAGGTCGGCAAGAAAGGCCGGCAGAGTCGACTCCGCCTCGTTCAACACAAAATGGTCCACATCCGCGAACTGCTCGTGTTCGCTCTGAAACAACGGACCGCCGGCCACGATGCGCAGTCCCGCCGACTTGCATCGCGCCACCAAGCGATGCGTCGCGCCGCGTTGAATCGTCATGGCGCTGATGAACACACAGTCCGCCCAGTCCAGGTCGTCATCTCGCAGATTCCGCACGTTGACGTCCACGAGACGTTTCGGCCAGTCCGGCGGCAGCATGGCCGCGACGGTAAGCAACCCGAGCGGCGGCAGAGACGCCTTCTTGCCCACGAACGAAAGCGCATGCTTGAAGCTCCAGAACGTATCCGGGAACTCAGGATATAGAAGAAGCACATTCATATTGAGATCCTATTCCTTCTGTTCGTTAGATACTCGTGACTGTACGCATGATGCACTATCGGTTTCGCCCTTTGCTATGGGGTGTAACCCTACCGTGGCGGGAGGAAGCGCGGAAGCGGGTCGGATGGTCAGCGTTCCGCCATCAGGACGACAAGAAGCGTCAGTAGAACGAGAATCGCCGCCAGAAGGGCGCCGATGGCGACATGGAACCACTTGCTTTCTTTCCACTCGGCTTTGTGCTGATTGGCTCGCCCCGCGGCGGCCCATCAGGGATTCGCCGCGCCCAATGCTTCGAACCCGGAGATCACCTCAAACAGTTCCTCATCAATGCCGCTCTGGCGTAGACGCCGGAAAGTCCCGTTGAGGTCCTCCAGCAGTTCGTCGATGTTCTTGTCGGCCCGCTGCATCGCCGCCAGACGGCTCGCGTTCTCGCTCGCGAGAGATTCGGCGCACGCCCGGAAAAGCGAGACGAATAGGTATTCGCGGATGAGTGCCCGCAGAGTTGTGTCGCCGCCACCGATGACTTCGGGCAGATTGCTCGTCGGCCAGTGAAGCTTGGCCAGGTCGCGTCGCCAGGTGTCGTCCAGGGGCAGCAGTCGCTGACTGACGGGTTCATATATGGCCCCCGACCTCGGGCGATTGTAGAAGAGGTGGAGTTCTGAAATCTCGTCCCGTCCGCGTCGCGCTTCAGTCTCGACGATAATCTGTCCGACGAGCGGGGGGATGGCCTTGACGGAATTCGGCACGGCGAAAAGTCCCGCGACCGGCAGACCCGGGTCCGCGAGACGCGCATGAACGCGTTCGCCTACGGCCCAGACTTGGGGCGTACCGGGCAGAGCGGCGAGCGTCGTGACCGCATAGTCGGCCACCACGTCATTGAACTGGCCCACCAGTCCCTGGTCGGACCCGAACACGACGGCCCCGGTCGTACCCGCGCCGGTTCGTCCCCTCCGTTGCACCATCAAACCCGCTTGCTCGCCTTCCCGAAACCGCGCGCCCAACCCCAGCTCCACGATCCGATAGTAATCGGCCAACGCGCGCACGGATGCCTCGTATTGTCCGATGCTCGATGCGGCCAGGGCCTTCATGGTGCGGACAACGGATTGAAGATCGCCGGCACTGTCGGTCTTTCGGCGCAGACTGGTCGTGGTGTCGCTCACGGCTTCACCTTGAGTGCCGTCCCGGGCTTCGGCTGGACCGCCGTTCGGGCCTCCTTCCCGGCCTCGGGTCCAGGCTGGGGATGGAAGCGGGCGAGCGCCTGGCGGCTAATTTCCACGATCGTCTCGCGGTCCGCATCGCTCAAACGGTCCGCGGTATCCAATCGCCCGGCCACCTCGGCCGGGATATTCGCGACCGCCTCACGCACGGCCTGCTCGGCGTCCGTCATCCGGCCGATAGGTACCGGGTCGAAAAGTCCCGCGGTTAATGCCAATAGGATAGCGATCTGTTCGGGCACGGACACCGCGGCGGATTCCGGCTGTTTCAGGCAGGCCCGGATGCGCCGTCCATGTTCGATGGACCTGCGGGTGTCTTCATCCAGGCGGGCGCCGAAGCGGGCAAAGGTCTCGAGCTCCTCGAACTGGGCGTAGGCGAGCTTGAGGTCGCCCGCCACCGCGCGGTAGGCCGCCCGTTGCGCCTTGCCTCCGACGCGCGAAACGGACTTGCCGACATCGATCGCGGGAAGCACGCCCAATTCGAACAGCGACGGCGAGAGGTAGATCTGGCCATCGGTGATGGAAATCAGGTTTGTCGGGATGTAGGCGGCAATGTTCTGCGCTTCGGTCTCGATGACAGGCAGAGCGGTGAGCGAGCCGCCGCCGAGCTCCGTGCGCAGGTGGGTGGCACGTTCGAGCAGGCGCGAGTGGATGTAGAAGATGTCGCCGGGGAAAGCTTCGCGTCCCGGGGGGCGACGGAGCAGAAGGGAAAGCTCACGATAGGCACGGGCGTGCTGTGTGAGGTCGTCGTAAACGATCAGGACGTCGCGACCTGCCTCCATGAAGTGTTCGGCAATGCTGGTCGCGGCGTAAGGAGCGATGTAGGCGAGACCCGGCGGGTCGTTGCCCTCGGTCACGACCACGACGGTATACTCCATCGCGCCCTTCTCCCGCAAGACGGCCACCGCCTTCGCCACGGCGGAGGCGCGCTGTCCAATCGCGCAGTAGACACACACGACATTCCGGCCTTGCTGACTGAGGATGGTGTCGATTGCCACGGCGGTTTTGCCCGTCTGGCGGTCGCCCAGAATCAACTCGCGCTGACCGCGCCCGATGGGAATGAGCGCATCGATGACCTTGAGACCGGTCTGGAGCGGCATGGTGACGGGGGCGCGGTCCATAATGGGTGGGGCGGGGCGCTCGATGGGCAGTCGCTCGCCCTGAGCCTGGTCGAAAGGCGGGTCGCCATCGAGCGGCCGACCGAGCGGGTCGATGACGCGGCCCAGCAATCCCTCGCCCACGGCGACGTCCATGACCCGGCCCGTGCGCTCGACTTCATCGCCTGCGTCCAGATGCCAGTATTCGCCCAGCAGCACAACGCCGATTTCGTCCTCGTCCACATTGAACGCGATACCGGACACCCCACCCGGAAATTTTACCAGCTCGTCAAAGCCCACGCCTGGAAGGCCGGAGACCCGGGCTATGCCCGTCGAAATGCTGGCAATCGTACCTGTCTCACGCGGCAAGAGTCGCGGCGTGAACCTTTCCCGTGCCTGGCTGATTTCCGCGAATGCGCGGTCGAAGATGCTTTGCAGGCTTCCAGACGCAGTGCTCATGGGTGCGCTGTCTCGTGCTCAGGCGTTTCAGGTCCGCCCTCGGCTTCTGCTTCCGGTTTCGTCTGGGGGTTGGACTGCTCTCTAAGCAGCTCGCCAACGCTCTTTCCCAGTGACGCGAGATGGTCCGCTATGCTCCACGCAACCTTTCGTCCGTTCGCGGTGAGTTCGATCCCGCTGATCACGTCCGGCGAGGTCTCGAACTGGACGTGGATGTCATCCGAGAGCGTTGCGTTGAGCGCCTGTTGGATCGCCGCGCGTTGCTCAGCCGGCAGCTCAGACGCGCTGCGCACGATTGCGGGGTCGGCCGATGTCTTCATGGCTTTGGTGAAGCTTTCCTTCGCTTCACCGTCCAGCTCACGCAAGCGGCGCACGAACACGTCGCTCATACGTGCTTCCAGACTGGTCCCCGCGAGGTCCGTCAACGTCTTTCGCGCGATGGCGAACACTTCTTCGCGGGTTCTTCGGGTGATTTCGTCGTTCAGGGACTGTTGTTCCCGCTGCAACGCGTTGTGCCGTTTGGCTCGCAGGGCATCGGCCGCCTGTCGCGCTTCGTCGAGAAGGCGCGAACGCTCGGTCTTCACCTCGTCCTGCGCCTTGCTGAGCAGGTCGTTGCGCTGCCGATCGAACTCCTCGTTCCTGTGCTGGAACTCGGTGCGTTCCTTTTGAGCTTCGGCCTTCTTCGTCTCGGCGTTCGCGAGCTCCGCGGCGATCCGCTGCTCCCGCGCGTCGATGGCGTGAAGGATGGGCTTGTACAGAAAGCGCTTCAGCAACCACACCAGGATGAGGAAGTTGAGCACCTGCGCGCCGACGGTAAACCAATCGATGAGCATGGCTTACTTCCCCGCGACCTGGTCGATGACGTGCTTCCAGAACGGGTTGGCGAATATGAGAATCATCGAGACCACGAAGCAGTAGATGGCCGTGGACTCGATCATCGCCAGCCCTACGAACAAAGTCCGGGTGATGGTGGAGGAAGCGTCCGGCTGCTGGGCCAGCGAGCTCAGCGCCGTCGAGACTGCCTTTCCTTCGCCCAGCGCCGGCCCTATCGAGCCGAGTCCGGTCGTAATGCCGCCGATGACAATGGATGCCACCGCGATGGTTGTCATGCTGTCCATGGTGCTATCTCCTCTGGTTGTTTGCGTTGTTGTTTCAATGGCCGGTCGCTGTTTCAGGTTCGGGCGCAGGCTTGCGGACGCGCGTGGCGGCGGCGATGTAGACCGCGGACAGGATAAAGAAGATGTAGGCCTGCACCATGCCGGTGAGCAGGCCGAGCAGCGTCATGACGATCGGGAAAATGAAGGGCGTGATGGCCAGCAGAATGCCGATAATCATCGCCCCGCTCATCATGTTGCCGAACAGGCGGACGGCCAGGGCCAGTGTGCGCGAAAGCTCGCTGATAATGTTGAACGGCAGCATGATGAACGTCGGCTGCACATAGGACTTGAGGTAGCCGCCCAAGCCCTGCTCTTCGATGCCGAACAGCGGCACGGCCACAAACACGCACAGCGCGAGAGCTACTGTCGTCGAGAGCGAGCCGGTCGGCGGCTCATAGCCGGGAATCACGGTGCAGAGGCTGGCGGCGGCCACAAACAGGAAGAGCGTGCCGAGAAAGCCGAGATACCTTTCCGGATGGTTCAGGCCCACTTCTTCAAGTTGCTTTGCGATGGTGGTGACGATGATTTCGAGAAGGTTCTGCCAACGGGAACGCGTCAGATCCGTGGAAAGTCTACGTGTAATCAGTTTCGAGCCGATGGCCAGCACAAGCATCAGTCCCCACGTGAACACAATGGTGGCGTTGAGTTTGAGAAACCCGTGTTGCCAGAAGATCATCTCATCGGGACTAAGACGCATGACGGGCCTCCTGTGCCGGGCGGGGTCGGATTTCTACGGCCGACCGGACCAGCCGTGTCACAAATACACGCGCCATGACAAATCCAAGGAGACACACCACCAGCCGCCTCCAATCCCCGCGCCCGACAAAATAGAAACCAACCAGGGCCATACTTGTCCGCAGCAGCAGGCTGGCGGGAAACCAAAGCGCCGGAAGTTTGGACAAAACCCCCCTGCGTACCGTCCACCAAAGGCCGCCGAAGAAGATTGTGCCAAGCAAAACACCCGCCACGAACGCCAGTGCCAGAGGCAGCAATTCAGCCATTGTCATCCTCCTGTTCGTCCCGCATCGCCTCGTCTTCCTTGGAGACCCAACGCCACGCATTCAAACAGCCGATCGCCAGTCCGGCAACCAACAGCGCCAGTGTCCAGGAGCGGCCCCCCGGATAGCGCCGGTCCAACCAGAGACCGAGCGTCGCGCCGAGCAGCGTGGGAATCGCTACCGACCAGCCGATAAGACCCATCATGCCCAGGCCGAACCAGACGCCCCGCGTGGAGTTACGCCGCGCCTTGAGCTTGAGCGCCGCCTTCGCCCCCACCAGCTCGGGAAGAGTCTGCCGGTTCTTCGGGGTTTTCCCGGTTGGTTCGTCATTCATGTTGAAATCTCACCAAGCGCCGCAGAACTCCACTTTCCAGTTTCGCCATGACCGTGCGCACGCTTTGTTCGTGTTCATCCACTGCCAGAAACTCCTTCTCCACCGCATCGCGCAATTGGCCCAGATCCGTTCCACCCATCGCGCGTCGCACGGAAACGAACACGTCCGGACCGGTCTTGACCAGCACCCCTTCATCCACGGCCACGTAGACCTCCCTCTCCGGCTCGACTTGGTAGATCAGAATTCCCGGCACGAGCGCCGCCACGCAATCGAGCCGGTGCGGCAAGAGCCCAAACGAGCCCGCGCGCGTCTCCGCGACGATGCGCGACACGCCTGATTTCTCTGCGAAGATTCCAAACGGAAGGAGGACCTTAAGACTCATGAATGTCGGCGACACGTTCCACCTCCGGTTGAGGTTGCGCCACGGGCTTCGGGAGCGACGCGGGCGGCTCGGGGTTCGCTTTTCCATTCGCCTCGTCAACCACCCCAACCATGTACAGCGCTCTCTCGGGATAGTCTTTGAATTCGTCCTGCAGGATTCGCTCGCAACCGTCCAGTGCGTCCTCGAGGCTGACGAGCTTGCCTTTGAGGCCGGTGAACTGCTCGGTAGTGAAAAATGGCTGGGTGAGGAACCGCTCCAGCCGGCGGGCGCGGGCGACCACGCTTCGGTCTTCCGGCGAAAGCTGTTCGAGCCCGAGCATGGCAATGATGTCCTTGAGTTCCGCGTATTGCGCCAGCGTCCGCCGGATCTCCTGCGCCAGAGCGTAATGCCGTTCGCCGACGATCCCCGGCGTGGCCATCTTGGAGTTGGATTGGAGCGGGTCGATAGCCGGATAAAGGCCTTCGCTCGCCCGCTTGCGCGAGAGCACGATGGAGGCGGAGAGATGCGAAAACGTATGGACCGCCGCCGGATCGGTGAAATCGTCCGCCGGCACGTACACGGCCTGGATTGACGTGATGGCGCCGGTATCGGTGTTGGCGATACGCTCCTCCAGCCCCGATAGCTCGGTGCCCAGCGTGGGCTGATAGCCCAGCCGCGACGGCATCTGCCCCATCAGACCGGACACTTCAGAGCCGGCCTGAATAAACCGGAAGATATTGTCGATAAGCAGCAACACATCGCGGTGCTCGTCGTCCCGGAAGTATTCCGCCATCGTCAGCGCCGCATGGCCCACGCGGAACCGACTTCCCGGCGGCTCGTCCATCTGCCCGAACACCATTACCATGTTCGGCAACACGCCGGCTTCCTTCATGTCGCGGTACAGCTCCTCGCCTTCGCGACATCGTTCGCCGATGCCGCAGAAAATGCTGACGCCCTCGTGGTGCCCGACCATGTTGTGGATCATCTCGGTGAGGAGCACCGTTTTGCCGACCCCAGCCCCACCAAACAACCCCGCCTTGCCGCCGCGCTCCAGCGGGGCAAGAACATCAATGACCTTGATGCCCGTTTCAAAGATTTCGGACTTGGTGGAACGTCGTGTCAGCAGCGGCGGAGACCGGTGCACGGAGCGCCATTGCACATCGGACAACGCCGCCCCTCGGTCGATCGCGTTGCCGAACACGTCAAACATCCGCGAGAGAACCCCTCTGCCCACCGGCGCTTTCAGCGGCGCGCCCGCGTCTTCCACCGGCATGCCGCGAGCGAGACCTTGCGTGGGCGTCAACGCAATGCCGCGCACGCGACGCGCATCCAGTTGGGTTAGCACCTCGATGACGATGCGCCCTTCTTCTCCCGTGCGCAGCACCGAGTAGATCGCGGGCAAGTGCCGATCGAACCGTACGTCAACGACACTGCCTCGCACCGAGACGACCGCGCCGAGATTCGACACACGGGTCTTGTTTTCCCTTGTTTCCACTTTATGGCACCGTTGTGGGCAAAATCGGGTCTGATGTTTCCTGCGTTGGACTTCTTGGCGTTGCGCTCTTGATGTATTGGTAGAAGTCGCTGTCTGTGGTGAGAAGCATCACGGAATTCGGATTCGCGTTCTCTTTGTAACTCTCCAGTGTGCGCAGGAATGCATAGAACTCAGGATTGCGGTTGTACGCGTTGCCGTAGATTCGCGTAGCATCCGCATCGGCCTTGCCCTGAATCTCTTGCACCTGGCGGTACGCCGTGGAGCGGATCATGCGCAGCTCCTTTTCCATCGTCCCGAGAATCTCCGCGCTGCGGCCCTCTCCCTCCGAGCGGAATTGCGCGGCGATGCGTTTGCGCTCGGAGATCATGCGCTCGTAGACTTTTTCGCGAACGCTCTTCACGTAGTCCAGACGCTTGATTCGCACGTCCACCAGTTCGATGCCGTATTGCGGGATGATCTTCTGCGCCTCCGCCAGGATCGTGCGGGTTATTTCCTCCCGGCCACGGGCAATCTCTCGTTTGAGATCCTCTTCCTGCTCCTTGGGAACGTCCTTCAATACGTCGTCATCGGGAATTGTCCACGATGCACTGCGGACCAGTTCCACCAGTTCGCTGCTCGACACCTGGTCGCGCACTACGGAATCGAGGATATCGTTCAAGCGGGACTGGGCGCCCTCTTCGCTCGCCACATTCTCCAGGAATCGTTTGGCGTCAGAGATCCGCCACCGCGCCGTGGTGTCCACCCAGATGAATTCACGCCCCTTGGTAGGGATCTGATTCGGATCGCCATCCCAGAAGAGCAGGCGCTTCTCGAATCGCAGAACCTTTTGCACAAACGGCAATTTCATGTGCAGGCCCGCCTCCGTCAAGGTTTCCCCAACCGGTCGTCCGAACTGCACGATAACCGCCTGCAATCCCTCTTCAAGCGTATACAACGAACTGTTCAATCCGATCGTGAGAACCACCGCGATGACGATAATCGTGGTCTTTATGAAGGTCTTCATGGCTGATTCATCCCTCCTGTTGATTTTTGCTCACTGGACTTCAACGGGAGCCAGGGAACCATGGCTTTCTGATCCTGATCGACGATGTATAGCCCCTTCATCTCCGCCAGCAAGCCGGTCATAGCTTCCAGATACAGACGTCGGCGCGTGACCTGCGGCGCTCTCAGATACTCGGTCAGAATCGATTCAAAACGGGTCGCCTCTCCTCTTGCCCGATTGACACGCTCAAGGGCGTATCCCTCGGCCTCGCTGATGCTCTGCGCCGCCACCCCGCGGGCCTTGGGGATCTCCCGGTTAGCCCGCTCCTGGGCCTTGTTGATCGTCTGTTCCTTATCCTGACGCGACTCGTTGACTTCATTGAACGCCGGTTTGACCCTGTCCGGAGGGGTGACGTCCTGAAGTTCCACGGTCACCAGACGTACGCCGGTTTCGTAGGCCGTCAGGATTTTCTGAATTTCTTCTTTTGCTTCGGCGGATACCGCCACTCGTCCGGTCGTCAGTACGTCGCTGCCGAGGCGGTTGCCGACCGCCCGGCGCATGACCGCCTCGGTGGTGTCACGGATCGTTTTCGGCGTATCGCGGACCTTGAACAAGTAGCGGATCGGGTCTTCGATGCGGTACTGGATAATCCACTGGACATCGATGACATTCAGGTCGCCGGTCAACATCAACGACTCATCCGTGTAAGCACTACCTGCATTATAGCGTGTCTTCTCGCCGGGCACGCTGGCCAGGGTCCTGAAGCCAAACTCCTCTTTGAGCACGCGGGCCGTGGGCACCAGACGGACCGTATCGATGCCGAACGGGATTTTGAAATGCAGCCCCGGACCGGCTGTGTGGATGACTTTCCCGAAACGCTGCACAATGCCGGTCTCTTCCGGTTGGACGGTGAACCAGGCCGTCCAGAAGAGCACCACCAGTGCCAACGCTGCGATGATAATCAGAACCGGACCTCTTCTGAATGTCTTGAACATCAGTCGAATATTGCCCGGCATATCGTTCAACACGTCCTGTAACTCACTTGTGGATTCATTCAACTCAGACATAATTCCTCCCCTTGCCGGTTGTGATGTCGCAAGGATAGGCCCGACAACCGCTTGCTCGCTATGGGGTGTAACCCTACCGTGGGGGAGGGGCCGACACGGAGGTCGGCCCTCCAGGGCTGTTGGTTGGCGTTTTGGAGGGCCCGGCTCTGTCCGGGCCGGGGTTTGCCGGCAGAGGCGGCCGGCACGGAGGCCGGCCCTCCAGGTTGCCAAAGTTATCGCCGGGCATGGCTCCCCCCTACAGGATCGTCACCTGGACGCGACTCTCGATGATGCCCTCGGCGATGGCGTAGCGGGTGAGGCCGGCCGTCTCGTGAATATCGAGCTTGCGCATGAGATGGTCGCGGTGCTTCTCCACGGTCTTGATGCTGATGCCCAGTTCCGCCGCGATCTGCTTGTTGGCATCACCCTCGGCAATCCGTTGGAGGACCTCCATCTCGCGCGGCGTCAAACCGGTGACCTTCGTCCTGGGCCGTCCTTTTCTATCCGGCGCCGTTTCATGACGTTTGCGGTAGCGCTGGGCGATGGCGGGGCTGAAATAGGTGTCCCCTTTCCACACCTGCCGTATCGCTTCAGCCAGGCAGTGGGCAGAGCTCTGCTTGATCAGGTAGCCGGCCGCCCCCATCTCCATCACGTTCTCGACATAGGCGTCGTCCGCATGAGCGGAAAGGATGAGCACTCTGGCGTCGGGAGACAGTTCGCGTATCCGGCGGGTAGCTTCCAGGCCGTTGGACTTCGGCATGGCAATGTCCATGACGACCACGGACGGACGGAGCGTGGCCGTCAACTCCACGGCATCACGACCGCTGCCCGCTTCGCCCACCACCTCGATATCGCGCTCGTCCTCCAGGAGTTTGCGCAGGCCCTGCCGCACAACTGTGTGATCGTCGGCGAGCAGTACGGTGATGCGGGGCGGCGCTTTCATGTTCGCTTGCTCTCCCGTGACCCGTTCCGAAAAGGAACCCGGGCGGTAACGGTCGTGCCCTGGCCCGGCGCGGACTCGATCGTGAACGTGCCGCCAACCATCTCCACTCGCTCTCGCATGCCGAGCAACCCCATGCGCTTGCTCTTTCTGGAGTGCAACAGCCGCTCCACGTCGAACGCCCGGCCATCGTCGTGAATCCGCATGCAAACCGCGTTTGGGACTTCCCTGATATCCACGGTCACGTTTCGCGCTTGGGCGTGGCGGCCGACGTTAGTCAACGCCTCCTGGGCGACACGATAGAGAACCGTGCGCGGGTCGTTGGTCAATTCTTCAACCTTGGCAGATGCGGTCATGTTCACGCGAACGCCCGTATTCTCCGCAAAACTCTCCGCGAACGACCGCAAGGCGGGAATCAAGCCCAAGTCGTCCAGCACCGCCGGGCGCAGTTCGCGCGCGAAGCGATGCACTTTGTCCACCGACCGCTCGACAAGTTTCTGCGTGCGCGTGATGTTCTGCTTCACCCCCCTGGCGTTTTTGGCGGCCTCTTTTTTGAGATTCGCGAGATGAACGTTGATGGCCGTCAATGTCTGTGCAACGAGGTCGTGCAGCTCCCGGCTGATTCGCTTTCGTTCCTCCTCCTGCGCCGACAGGATTCCTCGAGACAAGCGCTGCAAGTCTTCCTGCAGTTGACGGGATTGCCGCAGAAGCCGGTTCGACTGACGTTCGCTCTTGCGGAGGTCCTGCTCGACGGCCTTACGCTTGGCGATTTCGGCCGTCAGTTTTCGATGGGAGGCGGAGATTTCGCGGGTGCGCTGTTCCAGTTCGCGGTTCAGCCGAACCAACGTGGCGTTGTTCTCCAGCGCCGTGCGGTGCGTGGCCTCGATCGGGACGATCGCCTCGGCGAAGAATTTCCCCACCCGGCGCACGATGCGCTGCCGAACGCGGGCCGTTTTCGTCGCGAGCGCCTCGTCGATCAATACGTCCTGGTGGATTGCGGCCAGCTCCAGGACATCCAGCCCCAGCCCGGCTGCTTCGTGACCCAATTTGAGCGCCGATGCAGGTTTCGCCCGTGTGGTGTCCTTGAGATATCGGCGCAAGGCGGCTCGATATCTCCGAGCCAGTTTGCTCGCCTTATTCTCTTTGTTCGATGGAGCGTTCATACACGATCCTGTCGATCCGATGGGCCCCCTCGCCTGTGCAATTCTTGCAATATTCGCTCGGCTTCGGCAATGCCTTTCTCGATCTTGTCCGTGTTGACGTACCCCGATGTTCTCAACGCCAGCAGACTGAGATCGATGGCGAGCAGCGCCTGGGCAATCTCGTTGCGAAGCTCGCCGCCGAGCCGTTTCCGTTCGCCTTCTTGTTGCGACAGGATTCCTCGCATTCGAGCGCGCAAGCGTTTCTGGGTGCGTTGCGCCTCCGCCAACAGTTTGTCCTGGCGAACCGCACGCACATCGCCGCTCGCTTCCACCGTCTCTAGCTGGGCGATGGCCTGCTCCAATTGCTCGTCCGACGCGGACAACTCCGCGGTGCGCTGTCGCAATGTGCGCGTCAATCGAACGATGCGAGTATCGGCCTTGCGGGCGGCACGATGTGTTGCCTCGATCGGTACGATGGTCTCCTTGAAGAAGCTGTCGGCCCGCTCCAGTCGTTCCTGCCCGGCGTTCATGGGTGCATCTTCCGATGGCGTCACCGTATTCAGCGTCTGCTCGTGGACCCGCGCCACGTCAAGCGTCTCCAGTCCGAGGGACGCCGCCTGGCACCCCAATCTCGCCGCCGGCAACAGACTCCCGGATGTCCTTTGCCGGAGGAACCGGCGCATCGCCGCCTCATAGCGCCGGGACCACTCGACTCGTTCGGCATCTGTTTTGAGTGCGCCCATCGTTCAACTGACAGATTACACGATAGGTGACCGCTTTGCAGTGGGGTATAACCCTACCCTTGGGTTACGCGCAGCGCTTCCGGTCGATCGGCATGCGCATGCCCCTCTCTAATGCCGGATCCCAGCAAAAGCACACATCCGCCCACAGTACCGCGGGGGAACGAGACAAAGAGGGATATATCATCCCTTCTTGAACGAGATCAGAACGAGACTCCTAACGAGATAGATAACGAGACCAAACCGATCCGGCTGTTATTAACCGGGAAAGGAGCAGTCTATACGAGTGGCGGATCAGTCGTAGAGACTGCTCAATCTATATGGTTGACAGGTCAACGATAGTCAGCGCTCCAAACAACCGACAGCATAGACATCTCCTCAGATCAGACCTTGCGGAGAGTACTTGCCATTCAACGTATGCCCAGTAGTATCAATACGGATGAAGTTTGCGATAGGGACAGCCCGGGCGGAGGCGGCTCATCAAGACCATACGCTTGATCGCCTAGGCGTTTATCAGGGAGAGCCCCAATGGCGATACAGGGAAAGACAGGGCGCAACGATCCCTGTCCCTGCGGCAGCGGGAAGAAGTACAAGAAATGTTGTCTGTCGTTCCCACAGGGTCAATCAGAGACCGGAGGATTGCATCAGGCATCTGGTGCTTCAGGAGGGAATCGTGGGTTGGGCATGTCCCCATACGTGATCTCAAAGCTGGGGGATGATCCCCACTTGGCGAAGGCGACGAGTCGGGTGACGCGTCACAAACTGATGGCCAAATGGACGCCCAGGAAGGTCGCGAAGCTGAGCAGTGTTGAGATTGGCAAGCGCCTCACCCAGCTTGGCATTGATCCGTCGCCCGAGAAGTTCTTGCCGCTGACGAAGGGCCGTACGTCTGCTTGGGGCATCTCAGACCTGTGTCTGCAGCCGTTGGGACATGAGTTGGACAGGGATGACGACGATTTCCTGGGCCTTGCCGCCTGCGAGTTATGGAAACGCTACTGCCCAGAGCGTCCCTCCTTAGAAATGCTGGATGACTGGATGCATGACGGCTACCAACTGGACATGAAGCGCTGTACGGCTGAGGCGTGCGACATCTGGCTTCGTGTATGGAGTGTGCTGCTCCCACGCTTCACCCCTCAGATGCGAACGCTCGATGCCGCAACACCGGTTTTCCAGGGCACACAGTGCCTGTTCAATTGGGTGCAGGACTTCAGCATGGCTCTCTACAATGCGTCTCTCCGCGATCCGCGCTACGCAGAGGCAGGTATTTGCTTTATGCGCGAAGTGCTCGACCGATTTCCAGATGAAAGTGACAACCTTCGAATGAACTTTTCGTGCGATATCGCCACTCTCCATTTCCGTTGCGGACAAGAAAAGGAAGGCGAACGTCTATTCCGAGAGATCATCGAGACCAGGCCATATGACTCTCAGGGGTATGTGAAACTTGCCGACGAGCTCGGCGCTTTCCGCGCAGCAGTGGATACACGGCCTGTGGATTATGATCGAGCTATTGCCGTGCTGGAAGAGGCGCTTGCCAAGCCGGTCACCGATGATGAGGACTGGGATCTCACGCTTCGCCTTGAAGATCTGCGAAGGGAAGAAAGGAAGGCCGTCTCATCGGACTCCGATGCCCCGGAGCCATGAGTCACCTGTCTACTCGAACGGATGATTTTGTCCCCACACAGCCGAAACTATGAAGACGTCCGAATGGGCGTCGTGTGTGTTGCACTGCTTGCGTTGGCTTGCACTACCGTTCAGATGTCCATGGCCGGCGACGTTGGTGTACTACTGGTGGGCACAGCCCGAGGGAAAGGCATCGATCGGCTCTGACATAATCGAAGGATCGGAGTTTGATCTCCGGGATGACTTCGGCTACGACGAACCCGAAGGAGTATTGGGCTTGCGATGTGCTGTCGGCGCTTCAGTTAGACATCTCTATTCAATCGAGCGGGTGCAGTGTGTCGGCATGGCATCAGGCTTCCACAACGTGAATGCCGTAGGAGACCGGTGTCCCCGGCAGCCAGATCATAACCGGCAGCGTGTAACGCCCTTGTAACGCATCCGCACGATTCTGCGTGCATTCTGCCGCTTACGTGCCGTTAAGCGATACGAGTGTAAGGTGTTCATAATCGGATGGTTGCGCATGCAGCCTTCCATGGGCCATTTCGGTCGTTGTGGAGGGCAAAGCCCATGCCGACGGATTAAGATAGTTGCATTCTGGCGCAGACGTGCGATCATGATGAGCATTCCGGGCGCATGCAATGCAGCGTTATCGAGAGTTCTACGAAGAGTCCGGCAAGCGTTCAGAGAGGAGGCAGTCATGGGAAGACCGGTAACATTGTTCACGGGACAGTGGGCGGATCTGAAGCTCGAGGAATTGGCAAAGATGGCCGCCGACTGGGGTTACGACGGGCTGGAGCTGGCATGCTGGGGGGATCACTTTGACCCCGGCCAGGGCGCCAGGAGCAAGGCCTACTGCGAAGACCGTCACGCGCTGCTGGCCGGGCACGGGTTGAAGTGCTGGGCGATCTCGCACCACCTCGCGGGCCAGCTTGTCTGCGATAAGATCGACGCCCGGCACTACCAGTTTACGCCGCCGAAAGTGAAGACCGCCAAGGAGGCTAGGGAGTGGGCCGTCAAGACCATGATCAATACGGCCAAAGCCGCCGCGAACATGGGGCTGGAGGTCGTGTGCGGTTTTACCGGTTCACCCATCTGGCATCTGCTTTATTCTTTCCCGCCGTGCCTGCCGGAGCAGATCGAAAAGGGATACAAGCAATTCGCCAGGGCGTGGACACCGATACTCGATGTCTTTGCCGACAAGGGCGTGAAATTTGCGCTGGAAGTTCATCCCACGGAGATTGCTTTCGATGTAGCCTCGGCGGAGCGGGCGATCGAAGCGCTGGACGGCCATCCGGCATTCGGGTTCAATTACGATCCTTCGCACCTGGGATACCAGGGGGTTGACTACGTCAAGTTCATCCGCCGTTTTGCCGACCGGATCTTCCACGTGCACATGAAGGACGCCTGGTGGGGGCACGGCGACGGTTCGGTGGGCGTGTTCGGCGGGCACACCGAGTTCGCCGATCCGAGGCGTTACTGGGACTTCCGGTCGCTCGGGCACGGGGATATCTCATTCGAGGATATCATTGTTGCCTTGAACGACGTCGGCTACACGGGGCCGCTCTCCGTCGAGTGGGAAGACTCGCGCATGGACCGCTGTCACGGAGCGCAGGAAGCCTGCGATTTTGTCAAGAGCGTGGATTTCCCGGTCAGCGCACTGGCCTTCGACGCGCAATTCGACAAGCAGGCTTAAGTCACGAGGGGTCGCCCTCGTATCACGAAGTTGCAGCTTGGGAACCGCCTGAACAAGCGTTTCCCTCAAGTCGCGCAGGCTTCTCCGCTTTGCGTCATCTTGTATAGCCTCAGGTGAGGGGAAATCCGTTGTGAAATGCGTCAATGGAACTGTTCTTGACGTTCGGGATCTTGGGAGACGCCCGTACGAGCCGGTTTTGCGTCTTCAGCGGGAAATGGTGCAGAGGCGTCGAGACGGCTCCATCCCTGACACGTTGCTGCTCGTCGAGCATGATCCCGTTTACACGATGGGTACCAGCGCCGTCGAGGCCGACGTTCTGCTGTCCGCTGAGGAGCGGGTGCGGAGGGGCATCGCGCTCGTGCGAGCCGGGCGTGGAGGCCGGGTGACCTATCACGGTCCCGGTCAGCTTGTCGGTTACCCGATTCTTAAACTTAAATCGTCACGACAGGGGCCGGCCTGGTATGTGTCGCGACTGGAACAGGTACTGCGTGAAGTGCTGGCGGACTACGGCATCCGCTCCGCCGGCGACCCGCGCAACCGCGGCGTATGGGTGGGCGATCAAAAAGTGGCCGCGATCGGCGTACGCATCACGCACCGCGTCACGATGCACGGCTTCGCGCTGAATGTGACTACCGATCTTGCACCTTACGACGGCATAATCCCTTGCGGCATCAGGGACCGGGGGGTAACCTCGCTGCGGCATTTTGTTCCGGGAATTCGGATGAAGGACGTGAAGTCAAGGGTTGTTGCCGCGTTTTGCCGTGTTTTTGGCTATGAGCACCGCGAAATCTCCAGGACGGAAGCCGCCATGGCTTAAGGTCAGGCTGGGAGGCGGGCCTGAAACCGGTGATCTCAACCGCATTATCCGTGAACGCGGTCTGCACACCGTCTGCGAGGAAGCCCTGTGCCCCAATAGAGGGGAGTGCTGGGGAAAAGGGCGCGCCACGCTGATGATTCTCGGGGGAGTCTGCTCGCGGAATTGCGCCTTCTGCGGTGTGGCCGGCGGACGACCCGTGAAGTGCGATCCCTCCGAACCCGCGCGTGTCGCCGAGGCCGTCAAGCTGATAGGGCTGAGAGACGTTGTCATAACTTCGGTGACCCGCGATGACCTGGCCGACGGCGGCGCCGCCGTCTGGGCCGCGACGATCGCGGCCGTGCGCCGGGCCGTTCCCGGCATATCGTTGGAAGCGCTGATTCCCGACTTCGACGGTTCACTCGCGGCCCTGGACACGGTGCTGGACGCTATACCCGAAATCCTTGCGCACAACCTCGAGACCGTCGCAAGGCTTTACCCGCTGGTTCGGCCGCGGGCGGACTGCGAACGCTCTCTCAATGTGCTGCGGCACGCCCGCGAGCGCGGTTTGATTGTGAAATCGGGGATCATGGTCGGACTGGGGGAGACTCGCGACGAAGTGCTCGCGCTCATGCGGAAGGCCGTTGAGACGGGCTGCGCGATCTTCACAATAGGCCAATACCTTCAACCGACTGCGCGGCACCTCGCGGTGGAGAACTACCTCGATCCGGGAGAGTTCGAAAGCTTTCGCGAAGAAGGCCTTAACATGGGGTTCAAAGTGGTTGTCGCCGGGCCCCTGGTAAGAAGCTCCTATCATTCGAAAGCCCAGGATGAATACGTTAAACAAGTGATTGCAGGTTCGGGGCTTCCCTCGCGATGAGACGTGTGTTACGGTAGCGGACATGAACTTTAGAGCCGCGCTCGAACAGGGCTGTTATTGCCTGGCGCTGAAAAGCGATACCAAGAATGAAATCATCGGGGAGATGGTGGAGTTGCTTGTGAAGGGAGGAAGAATCCGGCCGGCCGACGGGAAGGAAGTGCTGCGGGCGATCCTGGAACGCGAGCAGAAGATATCCACGGGACTGCAGCACGGTGTAGCGGTACCGCACGGCAAGACCAACGCGGTGGAGGAACTTGTCACGGCAATAGCACTTAAAAAGGAAGGCGTGGATTTCGAGTCGCTGGACGGCGAACCGTCCCGGATCTTCGTCATGACCGTGTCTTCGCCTCTGCGTGCCGGTCCACACATGGAGTATCTCGCCGAAATAAGCAGGCTCCTGAACAGCGCGTCGGTGAGAAAGAGAGTCCTGGAAGCCGACAGTATCAATGCTCTTATTGGAGCCCTGACGGATTCCGTCTGACGGACAGGCAGGGGAACAAGCGATATGATTCCGGTCAAAGTAGATCAGCTGGTGCTTTCGAACGTAGGGTTCGTCGTGCTCTTGAAGTCGAACGACGGCAGCCGAACGCTGCCTATCGTGATCGGTGCGGCCGAGGCGCACGCGATTGCATTCGGATTGAACGAGGCCAAGAGTCCGCGTCCCCTGACGCACGATCTTCTCAAGAACGTACTGGATTTCCTGGAGTGCCGTCTTCTGCGCGTCGAGGTATGCGACTTGCGAGACGGCACCTTCTACGGGCGGCTGGTTCTGGAGCGCGACAGTGCGAGGATGCAGATGGATTGCCGCCCGAGCGACGCGATAGCCCTGGCGGTCAGGTTCGTTTGCCCGATCTACGTGGCGGAGGACGTGATGAAGCAGGCGGGGCGCGACCTGGAAGAGGAAGGCAAGGCCGGGAAGGGCGCCAAGACAAAGAAGAAACTTTCCCCGCTGGAGACGCTCAACCGGGAACTGGCGCGGGCGATCAAGGAAGAGCGCTACGAAGACGCCGCGCGGCTGAGAGACGACATCACGCACTTGAAGAACATGGAGAAGGGGAATTAGCAGGAATTCGGGACACGGGAAGAGAATGCGGCGTTTCGGCTCCGCCGGCTTATACCTCGTAACCTCGGCCTCGGTTTCACGGGGGCGCCCTACCGAGAAAATCGTCGAAAGCGCCCTCGAGGGCGGCGTCAGGCTTGTGCAGCTCCGCGAGAAAGATCTATCGTCGCGCGAGCTGACCGGGCTGGCGCGGAGGGTCAAGAGGTTGACGGACCGCTACGGCGCCTTGCTGCTGATCAACGACCGGTTGGACGTAGCGCTTGCCGTGGACGCCGACGGCGTCCACCTCGGCAGGGACGATCTGCCGGTGGCTGATGCGCGCCGCATAGCGCCCGAGATGATAATCGGCGCTTCCTCCCATTCGGAGGAAGAAGCGGCGGCGGCCGAGATGCAGGGCGCCTCCTATGTGAACATCGGGCCGCTTTTTCCCACCGCCACCAAGAAGTGGACGGATGAATTCCTCGGGCTGGACGGTTTGAGGCGGATATCCGGGCGACTGAAAGGGCCCTTTACCGTGATGGGGGGCATAAAAAGCGGGCACATCCCGGATCTTGTGGCGGCCGGCGCTCGAACCATCGCGGTGGTAACCGCCGTTACGGCCGCCGAAGATCCGGAAAGGGCGGCACGTGACCTGTTGAAGCTTATCCTGGGATTGAAAACCGTATGAAAAAGCCGTTCATGCTTGAAGGCGGACCGGCCATGTCGGATTTCCGGCTGGCCGCCCTGTTGAAGAGCGTTCGAAGTGCCGGCCCGCGGGCGGACATCGCGGAGATTGCGGCGCGGCACGTCTATTTTCTGGAACCGGCGGGCGAGCTTCCGGCGTGGCCGGACGCCGATACGCTGGACAAGGCCGGCGCCCTTCTGGACGCGCGCGGTCCCTTTGAAGCGAACGACGGTTTCCTGGTCACGCCCCGCATGGGAACGATTTCGCCGTGGTCTTCAAAGGCAACCGATATCTTTCGCAACTGCGGCTTGAGCTCGGTGCACAGGGTCGAACGCGGCACTCATCTGCGGATCCTGACCGGTGGTGGCAAGGCGCTGGGGATTGACGATCTGGGTCGGGCGATCGATCTGTTGTACGACCGCATGACCGAGGGGGTCTATACCGACGCCTCGGGGATCTTCGTGCGGCCGGAGCCGGCGCCCTGTATCGTGGTTGACGTACTGGCGCGCGGCCTGCAGGCCCTGCGTGAAGCGAACGTCAATATGGGACTGGCGCTGAACGAGGAAGAAATGGAGTATCTTTGCGGCGCCTACCGCGCAATCCGGCGCAATCCCACCGACGTTGAGCTCGTGATGTTCGGTCAGGTCAACTCTGAGCACTGCCGCCACAAGATCTTCAACGCCGACTGGGTGCTCGACGGCCTGGCCTGTGAGTATTCGTTGTTCGATATGATCCGTAACACGCACGAGCGGCATCCGGGAGGCACCCTCGTCGCGTACAAGGACAACTCGGGCGTGATCGAGGGCTTTGAGGACGCCTGGTACGAGGTCGATCCGGCGGCCGGCACGGGCTATCGTTTCGGGCGCGGGCGGCTCGATGTTGTCATGAAGGTTGAAACACACAATCATCCCACCGCCATCTCACCCTACCCGGGCGCCGCGACCGGGGTGGGAGGGGAAATCCGCGACGAAGGCGCCACGGGAACCGGCGCCCGCAGCAAGGCCGGGCTCTCCGGGTTTATGGTTTCAAACCTGCGCGTCCCCGGATTCATCATGCCGTGGGAGAAAGACTTCGCGGAGTTCCCGAACCGGCTGGCGACGCCCTTCGAGATCATGCTCGAGGGACCGATCGGCGGAGCGCGTTTCGGCAACGAATTCGGCCGTCCCCAGTTGTTCGGTTTCTTCAGGACGTACGAAGAGATGGTGGACAACAGGTATCGCGGCTACCACAAGCCGATAATGATCGCCGGCGGCATGGGCAACATCAAGCGCATTCACGCGCACAAGCGGGGGATTCCCCCGAAAGCCCTGATCATACAGATCGGCGGTCCGGCCATGCGTATCGGCCTGGGCGGCGGGGCGGCTTCGTCGATGGCCACGGGCAGCAATGCCGCCGAACTGGATTTTGATTCAGTGCAGCGCGATAACGCCGAGATGCAGCGCCGCTGCCAGGAAGTCATCAACGCCTGCACCGCCATGGACGAGGCCAACCCGATTCTCAGCATCCATGACATAGGAGCAGGCGGGCTTTCCAACGGTTGCCCCGAACTGGTAGCCGAGACCGGCGGAGCGTTTTGTCTCCGCAAGGTGCATAACGAAGACCTTTCGATGAGCCCCATGGAGATCTGGTGCTGCGAGGCCCAGGAGCGTTACGTCCTGGCGGTTGCGCCCGAACGCCTTGACGAATTTCTCGAGTTGTGCCGGCGGGAGCGCTGCGAAGTCGCCGTCATAGGCGAGGCCACCGGCGACGGGCACCTTTCGCTCGAAGACGAGCACTTCGGCAACAGGCCGATCGATATCGACCTCGCCGTCATTCTCGGGAAGCCGCCGAAGATGCTGCGCGATGTCAAGCGCCGGCCGGGCCGTCCGCCGCCGTTCGACGTTGCCGGAATTGCCCTGCACGACGCGGTCGATCGCGTGCTGCGCCTGCCGGCGGTCGCCAACAAGACATTTCTGATCACCATAGCGGACCGCAGCGTCACCGGCCTGATCAGCCGCGACCAGATGACCGGTCCATACCAGACGCCCATTGCCGATGTGGCGGTTACGACCGCCTCGTACCTGTCGTTGCACGGTGAAGCGATGGCCATGGGCGAGCGCACTCCGCTGGCCCTGATTTGCGCGCCGGCCGCCGGACGTATGGCGGTGGGCGAGGCGTTGACCAACATCGCCGCGGCCGACATCGGGGCTATCGGCAAGGTCAAGCTATCGTGCAACTGGATGTGCGCGTGCGGCGAGGAAGGCGAGGATGCCAATCTCTACGATACGGTCCGCGCCGTCGGCCTGGAGCTCTGCCCCCGGCTCGGCATCTCCATACCGGTCGGCAAGGACTCGCTCTCCATGCGCACGCTTTGGGAGTCCTCCGACGGCATGGCGCACAAGCAGATCGCCCCGCTCAGCCTGATAGTGAGCGCTTTCGCCCCGGTCCGGGACGTGCGCCTAACCGTGACCCCGGAGATCAAGCCGGGCCGGTCTTCGCTGATCCTGCTCGACCTCGGGCGCGGCGCGAACCGTCTGGGAGGCAGCGCACTGGCGCAGACCTGGAACGAGGTGGGCGACGAGTGTCCCGATCTGGACGACCCGGCACTGGTGCGCCGCTGCTTCGAAGCCGTCCAGGAGCTGGTCGCAGACGGATTGCTGCTGGCCTACCATGACCGCTCGGACGGCGGACTTTTCGTGACGCTCGCCGAGATGGCCTTCGGCGCCCGCGGGGGACTGAAGGTTTCCCTGGATGGACTTGGCGCCGACGCTCTTTCGATCCTGTTCGCGGAAGAGCTGGGAGCTGTAATCCAGGTGTCGGAAGAGCATCTGGCCGGAGTTGAAGCGATCCTCGAGCAGCACCGTTTGAGCGGCATCGCCCACCGTATCGGCCGGCCGGCCGCGGGCGGGACAATCGATATTACTTTCCGCGGGCAGTGCATATTCTCGGAAACCGTGTCGCAGTTGAACCGGGCGTGGTCCGAGCTGACGGCCCGCATGCAGGACGCGCGCGACAACCCCGAGTGCGCCGCGCAGGAATTCGACGCGCTCCTGGACGGCACAGATCCCGGCATGACTTTCAAGCTGACCTACGATCCGGCGGAAAAGGCGGGAGTTTCCACGTCGCGGCCGCGCATGGCGATCCTGCGCGAACAGGGCGTCAACGGCCACGTTGAAATGGCCGCGGCCTTCGACCTGGCCGGCTTCGAAAGCGTTGACGTGCACATGACCGACCTGATCGGCGGCCGCGCAAAGCTCGACGATTTCGTCGGGCTGGTCGCCTGCGGCGGCTTCTCTTACGGCGACGTTCTGGGCGCCGGCAGAGGGTGGGCCAACTCGATTCTTTTCAACGAGAGGCTCAAGGAAATGTTCGCTCGCTTCTTCGCGCGCCCGGAGACCTTTGCGCTGGGCGTCTGCAACGGCTGCCAGATGCTTTCGCAACTCAAGGAAATCATACCCGGCGCGGCGCACTGGCCGCGGTTTGTCAGCAACAGGTCGGAGCAGTTCGAAGCCAGGTACGTCACCGTTGAGATTCTGCCTTCGCCGTCGGTCCTGCTCAGGGGTATGGAACACTCGCGCGTGGGCATCGCGGTGGCGCACGGCGAGGGACAGGCCGATTTTGAAGACCGCGAGTCCGAAGACGCCGCCGGCAACGCCGGCCTGGTTTGCATGCGTTATGTCGACAACCTGGGCCGGCCGGCCGACACATACCCATTCAACCCCAACGGCTCACGCGGAGGCGTTACCGGGTTTACGACCCTGGACGGCCGTGTCACCATCATGATGCCCCATCCCGAAAGGGGTTTTCGATCCGTGCAGATGTCCTATCGTCCCGCCGGAATCTTCGAAGGCGAGGAAGGCCCGTGGCTGCGGCTGTTCCAAAACGCACGCGCATTCGCGGATTAGTTTCCTTTCACCCCGGCCGCCGCGTGCTTCGGTTTCGAGAACACCACGCGCCTGTATCCCGCCGACATCAGTCTTGAGCTCAGAGCGCGCAGGGTTTCAGTCGGAATGTCATCCGGGACCTTGACGTTGATCAGCGTCTGCCCGCTCGCACCGGCGGTCTTGAGCGCCCGGGGCACGTCCTCGAACCGCAGAACCCTGTTGTGCAGGGTGCAAGTGCCGCCGGCGGAAACCGCAAGCTCCACCGACTGAGCCGATCCGCGGTCGAAGGCAACGCATCCCGTACCGGCGAAAATCAAAGCGGCAAGCACTGTCGCAATTCTTGTCATTTCGCATTCCCCGCGGGCTCGCAACGAGCCAGGTACGTGCGTATGTACTGCCGTACACCGTCCTCGATGGCCGTAAACGGTTCTTCGTATCCGGCGCCGCGGAGCTTCGTCATGTCGGCCCGGGTGTGGTACTGGTACCTGTCGCGAATGGCCGCAGGCATTTCGATCATCCTGATCCGGGGAGACCTGTTCATCGCGGCAAAGACGGCGTGGGCAAGATCCAGCCATGTGCGGGCGCGGCCGGTGCCGCAGTTAAAGAGGCCCGAGACTTCGGGACGATCGTGAAAGAAAAGAGTCACCGCGACCGCGTCCGCGACATAGACGAAGTCCCGCTCCTGTTCACCGTCGGCGTACTGCGGATGGTACGACTTGAAGAGCCTGATCTCTCCCGTATCCATCACCTGGTCGTAAGCCTTGCTCACGACCGAGCGCATGTCCCCCTTGTGGTCCTCGCGCGGACCGTATACGTTGAAATACTTCAGCCCGACGACTCGGTCTAAGATTCCCCTCTCCAGCGCCCAGAGATCGAACATCTGCTTTGAACGGCCGTAGAGATTCAACGGTTGCAGTCGCGGGGTGATTTCGTCCGAGTCCGAGTATCCCAGCGAACCGTCTCCGTAAGTTGCGGCGCTGGACGCGTATATGAACCGGATGCCGTGCTTCAGACACCATTCGCACAACTCGCGCGTATAAAGGAAATTGTTATCCGTGAGGTATGATTCGTCGGTTTCGGTGGTTGAACTGCACGCGCCCATGTGAAAGACCGTTGAGACGGGGTCGATCGTGTCCGATCTGAACGCCTTTCGAAAATCGTCCTTGTCCAGGTAGTCGCGGAATCTGAGCTCTTCCAGGTTGCGTCGCTTTGCTTCGCAGTCAAGGCGGTCCGCGACGAGCACGTCCTCGCAGCCCCTTGCGTTGAGGGTCCTGACGATATTGGCGCCGATAAACCCGGCTCCGCCGGTGACGATGAACTTCTCAGGCATCGCTTGTCCTGATCCTTTCGATAATATCGGAGGTCGACTTGCCCTTGACCAGGGGCGCCAGGACGACCTTGCCGCCGTGGGATTCCACGACCTCCCGCCCGCTGACATAGTGCGCCCAATCTTCTCCTTTTACCAGGACGTCCGGGATGAGCTCGGCAATCAGTGCGGCCGGTTCGTCTTCTTCAAAGATCACAACATAGTCCACCGCTTCCAGGGCCGCCAGCACCAGCGCGCGCTCGCGCGCGGGCACGATGGGGCGCGAGGGGCCTTTGTTCTTCTTGACCGAGGCGTCGGAGTTGAGTCCCACCAGCAGGGCGTCTCCCTGCCGGCGCGCGAATGCCAGGTAGCGCACGTGGCCGGCGTGAATAAGATCGAAGCAGCCGTTGGTGAAAACCAGCGTCCTGCCCCCGGCGCGCAGGCGCTCGCGCTCTTCGCTCAGGGACTCGCGGTTGATAATCTTCGACTCGGCGCTTCGCAAACCCATGTGCTGAAGACTACGGACGCCGATTCCTTCCGTCAAGACCGTTCGATTTCTTCGAAAAACGTTGTTTGCCCGTTGG
>Ga0180435_10000999_pt1 | contig 29837 bp, 29 predicted proteins | sample SS_ome_3_FD_132467 | JGI IMG/M metagenome (GOLD analysis project Ga0180435, IMG submission 132467) | Hypersaline lake sediment archaeal communities from the Salton Sea, California, USA - SS_3_S_1 metaG | ecosystem: Environmental > Aquatic > Non-marine Saline and Alkaline > Hypersaline >... | reverse complement strand
GCTTTCTCGACTGGCCGTTCTTCACGCCGGACCATGCCAGTTTCGCCGGGGCGCTGGACGATTGGGCCGGCCGCGAGCTGGCCGCGATCGACCACGCCGACACCGACACCGCCTGCCGCACGCTGGTGCGCCGGATGGGCGAGGCGGGATGGCTTATGCACACCGCGGCGGAGGCGGGCGAGAGCCTCGATGTCCGCCGCCTGTGCCTCGCCCGCGAAACGCTGGCGCGCCATGACGGGCTGGCCGATTTCGCCTTCGCCATGCAGGGGCTCGGCACCGGGGCGATCTCGCTGTTCGGCACCCCGCAACAGCAAGCCGAGTGGCTGCCCCTCACCCGCCGCGGCGAGGCGATCTCGGCCTTTGCCCTGACCGAGCCGCAATCGGGCTCGGACGTCGCCAATTCGACGATGACGGCGGTGCGCGACGGCGAGTCTTACGTGCTGAACGGCGAGAAGACGTGGATTTCCAACGGTGGTATCGCCGATGTCTACACGCTGTTCGCCCGCACCGGCGAGGCGCCGGGCGCCAAGGGGCTGTCGGCCTTCCTCCTGCCCGCCGGCCTGCCGGGGTTCGAAGTGGTGGAACGGCTGGAGACGATCGCGCCGCACCCTCTGGCGCGGCTGCGCTTCACCGACTGCCGCATCCCCGCAAGCGCGATGCTCGGGGCGTCGGGCCAGGGGTTTCGCATCGCCATGTCGGTGCTCGACGTGTTCCGCTCGACCGTGGCCGCGGCGGCGCTCGGCTTCGCCCGGCGCGCGCTCGACGAGGCGCTGACGCGGGTTCAGGCCCGGCAAGTGCAGGGCGCGCCGCTGTTCGATCTGCAGATGGTGCAGGGCCATATCGCCGACATGGCGCTCGACGTGGATGCCGCCGCGCTGCTGGTCTACCGCGCCGCCTGGGCCAAGGACATGGGCGCCGCGCGGGTCACGCGCGAGGCGGCGATGGCCAAGCTCTTCTCCACCGAACAGGCGCAGCAGGTCATCGACCGGGCCGTCCAGCTGTACGGTGGCGACGGGGTGAAGTCGGGCGAGACGGTTGAGAAACTCTACCGCGAAATCCGGGCCCTGCGAATCTACGAAGGCGCATCGGACGTGCAGCGCGTGGTGATCGCCCGCCAGGTGATGGCCCAACACGAAGGGAATGGATGAATGCTTGGACCGACTGCGCATATCGACACTTTCGCCCGTGACGGGCTGCCGCCGGAGGCCCAGTGGCCGGACTTCCTGCTCGACGGGTTCGACTACCCCGAACACCTGAACGTCGCGGTCGAACTGACCGATGCGATGGTCGCGAAAGGCTTCGGCGACCGCACCGCGCTGATCGGCAACGGACGCCAGCGCACCTACAAGGAACTGGCCGACTGGACCAACCGCCTCGCCCGGGCGATGGTCGAGGATCTCGGGGTCAAGCCCGGCAATCGCGTCCTGATCCGGTCGGCCAACAACCCGGCAATGGTGGCCTGCTGGCTCGCCGCGACCAAGGCGGGCGCGGTCGTCGTCAATACCATGCCGATGCTGCGCGCGGGCGAGCTCGCCAAGATCGTCGACAAGGCCGAGATCAGCCATGCGCTGTGCGATACCCGGCTGATGGATGACCTCGCCACCTGCGCCAAGACCAGCCGCTATCTCCAGACGGTGGCCGGCTTCGACGGCACCTCGAACCACGATGCCGAACTCGACCGGCTAGCGCTGCAGAAGCCGGTGCATTTCGACGCCGTGCGCACCGGGCGCGACGATGTCGCGCTGCTGGGCTTCACCTCCGGCACTACCGGCGACCCGAAGGCAACCATGCATTTCCACCGGGATTTGCTGATCATCGCCGACGGCTATGCCAAGGAGGTGCTTGGCGTCACGCCTGAGGACGTTTTCGTGGGCTCCCCGCCCCTCGCGTTCACCTTCGGCCTCGGCGGTCTCGCGGTGTTCCCGCTGCGCTTCGGCGCCACCGCGACGCTGCTGGAGAACGCCTCGCCGCCCAACTTGATCGACATCATCCAGCAATACCGCGCCACCGTCTGCTTCACCGCGCCCACTGCCTACCGCGTAATGCTGCGCGCCATGGACGAGGGCGCCGATCTGTCCAGCCTGCGCGCGGCCGTCTCGGCAGGCGAGACCCTGCCCGCGCCGGTCTACGAGGAGTGGCATGCCAAGACCGGCAAACCGATGCTGGACGGCATCGGCGCCACCGAAATGCTGCACATCTTCATCTCGAACCGTTTTGACGACCACCGTCCGGCCTGCACCGGCAAGCCTGTCGGCGGCTATGAGGCGCGGGTCGTCGACGATACCGGCAACGAGGTGCCGGCGGGCGAAGCCGGGCGCCTGGCGGTCCGCGGGCCAACCGGCTGCCGTTATCTCTACGACGCGCGGCAGAAAGACTACGTGCGCGATGGCTGGAACATCACCGGCGACAGCTTCGTCCGCGATGCCGAGGGGTATTTCCACTTCGCCGCCCGAAACGACGACATGATCGTGTCGTCCGGCTACAACATCGCCGGCCCGGAGGTCGAGGCGGCGCTGCTGTCGCACGCGGCCGTCGCAGAATGCGCGGTTGTGGGGGCGCCCGATCCCGAGCGTGGCCACATCGTCGAGGCGCATGTGGTCCTCGTGACCGGGCACACGGCCTGTGCACAGATGGCCAAGGCGTTGCAGGACCATGTGAAAGCACGCATCGCGCCCTACAAGTATCCGCGGTCGATCCGGTTTCGGACCGCCCTGCCCAAGACGGCCACTGGAAAGATCCAAAGGTTCAAGCTGAGGGATTCCGATGATCGAACAGACCAATGATCGCGAGACCGGTTGTGTGCGGATGACCTTTGACCGAGGCACGTCCAGTGGTGACAGCGTAAAGATCAACGGCGCCCTGCCGGTTCGGGGAGCGCAGCGCAGGACCCGTGAAGAGATGCTGCCTATCATCCAGCATCAGGCCAGCGAAATGTGGATTGAGCCGGCCATTCTCGAACCAGGTGCCGAGCCGGTGTGCCGCGGCTTCAACCCCGACGAGGCCGACGTGATGGCGGTGGCGAAGTCCCGCCAAGAGGGGCTGGACGCCCTTGCACGCCGCCCCCGACATACCCAGCCCAGTTGCGGGTGATTTGAGGTATGGAGCTGCAATACACCTTCGAGCAGAAAATACTGTTCAAGCATTGTGACCCGGCAGGGATCGTGTTTTTTCCGCGCTATTTCGAGATGATCAATGATTGCGTCGAGAGCTTCTTCGACGAGGTTCTGGGCTGGCCGTTCGAGGATCTGTTGCCAACGAACGGTGTGCCCACGGCCGAAATCTCGACCCGGTTTCTCGCGCCCAGTCGTCATGGCGACCGGTTGCGTCTGCTGCTATCGGTCACGCGGGTCGGGCGATCGGCGCTTGGCTATCGGGTCGACGCGACCTGCGGTGACGAAACGCGCTTTGTGGCCAAAGCAATGCTGGTTCACGTGGACGGAAAGGGCACCCCTACCGCCTGGCCTGCGCCGATCAGGGCGAAACTGAAGGAGGACAGATCATGACCCATCGGATCATACACCCCGAGGGCTGGTTGCCCGCGAAAGGCTATGCCAACGGTGTTCTGGCGCGCGACGGCACGCTGCATATCGGTGGCCAGATCGGCTGGGACGAGAACAAGCGTTTCGTTTCGGCAGATTTTGTGGGCCAGATGCAGCAAGCGCTGCGCAACATCGCGGCCATCGTCGAGGCCGCCGGCGGGCAGGTTTCGGACGTGGCGCGCCTGACCTGGTTCGTGACGGACAAGTCTGAATACCTCGAACGGCAGGCCGAGGTCGGCGCCGCCTATCGCGAGGTTTTCGGAAAGCACTTCCCGGCAATGTCTATGGTGGTGGTTGCCGGGCTGGTTGAGGATGACGCGTTGGTGGAAATCGAAGCGACGGCGCACCTGGATTGACCCGGCGGGTCTTCGTCTGCGATTACCAGCGCACGCCGATCGGGCGGTACGGCGGGGTGTTGTCGGCCGTCCGGGCTGACGACCTCGCGGCCGTTCCGGTCAATGCGCTTCTGGCGCGCAACCCTTCTGTGGACTGGTCGCGGCTCGATCAGGTCGTTCTGGGCGCGGCGAACCAGGCGGGCGAGGACAACCGCAACCTGGCGCGGATGGTCGTGCTCTTGTCCGGGCTGCCGGGATCCGTACCGGCGCACACGGTCAACCGGCTTTGCGCCTCCGGCATGGATGCGGTGATCGCCGGGGCGCGGCAGATCCAGTGCGGTGAGGGTGATCTGGTGATCGCGGGCGGGTCTGAGAGCATGAGCCGCGCGCCCTTCGTCATGCCCAAGGCTGGTGCGGCCTTTGCCCGGCGGGCCGAGATCCACGACACGACGATCGGCTGGCGTTTCGTCAACAAGGTGATCGCCGAACGATATGGCATCGAAAGCATGCCCGAGACCGCCGAGAATGTTGCCGCGGAATTCGGGATCGCGCGGGCGGACCAGGACTCGTTCGCCCTTGCCAGTCAGGAGAAGGCTGCGCGCGCCATTGCGTCCGGTCGCATGGCGGAAGAAATCACGCTGGTCTCCGTGCCGGTGCGTAAGGGCGATCCGGTGACGGTGGACACCGATGAACACCCCCGACATACCACGCTGGAAAGGCTCGCTGCCCTGCCCACGCCGTTTCGCGAGGCGGGCAGCGTGACCGCCGGCAACGCGTCAGGTGTGAACGATGGCGCGGCGGCAGTTCTGCTGGCATCCGAAGCGGCTGTCGAGTCACAGGGGCTGACCCCGTTTGCGGAATATGTCGGCGCCGCCCGCGCCGGGGTGGCGCCAAGAGTGATGGGGATCGGCCCGGTACCTTCGACACGGACCCTGCTCAACAGGCTTGGGCTCGGCATCCCCGACATCGGCCTCATCGAGCTGAACGAGGCGTTCGCGGCGCAGGCGTTGGCCGTTTGCCGCGAACTGGGGATCGACCCGGGGTCGCCCGTTTTGAACCCGAACGGGGGCGCCATTGCGCTGGGCCATCCGTTGGGCATGACCGGTGCGCGGCTGATCGGCAGCGCCGCGATGGGGCTTGCCCGGAAGGGTGGCGGCCACGCCTTGTGCACGCTTTGCGTTGGTGTGGGGCAAGGCGTGTCGGTCGTGTTGCGGGCGACGCCCTCGGGGTAAGGGATGGTCGCTTTGGATCGGTTGGCGAGGACCGCTTGCCGGAAGAACGCTCGCCGGTTTGCACGCCGCGGTCGGGACACATGGCCAATCAACGAAAGCTGGGGGACTGCACTCTCGCCATGCCGCGGAAACCGCCCGATGCGAGCTCCCGCACTTCGTATCTCCCCCAGACCACGCAGGGTGCCCGCCGTCGCGGAGTTGTCCGCCGCCCAGGTCCTGTGTCGTTTGGGCCAAGGCGGTTTGCCCGGCCGCACTTTGGGGCTGGACGCCTACGCGCTGTGCTCGGCGTTGCCGAACCGTCAGCTCAGAGAGCATCGATCATCGCGACGCGCTGGCTCACGTTGGAGCGATCACGGTCATCTCCGTTCGACTCTGCCAGACGGATGCGGCGGGCCGGTTTCGCGGCAGCGCAGCCGCGAAACGTTTCATTCCGCCGCGACCGGCAACGGTTTGCCGGCATCGACACGCGCCGGATGCAAGACGAGACGAAGCAGCGGCGGGACAGTCAGGAGCGTCAGGAAGGCCGACATCGACAGCCCCCCGACCACCACGGCGCCGAGGCCGCGATAGAGCTCCGAGCCGGCACCGGGGAAGATCACCAGCGGCAACATGCCGAACACCGAGGTGAGGGTCGACATGAAGATCGGCCGAATGCGGTTGCGGGTGGCTTCCTCGATCGCGTCCGCCGGGCTCATCCCTTCCTGCCGAAGGTGGAACAGCGATTGGTGCACGATGAGGATCGCGTTGTTGACCACGATCCCGACCAGGATGACGAACCCGAGCAGGGTGAGCATGTCGAGCGGTTGCGTGCCGAACCAGTTGAGGACCGCGAGTCCGCCCACACCGCCGGCAGCTGCGACCGGCACCGAGATCATCACGACGAGGGGGAGGACGAAGCTCTCGAACAGGATCGCCATCACCAGGAACACGATGATCAGTGCGACCAGCAGGTTGATCTGGATCGCGTTCCAGGTCTGCGAAAGCTGGTCGGCAGTGCCGGAGACAGAGAGCCGCACGCCCGGCGGCAAGCCTTGCTCTTCGAGCGCCGCAACCACCTCGGTTTGGAGGAGTTCCACCGCGGCCTCGAGGGGCAGTGCGTCCGACGGGCGGACTTCCAGGGTGACGGTGCGCAGGCGTTCGAGATGGCGGATTTCGGTGGGCCCGGCGGTGACCAGAACCTCCGCCAGTTCCGACGCCGGTACGATGCGGCCGGACGGCGTTACCACCGGGAAGGCCCCGATGTCTTGCGTGCGCAAGGCATCCTGCACCGTCTCGTCGCCCTTCAACGTGAGGTCGATCCGGCGGTTGCCAACGCTGATTTCGGCCACACGGATCCCATCGTTATAGGCGTCGACCGTAGCGGCGAGCGACTGAGTGGTGAGACCCGCGTCGGCAAGGCGCAGACGGTCGGGCACGAGGCGGACTTCGGGCGCCCCGAGCTCTAGCCCGGGGATCGGGCGAAACTGGTGGCCCTCCGAGCGCGGCAGGAGGCGTCCGATCGTTCCGGCGGCCCGTCCGGCGACGCCAAGGATGTCCTCAAGCTCGTTGCCGGTGATATTGAGTTCGATCGTGCGGGCACCGCCAACGCCGCGGCCGAACAGCGACGGCTGGGTTATGAACCCGAAGGTGCCGGGCTCCGCAAAGATCGGCCGCGACAGGATCGGGATCACATCGGCCACGCGGTCGCCGTCGACGGTGGCGGCGCCGAGGAAGCTGTTGCCAGGGGTGGCCACGAAAAAGAAGCTGTCGAGCGCAGGTGTGCCGTCTTCGGTTTCGTCCGCGGGCGCGGCTTCCCAGAGCGGACGGGCGACTCCCTCGATCCGTTGCGCGATGGTCTCCGTGGTTTCGAGGTTGTAGCCGGGCGGCGGGATCAACAGTCCGAAGGCGAGATTCCGGTTGCCCTCGGGCAGGTATTCGAGCTTCGGCAGGAACGTCCAGACGGCGAGCGCGGCGCCCATAGCGATGCCGGTCACGAACAGGAGGCCGAGCGCACGAAAACGGGTCGTCAGCCGGACGTATTTCATCACCAGCCAGGAGAACCCGGCGGCAAGGTGGTCGATGACGGGTAACCGCCGTGGATGGGCGTGCTCCGGGCCGAGCAGGCGGCTGGAGAGCGCCGGGATCACGGTCACGGCAACGATGAGCGACAAGATCACCGACACCGAGATCGCAACGGCGATGTCGCGGAACAGCTGGCCGGCTTCGAGTTCCATCAGCAGGATCGGGATGAACACCATCACCGTGGTCAGTGCCGAGACCAGGATGGCGCCCCAGACCTGGCGCGCGCCTTCAAAGGCGGCCTGGCGCTTGCTGACGCCCTTCTCCATCAGCCGGTAGATGTTTTCGAGCACCACGATGGCGGCGTCGACGATCATCCCGATGGCGAAGGCGATGCCGGCGAGGGAGATGACGTTGAGCGTCCGCCCTGTCGCCGCCATCGCCACGAACGTGGCGACGATCGACACCGGGATCGCCAGGCTGATGACCAAGGTTGCGCGCGGGCTGCGCAAGAAGACCAGCAGGATCGTCGCCGCCAGAAGCGCACCAATCCAGATGTTCTGCGTGACCAGGTCGATGGCGCCTTCGATGTAGATCGTCTCGTCGTAGATCTGTTCGAGCACGAGGTTTTCCGCCGCGACCGGCCCGGCCTCTAGCTCGGCGACCACCGCCTTTACCTCGGTCATCGTGGTGATCACGTTTGCACCCTGTTCGCGCACGAGATTGAACGCCAGCGCCGGCTCGCCGCGGAACCGAAGCTGCGCATTGTTTTCCTTGTAGGCGAAACGGACATCGGCAACGTCGGCCACGCGCACCCGACCGAGCGTGCCGCCGTTGCCCTGCCCCTCGCTGCGCAGCACAACGTCACGGATCGCCTCGATGGTGTCGAGCTTGCCGTCGGCGCGCACCACGTAGCGTCGCTTGCCTTCGTCGACAGTGCCCGCAGATACCGAGATGTTTTCGTTCCGCAACGAGGCGACGACCTGAGGGATCGTTAGGCCGAACCGGGCGAGATCGTCGGGGTGGACGATGATCTGAAGCTCGCGGGCCACGCCGCCGAAGACATTGACGGTCGAGATCCCGTCGATCCGTTCAAGCCGCTCCTGGATCACGTCTTCGAGGAAGTCGCCGTATTCCTCCAAAGGCCGGGTGTTGCCCTCGCCGGCCTGGATCATCACCCAGGCGATCGGGCTGTCGTCGGAGCCGGAGGTGTTGAGGGTCGGTTCCCCCGCCTCCGCCGGATAGCCGCCGACCCTGTCGAGCCGGTTGGACACGAGAAGCAGGACGTCGCCCATGTCGGAGCCGACGCCGAATTCGAGGGTGACGGAGGCGCGCCCCGAGCGGGAGCGGCTGGTCATGCGTTCGAGCCCCTCCAGGCCACGAAACGCGTCTTCCTGCGGGTTCACGATCTCGCGCTCGACCTCGGCGGGCGCGGCACCCGGCCAGGCGGTTTCGACCACTACGATCGGTTTGCGCACATCCGGGGCCAGTTGAACGGGAATGCGCGTGAGCGCGATCACGCCGAACAGCACCGCCATCACGACGATGGCCATGACGGCGACGGGGCGTTCGATGGCGATCCGGATCGGGTTCATGGTCTCAGCCCCGTGCCGGGGCGTTGTCCGCCCTGCTCTTCGTTGAGCTCTCGGTGTCGTTTGGCGGGCCGCCCGGGCTACCGGGCGCACGACCTGACTCGTTGGCACCCGTGTCCGGCGTGCCTGCGCCGGGGGGTGCCCCCCGGCTACCCGGCGGGCCACCTTCTCCTGCCACCATGATCGACTGGCCGGGGCGCAGGCGCTCATTGCCGCGCACGACGACCTCGTCGCCGGGTTGCAGGCCCGAGATCACTTCGAACGTTTCACCGATTGCGGCGCCGATCTCGACGCGCCGAGGCGAGGCGCTGCCATCTTCGTTGACAAAGGCACTCCAACTGCCGCCGGACTGCACCAGCGCATCCTTTGGCACCACGACGACGTCGCGGGTCTCGCCGACGGGGATATCGAGCGTGACGGGCTGGCCGACGGCGACTGTCTTCGGCGTTTCGGAGAACCTGAAGACCACGGGCCGGGTACGGGTGTTGGTGAACTCTGTGGGCAGGGCGGCGACGAGCGACAGCGCGATGTTGTCCTGCGTATCGGTCCGGCCGGACACGTCCCCCTGGGGCGTCAGCGCGCCGACATAGGTGGCCGGAACATTTGCCACCACCTCCATCGATGTGGTGTCGAGCAAGGTGGCCACGGCGCTGCCCGACACGGCGTATTGCCCAATCTCGGCCGAGACTTCGAGAACGACACCTGCAAATGGTGCTCGCACAGTCGAGTTCTTCAGGTTGTACCCGGCGCGTTCGATCGCGTTCTCGGCCAAAGCCAGGCGGGCCTCCGCTTCGGCGGCTGCACCGCTCGCTTCCGCGAAATCGCTGACCCGATCCTGGAGCTGGGCATCGGCAATCGTGGAATTGGCCCGAAGGTCCTGCGCCCGGTTCAGGGCACGACGGGCGCGTTCGAGCCGTGTCGTGGCGACCTCGATTCCGGCCTCGGCGATCGCCCGTTCGGTCTCGGCCCGTGCCAGTTCGATTTCAAGCCGCTCGGTGTCCATGCGTGCGAGCACGTCGCCCTTGCTGACCCGGATGCCCGTGCGGATCGGCACGTCGGCGACGATGCCGGCAATCCGCGTTGCCACGGCGCTCTGGCGCTCGGCGATCACTTCGCCGAATACCGTGATCGTCTCTGACAGTGCGCGCATCGAGACCTCGGCAGTCTCGACCGCGGCAGGACGCCCCTGGGCGTGCGCGCCCGGGCTTGAAAGGATCGCCAGGGTGACAAGAGCGACTGACAGTACGAGTTTCACGGATGGTCTCCCACACGGGCCATGATGGCCGGCCATGCCACCATTACGCCAGGGGCCGGGAACGGGATCAAAAAAGCGGGGGTCCGTCTTGGGTCCGAAGGTCGGCAGAACCTCGCGCCGTCGCGACCATTTCAGGCCCCGCGCGTTTCTACGCCGCGGCGGTCTGGCTCTAGGCCGCATGGCCTTTTGACCGTCCTTCACGCCGGATCGTTGCGGGTGGATGCGAAACGCATGGGCCGGTTACGCGTTCATATGTGAAGTCAGCAGTTCGGGGATCGGCACTCGTGCCCGCAGCCGGGACGCGAGCAGGAAAATCCCGCCGAGCTTCCGCTGCACGTGGAGCACCTCGATCGGCAAAGGTGGCGGCTGGAATCCGTCCTCGATCAGCGCAAGTCCCTGTGCCTGCATGCGCTGCGGAAGGTCGGTTGCGGCGAAATCGAACAAGACATCCCGCTGCAACTCTGCGAACACGGCTTCGACCATGGCGGGAAGCTGGGTTCGATGGCCTTGGCGTGTCTCGCTGTCCATGAACCCCAACCCAACCATCGCAGCTTCGATGGCAGCGAGATCGCGCTCCAGTCCGCCGCGCAGCAGACGCCGGTATAGCTCGGCAATCCGGCCGGGAATCGGCCGTGTGGCGCCGAAATCGAGCAGGATGATCCGATCGGTCCCGGCATCGTAGCGAAAGTTCGCGAAATTCGGATCGGTCTGCATCGTGCCGAGCTTGAACAGCTCGTCGAGGACAAGGCCGATCAGGCGTGCCGCAATGTCATCGCGCTGGTGTTGCGGCAACTCGGCGACATCCTCGATGGGCATGCCGTCGACGAACGACATCGTCAGCACCCTGGTCGTTGTCCAGTCGCTGTGCAGAACCGGCAGTTCGAAGCTTTCGTCGCCCTCCAGCAGAGTGTGGAAGTCGGCCAGGTTCTGCGCCTCGCGCAGGTAGTCGGCTTCCTCGTGCAGTTGCTGACGGGCTTGTTCGAGATACGGGGCCAGGTCAAACCCGGCCGGCAGAAGGCCGGACACGCGGATCAGGCCGCCCAGATTGGCGATGTCGCTGTCAATGCTATCGGCAACGCCGGGGTATTGCACCTTGATCGCCAGGTCTCGGCCATCGCGCAGCTTTGCCCGGTGGACCTGGCCGATCGAGGCCGCGGCGATCGGGCGAACATCGAAATGTTCGAATTCGCGCAGCCACCCTTCGCGCCAGTTCGAGTTCAGGGCCTTCTTGAGTTGGGGCGGCGGCAGAAAATGCGCATCGGACCGGAGCCGCGCCATGATCTCGGCGAGTTCCGGCGGCAGAACATCGCCGCTGTCCATCGAGATAAGCTGCCCGACTTTCATCGCCGCGCCGCGCATATGCGCCAGTTGGTTCGTCACTGCGCGGGCGTTGGCAGGGGTCAGGAGCAAACGACGGAGCTCCGGCCGCTTGCCTTGTCCGAGTTGCGCCATGCCATTGATCGCCATGTTGCCGGCGACCGACGCCGACATCGACCCCAGGCGAGAGAGGCGAGCGATCCGGCCGACGGGCACGGATTTGGCCCGGCTGTAGCTTCTGTTTCTGTCCATCTGACTCCCATTTGTCGGGTCGGGATCGAAAAGCGCGGGGGCGTCTCGACCGGGCGAAGCTGCGCCCGAGCAAGGCGCTTGGTTCAAGTACGGCCGTGTGTGCGGCACGGATTACGCAGTCCGGAGCAGGACACCGGCGAGGCGCCTCGGCGCGAGGGTGGCGTGTGGCCACCAGTGAGCCTATGGGAGCCGGCACGCGTCGATACCCAGCGAGGCAAGACCTGACTGTGGCACCGCCGCATGACTGCTGGCGCCGACAATCGTGTTTGTTGACCCAGTCGACCCGCGAAAGCGGGAAAACTGGGACACCATGGACAATCCGGTTTGCGCCGGTCAACTGGACGATTGCCCGAACTGACCACATGGGGGCTGATCAGCCGAGCACGGTTATCTCCGGTGCGTTGTGCTTCAGGATCTGGCAGATATTCACGGCGAGTTCGCGGTATTCGGCCTCTCGCGCGGTGCCGCGGCGCCAGGCCATTCCGATCGTTCGCGACGGTGCGCGGCGTGCGAAGGGGCGGGCGACAACGAGGGTCTCGCGCGCGACTTCGGATTTCACGTAGAGGGCCGGCAACAGCGAGAGGCCCATCCCCATGGCAACCATCTGCCGGAGCGTGTCGAGGCTCGTGCCCGCGTAGTCGTGCGACAGTTCCGCCCCCACGTCTTCGCAGATTGTGCGAACTTGCTCATAGAGCTTGTGGTCGGGCTCAAGCGCCAGGATGGTTTCGCCTGCCAGCATGGCTTGTTCGATGGCGGGTTCCGAGGCGAGCCGGTGGTCGACCGGCAGGGCCACGTGGATCGGCTCGCGAAACAGGGAAATGCCGTCAAGATCACCGGACCCGATGGGCATCGGGTAGAACACCAGATCGAGATTGCCTTCCTCCAGTCCGCGCATGAGCATCCGGGGCACACCTTCGCGCAGATAGAGCCCGAGCCGCGGATAGCGCGCATGCAGGTCCGGGACGATCAGCGGCAGGAAGTAGGAGCCAAGCGTGGGAACGACCCCGATCCTGATGGTGGTTTCAAGCGTGGCGCGGCCGGCGGCCGACACCGCGCGGATCTCGTCGATGTCCCGCAGAATCCGGCGCGCAATGGCAGCAACGGCGTTGCCCGTGGGCGTGATGATCACCCGCGACCGGCTGCGTTCCACCAGGGTGACTCCGAGCTTGCGCTCCAGTTCCTTGAGCTGGGCGCTGAGCGTCGGCTGGGTAACGTGGCATGCGTCCGCAGCCCGGCGAAAATGCCGGGTTTCTGCGAGGTTCACGAGGTAGCGCAGTTGCTGGATCGAGGGCATTGTCGGGCTTCCTGATAGATTAAGTCTATTACCTGACCCTACATTTTCGATTTGAACAATCAAGGCCACACCCCATGTCTGACTTGGAAACCAAACGGAGAGTGCCATGAAGCGGTTCAAGAACATTCTCGTCCTGTGCGATGACGACGGTATCGCCGACAGCGCCTTCGACCGGGTTTCCTGGCTGGCCGAGGCCAACAAGGCGCGCATCACGCTTGTCGATGTGATCGAGGAAACCCGGTCCGAATTGACCCAGCTGTTCGCGGGCCTTGGCCGGATCCGCAGCGAAGAGATGGCCAACGAGGTGTTTGCAGCGCGGCGTGCGAGACTGGAAGAGTTCGCGGCCATCCTGCAACAGCGTGGCGCCAACGCCGAGATCGCGGTCGACACCGGCACCCCGTTCATCGAGGTGATACGTCGGGTGCTGCGAGATGGTCATGATCTGGTCATCAAGACCGAACGCGGATCGACCACGGCCCCATTGTTGCTCAGCGCGGACATGCATCTGCTGCGCAAGTGCCCCTGTCCGGTCTGGGTCCTCAACAGTCGGCTGGAGGCCCGGTCGCGGCGGATCCTCGCGGCAGTCGACCCGGACCCCAACGACCCGGTGCGCGACAAGCTCAACCACACGATCATGCAGCTCGCGACCTCGCTCGCCGAACAGGACGACGCGCGGATCGATGTGATGACGGTGTGGTCGCTGCCGGAAGAATCCACCTTGCGCCACAGCGGCTTCGCCAAGGTGCCGGAGGCGGAAATCAGGGCCCTGCTCGCGCAACAGGAGAAGGAGAGCGCCGCACGTCTGGCGGCGCTGACCGACGATTATGCCTCGTTCAGAAGCCGGATGCGGATCCTGCACCTCAAAGGCTTTGCGACGGATCTGTTGCCCGACATGGCGGACCGCGAGGAGATCGACACCCTCGTTATGGGGACCGTCGCCCGAACCGGGATCTCCGGCTTGTTCATCGGTAACACGGCAGAATCGGTGTTGAACCGGGTGAAGTGCTCGGTTCTGACCGTCAAGCCCGAGGGTTTCGTTTCACCCGTGACGATTGGATGACCGCGGTCGATACCGATATCGCCCCGCGCGGCAATGGCTGGGTCGGCCTTGCGCCGATCGTGCTGGCGGCCGGCCTGTTCGCGGCCTTTGCAACCGCCCTGCCGAGTATTGCGGCAGGCGAGGCTCTGGCGTTCGTCCGGCCCTGGGTTCCTGCCCTTGGCCTGTCGCTTGCCTTCGTCATCGACGGGCTTTCGCTGACCTTTGCCCTGCTGATCAGCGGCATCGGCGCACTGGTCTTGCTGTATTCCAACAGCTATCTCGCCGGGCACCCGCAATACCGGCGCTTTGCGCTCTACCTCACCGCCTTCATGCTGTCGATGCTGGGGCTGGTGCTGGCGGACGACCTCATCGTGTTGTTCGTGTTCTGGGAACTGACAACCTTCACCTCGTACCTCCTGATTGGCTTCTCGCACCGCTCGGAAATGAGCCGGCGCAACGCGCTTCAGGCCCTGTTCGTGACAGCGGCCGGCGGGCTTGCCTTCCTCGCCGGTCTCATTCTGCTCGGGATTGCGGCGGGGACCACCCGGATTTCCGAGATCGTCGCGCAGGGTGAAGCTTTGCAGAGCCATGCGCTCTATCTGCCGATCCTGATCCTGCTGCTCGCCGGCGCCTTCACCAAGTCGGCGCAGGTGCCGTTCCACTTCTGGTTGCCCAATGCCATGGCCGCGCCGACGCCGGTGTCGGCCTTCCTGCACTCGGCAACGATGGTGAAAGCCGGCGTCTATGTCCTGGCCCGGATGCACCCGTCGATGGCCGGCAGCGATGTCTGGTTCTACACGCTCACGACCTTCGGGGCGGTGACGGCTGTGTTCGCGAGCATTCTCGCGCTGCGTCAAACAGACCTGAAGCAGGCGCTGGCCTACACCACGCTGATGGCGCTCGGCACCTTGACGCTCTTCCTGGGTCAGGAATCGGGTTACGCGATGACGGCCTTCGCGACCTTCCTGATCGTGCATTCGCTCTACAAGGCGGCGCTTTTCCTCGTGATCGGCGCGGTCGACAAGGCAACGGGCACGCGCGAGGTCGATGCCCTCGGCGGTCTTGGCCGGCTGATGCCGATCACCGCGGCGGCGGCGGCCGTGTCGGCAATGTCGATGGCGGGGTTTCCACCCTTTCTCGGCTTCATCGGCAAGGAGCTCAAATACGCGGGCGCGCTGGCGGTTGCCTCGGAACCGATGCTGGTCGCGGGGGCCGTGTTGCTGGCAAACGCGCTGATGTTTGCCGTCGCGGGAATCGTGGCATTCCGGCCGTTCTGGCGCGGCGCTCCGACGGTCACGCGCCCGGTGCGCGAAGTGCCATGGCCGATGCTGGCCGGACCGGTCATCCTGGCCGCGCTGGGCGCGGTGTTCGGGCTCAACCCGGATCTGCTGCAGCGCACGCTCGTGACGCCGACGGTGCTGTCGCTCACCGGCGAGGTCGAGGCCGCGCGCGAACTCAAGCTCTGGGCCGGTGTGAACCTTCCGCTCATCCTAAGCGTCGCGACCTTCGCACTTGGCCTGCTGCTCTACATCGGGCATGTGCACCTGCGGCGCGCCCTGACCCGGGCCGCGCAACGCACACCCAGCCTCGACGCGGGGTGGGACCGGTTCATGGATGGCCTGCGGCTCGGTGCCATTCATCTGACGGCGCGGATCCAAACCGGACGGATGACCGACTATCTGTCGGTGACGTTCGCGACCATCGCGCTGGCCCTTGCCGCAGCCATGGTCGGCCGGGGTCTTCCCGGGTTCGCCCCGCTCGCCGGCGAAACCACCTGGTTGCACGTTCCGCTCGCCGCGCTTCTGATCGCGGGCGCCGCGCAGGCGGCGTTCACCTCGTCGCGGATCGCAGCGGTGGCCGCGCTGGGCGTCGTTGGGATCGGGGCGGCGCTTGTCTTCATCTTCTTCGGCGCGCCTGACGTGGCGATCACGCAGTTGATGGTGGAAGTCCTTGTTGTCGTGCTGGTGGCAGTGGTGATGCTGCGTCTGCCTGAACTTCGCGAGGCACCCGACCGATTTCGCCCGGGGCACGCGCTCATTGCCGTGTCGGTCGGTGCGGTCACGAGCCTAATGCTGCTCGCGGTGCTGGATACCCCGCTCGACCGCAGCGTAACAGACTTCTTCGAGGCCGCGAGCTGGCCGGAAGCCTTCGGGCGCAACATCGTCAATGTCATCCTCGTGGATTTCCGCGCGCTCGACACGTTCGGTGAGGTCGCGGTGGTCGTGGTGGCAGCGCTGTCGGCGGTCGCGCTTCTGCGACAAAAGCGGGAGGACAACCGATGAACTCGATCATCCTGCGCGCCGGAACCCGGTATCTCGTCGGTCTCCTCCTGCTGTTCTCGGTGTTCATGCTTCTGCGCGGCCATAACGAGCCCGGGGGCGGGTTCATCGGCGGGCTGATCGGGGCGTCGGGCTTCGTGCTCTTCGCCATTGCCTGCGGCACCGGCGACGCCCGACGCGCCCTGCGCCTGGCGCCGGAAACGCTCGCCGTACTGGGCCTCGGTCTGGCGTTTCTCGCCGGGCTGGTCGCAGCCCTGTTCGGCGATGAGTTCTTCACCGGGCAGTGGCTGTTCATCGGCGCGACGGAAGACAGCAAGGGTCTGCCGCTTTCGACCGTGCTGATGTTCGACATTGGCGTTTATCTCGCGGTCTTCGGCGCAACCCTGTCGCTCGTGTTCGCGATGGAGGAGGAAGTCTGATGGAGGCGTTGCTGGCCATCACCATCGGCGTGGTCGTTGCGGCCTCGGTCTACCTGATGCTGTCGGGGCACATGCTGCGCTTCATCTTCGGGCTGGTTCTGATCTCGAATGCGGCGAACCTGACGATCTTCGTCGGCGGGCGGATGACCGAGGGTGCCCCGCCGCTCATCGCCAAGGGCGCCGATGCGCCCGCTGGCTTCGTCGCGAATGCGCTGCCGCAGGCTCTTGTGCTGACGGCCATCGTGATCGGATTTGGGCTGTTTGCCTTCGCCATCACCCTCGTTTGGCGGGCCTATACGACAATCGGCACGCTTCAGGCCGACGAGATGCGGGTCGCCGAGCCGCCGTCGGAGCGGACATGAGCTGGATCCTCACCCTTCCTCTGGCGATCCCCGTCGCCACCGCGATCCTCGCCTTCCTGTTTCGCCGCCAGCCTGCGGGGCGCTGGATCTCGGTGGCGGGGTCCGCGGCGCTGCTTGCCGCGTCTGTGATGTTGTTTGTGCAGACCCGCGATGCCGGTGTGCTGGCCGGGCAGATGGGCGGCTGGGCCGCGCCCTTCGGGATCACACTGGTGGCCGATCTGCTCTCGGCGGTGATGGTTCTGATCACCGGGGTTATCGCGCTGGCGGTCTCTGTCTACGCCCTCGCCGATGTTGATGCGGCGGCAGAGCGTATGGGCTACCACGCGCTGTTCAACGTGCTCATTGCCGGCGTCGCCGGCGCGTTTCTCACCGGCGATCTGTTCAACCTCTACGTCTGGTTCGAGGTGATGCTGATCGCCTCCTTCGGTCTGCTCGTGCTGCGCGGCGGCCGTGCGGCGATCGACGGCGGGGTGAAATACGTCGCTTTGAACCTGGTCTCGACGATCCTGTTCCTGACCGGGATCGGGCTCATCTACGGGATGACCGGCACGCTCAATCTCGCCGACCTGTCAATCGCCGTGGAGCAGGCCGATCAGGGCCTGCTGACCGTGGTCGCGATGGCCTTCATGGTGGCCTTCGGCGTCAAGGCGGCGCTCTTCCCGCTGTTCTTCTGGCTGCCGGCCTCCTACCACACGCCGCATTTCGCCGTTTCGGCGGTGTTTGCGGCGTTGCTCACGAAGGTCGGCGTTTATGCCCTGATCCGGATGTTCACGCTGGTCTTCGACCATGATGTCGGCTTCACCCACACGATCCTGCTCTGGGTTGCCGTTCTGACCATGATCACCGGTGTGCTTGGCGCTGCCGCACAGGGCGATTTCCGCAAGATCCTGTCGTTCCACATCGTGAGCCAGATCGGCTACATGGTGCTCGGCCTCGCGCTGATGACGCCGCTTGCCCTGGTGGGGGCGGTGTTCTACCTGATCCACCACATCGTGGTGAAGGCGAACCTCTTCCTGATCGCCGGTGTGGCGCAGCGGATCGCGGGCAGCACGCAGCTGAAAAAGATCGGCGGTCTCTACGCCACGGCGCCCCTGCTCGCGGTGCTGTTCATCGTGCCGGCGTTTTCGCTCGCCGGGTTCCCGCCGCTCTCGGGTTTCTGGGCGAAATTCCTGATCGTGAAGGCCTCGCTCGAGGTGGAGGCCTGGATCGTCGCCGCCGCCGCGTTGGCGGTCGGCCTGATGACGATCTACTCGATGACGAAGATCTGGGCCGCGGCGTTCTGGAGCCCGCACCCCGAGGGGCGCGAGCCGGTGCTCACCAGCCTCGCGCCGGGCGAGCGGCGCGCGCTGATCTGGCCGATCGCCGGCCTTGCGGTGATCACCGTCGCGATCGGGCTGGCCCCGGATGCCTTCATTGCCTTCGCCGAAGACGCCGCTGGCCAGCTTCTCGACCCGACCGTCTATGTCGTGGCCGTTTTGGGGGAGGCGAGATGAATATCCTGTCGACCAACCTGCTTCTCGCGTTCGTCTGGGCGGCGCTCGCCGGTGAGTTCTCTTTCGCCTCGTTGTTGACCGGGTTCGTCGTCGGCTTTGCCGCGCTCTGGGTCGTTCAGCCGCTCACCGGGGTGACGAGCTATCACGCCCGCGTCTTCGCCTGGATCCGGCTCATCGTGATGTTCCACTACGAGCTCTTCGTTTCGTCGTTGGCGGTGGCCTGGGATGTGCTGACCCCAAGGCACCGCGCGCGGCCGGCCATCATCGACGTGCCGCTTGACGTGAAAAGCGACGCCGGCATCCTGCTCGTCACCAACCTCATTTCGCTCACGCCGGGCACCTTGAGCCTCGACGTTACCGAGGACCGCAAGACGCTGCTTGTCCATGCGATGTTCGCCGATGACCCGGAGGCGCTGCGCCGGCAAATCAAGCGCGGCATGGAAAAGTGGGTGATCGATGCCGTGGAGGGCCCGCAATGACCAGTTTCTTCTCGCTCGCCCTCGACATCGGCACCGCGCTGATCCTGTTGACGACCGCATTGTCGCTGGTGCGGCTGGTGATCGGGCCGAGCCTGCCCGACCGTGTCGTCGCGTTCGACATGATGACGGTGTCCATCGTGGCGTTCTGTGGACTCGCGGCGATCCGGTTCGATGAACGGGCCTTCCTCGACGTGGCCCTTGCGCTTGCGCTCGTGGGCTTCCTGGCAACCGCCGCGCTGGCCCGGTTCGCGGAGCGCGCCCGTAAGATCGACGAAAAGGAGGCGTCATGATCGAGTTGATCGTGGGTATTCTGATCCTGACCGGCGGCGCCTTCGGGGTGCTCGGCGCGATCGGGTTGATACGGATGCCCGATATCCTGATCCGCATGCATGCCTCGACCAAGATCGGCACGCTGTCCTGTGGTCTGGTTGTGGCAGCCGCGGCCGTCCACTTCGGAGACTGGGGCACCAGCGTTCGCGCGGTTCTGATCATCGTGTTTCTCGTCGTCACCGCCCCGATTGCGTCGCATATGATTGGGCGTGCCGCGGTCACCACGGGGGTTTCCCTTTGGCGCGGCGCGGGCCCGGGGGCGGGGCGTAACGACGACAGATGAGGTCGGCGACCCAACCCGACCGCGGCTGCCAAAAAGGGAGAATGCCGCGATGGCGCATGACGTAACGCTGAAGCAACTGGCCTATTTCGTTGCGCTCGCGGAAACCCACCACTACCGCAAGGCCGCCGAGCGTGTCGGCGTGAGCCAGCCGTCGCTCAGCCAACAGATCGCGGGGCTTGAAGAAGCCGTTCGTCTTGACCTTGTCGAGCGCGGGCAGCGTGGCGCGGTGCTCACGCCCGGGGGGCGCGAGGTTCTCGCGCAGGCCCGCAAGGTTCTGGAAGAGGTCGCGGTCCTGCGCGACCTTGCGCGTGATGCGCGCGACGGGATCAGCGGGACGATCCGGCTCGGCTCGACGCCCACGCTCGGCCCGTATTTCCTGCCCTATGTCATGCGCCGGCTGCATCGCGCCTACCCCTCGCTCAAGGTCATCGCGCGAGATGCGGCGGCGGTGGTGCTGCAGGAGGAACTGCTGCAAGGGCAGCATGATCTGATCCTGACGCAACTGCCCGTGCGGTCGGCCGACGTCGAGGTGGAGCGGCTGTTTCGCGAGCCCCTGAAACTTGCCGTGGCACGAGACCATCCACTGGCGCTCAAGGGCGTTGCGCAGGACGCCGATCTCGCCGGGCAGGACATCCTGGCGATGTCGAACAACTACCTGTTGCACGATCAGACCGTTGGCTTGTGCGAGGAACTCGGGGCCAACCTTCGGCAGGAGTACGAGGGCACCAGCCTCGACGCGCTGCGGCAGATGACGGCGCTCGACATGGGTGTGAGCTTTCTCCCCGCGCTCTACGTGCGCTCCGAGGTGTCGTCCGAAACCGGGGACGTGACGGTGCTGCCCTTCCGCAAGGACAGGTTCACGCGCTCGGTCGGGCTTGCATGGCGGCGGCGGTCGGCCCACGGCAACGTGATTGCGCGGATCAGCGAGGTTGCCCGGGCGGTTGCGCAGGAACGGTTCACGGGGCTCGTCGTTCTTGAATGAGCGCGTCCCGTGGCGGCCATTTCCGATAGGTTTTTCCGATCCAACTTTCAGTTTCATAGCCCTCACCAATCCGGGCTGCACCCCCACATGTTTCATGCCGATCGCCGAAATGAAGATTGGCCGGCGGCACGACCAAGGGCCGCACTCAACTGCTGGTTCAATCTGTGCCGGCGCGGCGGGGCTCGATCCCCCAGGACAAAGACAAATAGGAGAAACGGATGAAATGCCCGATTGACGGAGAGCTTCTGATGGTGGCCGAGCGCAGCGGGGTGGAAATCGACTACTGCCCGAAATGCCGCGGGGTCTGGCTCGATCGCGGCGAGCTCGAGAAGATCATTGATCGCTCGGCCGACACCGCTCCGCGGTATGACGACAGCAGCAGCCACCGCGACCGGCGCCCGCACAAGAAACGCAAGTCGTCGATCCTCAGCGAATTGTTCGACTTCTGAGCGGCGCCACGGACACGGGCTGTCGATCTTGCGGCCCTTTTCGGCGCGGGGAATCCGTTTGGCTTGGCACGGTCGAGCCTCGCGGTTCCGGCTTTCCACAACGCTGTTCCGCCCGTGTCCATGTCCCGACATTCGATAGGTTTTTCCAATCAAATTGAAACGCCAGATAGGATTTACCGCTCACTGTCCGGCTCGGTAATGCTGGCACAGACCTTCACCTCAAACCGGTACGGAGATTCGAGAATGCTCGACCAGACCACCCCTCTGCCCAAAAAGCACAGCCCCGCGATCGCCACAGGTTCCGCCAGAATCCCCGTCGTCCTGATACCGGGCGATGGCGTTGGCCCGGAGGTAAGCCGCGCCGCCCGCGCGGTGATTTCGGCGGCTTGCCCTGAGATCGATTGGATCGATGCCGAGGGAGGCGCGGCTGTGATGGAGAAGGGCATCGACACCGGCCTTCCGCGTGAGACGCTCGAGGCCGTCGAGGCCGCCGGCGTCGTCCTGAAAGGGCCGATGGCGACCCCGGTGGGCTACGGCGGCAAGAGCGCCAACGTCACCTTGCGCAAGATGTACGAACTCTTCGGCAACGTGCGCCCGATACGGACATTGCCGGGCATCTCGGGGCCTTATGCCGGCCGCGAGATCGATTTCACGATCGTGCGCGAGAACGTCGAAGATCTCTACGCCGGCATCGAGCACATGCAGACGCCCGAGGTCGCCCAGTGCCTGAAGCTGATCACCCGGGAGGGCTCGGAGAAGATCGCGCGCCTTGCCTTCGATCTCGCCGCCGCGCAGGGCCGGGGCAACGTGGTGTGCGCCACGAAGTCGAACATCATGAAGCTGACCGAAGGGCTCTTCCAGCGCAGCTTCGAGACGGTGGCCGAAGCCTATCCCCAGATCGGCGCACAGCACATGATCGTCGACAACTGTGCTCACCAGATGGTGATGCGCCCGGAACAGTTCGAGATCGTCGTCGCCAGCAACATGAATGGCGACATCCTGAGCGACCTTGCGGCCGGCCTCGTCGGTGGCCTGGGCCTTGCCCCCTCCGCCAACATCGGCGACGGGATGGCGATGTTCGAGGCCGTGCACGGCTCCGCACCCGACATTGCCGGCAAGGACTGTGCAAATCCCACGGCGCTGATCCTCGCGGGTGCAATGATGCTGCGCCACCTGGGGCTTTCGCCTGCGGCTGAGCGGGTCGAGGCAGCGGTCCGGGCGACCTATTCCAAGGGGGTCAATCTGACGGCAGACGTTGCACGCGACGCAACCGCGGGATCGACCACCGCCTTCACCGCCGAGGTCCTGGCCGCTCTGGAGGATCAGCCGGCCGATCACCCGGTGCGGCCCGGGCGCCCCCCGCAGCCGGCGGGCAAATCCGCCGATCACACCGCCGAGCCGGACCTTCAGCGGACCTTTGACGGCATCGACGTGTTCGTCGAATGGCGCGGCGATGTCGGACCGTTGGTCAACATACTTCAAACCGCCTGCGGTCTTGGCAATTTCCGGCTGTCGATGATCTCGAACCGGGGCACGGTGATGTGGCCCAACGGCTCGAAGTTCGCCTCGCAGGCGCCGCACTGGCGGTGCCGCTTCGTGGTGGCGACGGCGCCGGCGAGCGAAGCCGAACTGCGGGTCTGCGACCTCCTCTCGATGATCGGGCGTCACCTGCGGTGGATGCACGTCGAAAAGCTGGAAAGCCACAACACCATCCCCGCCTATTCGCGCGCACAGGGCGAATAGGCATCACGAAAGGAGGAGAGAAGCAGCATGCACACACAGACACGCAGACGCGTGATTTCCCTGAAATCGCGGATCGAGGCATTGCGCGCACGCCACGGCAAGCTGGAGGCCCGCATCGAGACCGAGCATCAGCGGCCCTTGCCGGATACATCGGTGCTGCAGCGACTCAAGCGCGAGAAGCTCCACCTGAAAGACGAACTCGCGCGTTACGATGGCCTGTCGCGGACCCTCACCAGAGGGCGGGCGATTCCCTGAGCATCGTCGGCCGGCGTCTGGAATGCGGGTACGGGCCCGCTTCCGGCGCCGGCAGCCCGCTTCGAGATCTGCACAATCCGCGAAAGGACACCGCAAATGAAGCTGATCACGCCAGGCGACCTGGTGATGGCCACCAGGTTCTTCCACAGTGCCGATATCTCGGAACTTGCCGAAGGGATATGCCATGATTCCGGCTCCGATCGCCGCGCAATCGCCGCCAATCCGGGGCGCGTGGGGCAGACGACCGCGCATACGACATTCGGCGGGCCGGCCATTGCGCGTCCCGGCAGCTGACACGATCCGTTCGGCAACCGCGCAAGACCCGTGGTATGCAGGTTGGTGAACCCGGCCCGCAGGCGGGCTGGGCCGGAACCGAACGGAGAGTAGGTGCCATGAGCAAATCGGAGATCGGGCTGATCGGGTTGGGTACGATGGGCGCCGCGCTGGCGCTGAACATCGCCGAAAAGGGATTTCCCGTCGCGGTGTGGAACCGGACGTCCGCCAAAACCCGCAGCTTTGTCGAAACCGCGGGAGACCTCGCGCACAACATCGCGCCGACCGAAACACTGGAGCAACTCGTCGACACCCTCCGCCCGCCGCGCGCCATCATTCTGATGGTGCCCGCGGGGGCCGTCGTCGACGAGCAGATCGCCGCGCTGAGCCCGTTGATGTCGCCGGGCGACATGATCATCGACGCGGGCAATGCGAACTTCCACGACACCAACCGCCGTGCCGCATCCGGCGGCGACGTCGGTTTCCTTGGGATCGGCGTGTCGGGCGGCGAGGATGGCGCACGGCACGGGCCTTCGATCATGGCGGGCGGCGACCCGGGGCTTTGGGAGCGGATCGCGCCGATCATGCGCGCGATTTCCGCCGATTTCGAAGGAACGCCTTGCGCCGCCTACATGGGCCCACAGGGTGCGGGGCATTTCGTGAAAACGGTTCACAACGGCATCGAATATGCCGACATGCAGATGATTGCCGAGACCTACGGCCTGATGCGGGATGGTATGGGCATGCCCGCGGGCGACATCGCGAAGGTGTTCGAACGCTGGAACGCGGGCCGCTTGAAGAGCTACCTGGTCGAGATTTCCGGGATCGTCGCGGGCACGATGGACGCGGCGACGGGCGGGCCGCTCCTAGATGTGATCGTCGATGCCGCCGGCCAGAAGGGCACCGGGCGCTGGACGGCCATAGAGGCGCAGCACCTGGCTGCCCCTGTCCCGGTGATCGACGCCGCGGTCGTGGCGCGCAACCTGTCATCGCGCCGGGCCGAACGGGCGGCGGCGCAAGCCCGCTTCGGGGCTGCACCGCAACCGCTTCGCGGAGCGATCTCCGAGGCCGAGATGGAACAGGCGCTGACCGCCGGAAAGATTCTCTGCTACAGTCAGGGTTTCGCGATGATCGGCAGAGCCTCGGCGGAGTATGGCTGGAATATCGACCTCCCGGAGGTGGCGCGGGTCTGGCGCGCGGGTTGCATCATCCGCTCGGCGATGCTCGACGACATGGCCGAGGCCCTGGCTCGGGCACCGGACCGCGAATTGATGATGGCGCCGTATTTCGCCGCGGGGCTTGCCGAAACCCACACGGCTTTGCGCAAGGTCGTGGCGGCATCTGTTCTCAACGGCCACGCCGTGCCCGCGCTGTCGGCAGGTCTCGCGTATTTCGACGCGATGCGAACCGCACGCGGAACCGCCAACATGATCCAGGGCCAGCGCGACTATTTCGGCCTGCACGGATTCGCCCGGCTCGATACCGGTGAGGACGGACAACACGGGCCTTGGGCCGGCTGAACCAAGGCTGTGCAACCGCCGATCAGAGGTTCGATGCGGGGCCACGGCCTTTGTGCAGAAACGCACCCGGCCGACTGGAACATCAATCCGCATGAAGGAGAAGTGGCCGGCGATGGACCACATGGTTGCCCGCCGCATGGCGTAACCCGCGTCCGGCAGACTAGCGGTTGGCTTGGGCGCGCGATCGTGCATATGTTCGGGCGTCGCCACTGCCCCCTCCTGCAGGGCAACGCGCGGAAACTCGGAAAGGATTGCAGCATTGTCAGACGACCCGGAAGGGCTTGCGGATAACGCCGCCGCCATCGTTGGGCGGATCGAGGCGCTGGCCAGTAGCGGGCAGCGCCGCCTCGTGGCAATTGCCGGTGCCCCCGGCTCGGGCAAGTCGACCCTCGCCGCCGCGGTCGTCGACCGGCTTGTCGCAAGGAGCCACGCTGCGGTGTTGATGCCGATGGACGGCTTTCATCTCGACAACCGGTTGCTCGAGCCGCGCGGTCTCCTGCCGCGCAAGGGAGCGCCGGAAACCTTCGATTTCGGCGGGTTCTTCGCCACCTTGCGCCGGGTTCGCGCCGGTGAGGCGGTGGTGATCCCGGTGTTCGACCGGTCGAGGGAAATCGCCATCGCCGGCGCGGAAGAGATCGGCCCCGAAACCCGCATCGTGGTGGTCGAAGGCAACTACCTGTGCCTCGACGAAGATCCGTGGCGAGAACTCATGTCGATATGGGACCTGTCGGTTATGCTTGAGGTGCCGCTGGCGGAACTCGAGAACCGCCTGGTCGGCCGCTGGCTCGGCTTCGGGTATGATCGCGACGCGGCGTTGGCGAAGGCGCAGGGCAATGATCTGCGCAATGCCGAGCGCATCCTGCGCGCGGTGATGCCAACCGATATCATGGTTGCAAACTAGAGGTGGCGGGCAAGCCGGGAGGAGCCGAAATGGCGAAAGTGCTCTGTGTCGGATCGGCGGTGATCGACTTCGTGTTCCATCTCGAAGAGCTTCCGCGCCTGCCGCAAAAATACGGCACGCATGATGCGGCGATCGTCGGCGGCGGCTGCGCGGCCAACGCCGCGGTTGCGGTGGTGCGGCTCGGTGGCAGCGCGGTGCTTGGCGCGCGGGTCGGTGACGACCGGGTGGCCGACATGATCCTGTCCGACCTGGCCGCGGAAGGCGTCGAGGTTTCCCACGTCACCCGCAACGCGGGCGGTCGGTCGTCGTATTCCTCGGTCTATATCGACGCGGCCGGGGAACGCCAGATCGTCAATTTCCGCGGCGCCGGGCTGGTGCTCGACACCAGCTGGTTTCCCGCAATGGCCGATCTCGACGCCGTGCTCACCGACACCCGCCGGGTGAACGCGGCGATCGCGGCACTGAAACACGCCCGCAACCTTGGCGTGCCCGGGATCGTCGATGGTGAAGAACCGATCGACCAGGGGATATTGCGCGAGGCCAGCCATGTGGCGTTTTCGATGCAGGGCATCCAGTCCCTCATGCCGGGCAGCAGTCCTGATTCTGCGCTCGAAGCCGTGGCCCGTACCTATGACATTTGGGCTGCCGTCACCGATGGCGGTAATGGCGTCTGGTACACCGGGCCGGCGGGGATCGCGCATACCCCGGCCTTTCCGATCAAGCCCGTCGACACGCTCGGCGCGGGCGACATCTGGCACGGGGCCTTCGCGCTGGCGCTTGCGGAGCGGCGAACCGAGGCTGAGGCCATCCGCTTTGCCAACGCCACGGCGGCGCTGAAATGCATGAAGCCCGGCGGCCGTGAAGGCTGCCCGGACCGCGCGGCGGTGATGCAGTTCCTGAAAGACCAGGATGATGCGCGGTAGCGGCCGCGCGGGACTTGCCTGGGTGGGCAAAATACCACTTGGCGCAGAAATCCCGATCGGCGATGGTCGTCGGGCCTCGAATGAACGGATCTGCCACGCCCGATGCGCCGCCTTTTTCCCATAGCATTCTGTGTCGCCCTTGCCCCCGCCGGGGTGCAGGCCGCGGATGTGCTGGTGTTTGCGGCATCCAGCCTGAAAACCGCGCTGGATGACATCTCCGCGGAGTTCGCCGAGGCAACCGGGTACAGCGCCACCGTGTCGTTTGCCGGGTCCTCGGCGCTGGCACGCCAGATCCAGCTTGGAGCGCCCGCTGACGTGTTCCTCTCGGCCAATGTGGCCTGGATGGATGCGCTCGACGCCGATGGGCTGGTCGAGCCCGGCACCCGGCGCGATCTGCTCGGCAACACCCTTGCACTGATCGCCGCCGATCCGCAGGCGGAAACCGTGACGCTGGACCCGGGCCTCGATCTCGCCGCTCTGCTCGGCGAGGGGCGTCTCGCCATGGCGCTGGTCGAGGCAGTTCCGGCGGGCATCTACGGCAGAACCGCGCTGGAAAGCCTTGGGGTGTGGACCACCATTTCTGCGCGCGTGGCTCAAACCGACAATGTGCGCGCTGCATTGGCGCTGGTGTCGTCCGGCGAAGCGCCGCTGGGCGTCGTCTACACCACCGACGCTCTGGCCGACACGTCGGTCGCAATCGTCTCCACGTTTCCGCCCGACAGCCACCCACCGATTACCTATCCGGTGGCCGCCATGACCGGTCGCGCCACGTCCGCGGTGCGCGCCTATCTCGACTTTCTCGGCGGCGCTGCCGCGCGGGAGGTGTTCACCCGCCAGGGGTTCCGGGTGCTCGACGACACCGGGGGGTGAGGCATGGAATGGCTTGGTCCCGAGGAATGGCAGGCGGTGCGGCTCTCGCTGCGCGTCGCCCTCGTGGCCACGCTTGTGAGCCTGCCGTTCGGTGTTCTGGTGGCCCACGCCCTGGCGCGCTGGGAGTTTCCCGGGCGGGGCCTGCTCAACGGTATCGTGCACCTGCCGCTGATCCTACCGCCCGTGGTCACCGGGTATCTGCTGCTGCTCACCTTCGGCACGCAAGGCCCGATCGGCAAGCCGCTGGCGGCGCTGGGCATCACCTTCGCCTTCCGCTGGACAGGGGCGGTGCTCGCCGCTGCGCTGATGGCATTCCCTCTGATGGTGCGCGCGATCCGGCTGTCGATCGAGGCGGTGGACCCGAAGCTCGAGGATGCCGCTGCCACGCTCGGCGCGGGCCGGCTGCAGGTTTTCACCACCGTCACCCTGCCGCTGATCCTGCCCGGCATCATTGCCGGCGCCATCCTCGCCTTCGCCAAGGCGATGGGCGAGTTCGGCGCCACGATCACCTTCGTCTCCAACATCCCCGGCCAGACCCAAACCTTGCCCTCGGCGGTCTACGCCTTCCTGCAGGTGCCGGGCGGCGAGCCGGCGGCGATGCGCCTCGTGATCATCTCGATCGTGGTGGCGATGGCGGCGCTCCTGTTCTCCGAGGTCCTGGCGCGCCGGGTCGCCAGGCGGGTGGGCGGCGCATGACCCTGTCGGTTGCCCTCACCCACACGCTGCCGGGCCTGTCGCTCGACGTTGCCTTCGAGGCGCCGGCCGGCGTGACCTCGCTGTTCGGGCGCTCGGGCACGGGCAAGACCACCGTGGTCAACGCCGTGGCGGGCCTTCTTCGCCCGGATTCCGCGCGGATCAAGCTTGGCAGCGAGGTACTCGTCGATACCGAGGCCGGCCTCTTCGTGCCGGCGCACAAACGCGCTGTCGGCTACGTGTTCCAGGAAGGGCGGCTGTTTCCCCATCTCGATGTGCATGCCAACCTGCTCTACGGGCCGCGCGTGAAGCGTCAGACGATCGACCCGGTTGCGGTGAACCACGTCATCGAAATGCTGGGCATCGGCGGCCTGCTGAAACGCAACCCGGCGGCACTCTCCGGCGGTGAAAAGCAGCGCGTGGCGATCGGGCGGGCGCTCCTGTCGGATCCCTCGCTCCTCCTGCTCGACGAACCGCTCGCCGCGCTCGATGAGCCGCGCAAGGCCGAGATCCTGCCCTATCTCGAACGTATCCGCGACGAGGCCGGGGTGCCGATGCTGCACGTGAGCCATTCGGCGGCGGAAGTGGCGCGGCTGGCGACGACGGTGGTGGTGCTCGACGCAGGCCAGGTCACGCGCATCGGCCCGGCGGCCGAGGTGCTCGCCGACCCCGCCGTTGCGCCAACCGGGGTGCGCGACGTCGGTGCCGTGATCGCCGCGCAGGTGGTCCGGCATCATGACGACGGCCTGTCCGAACTCGATGCGGGGGGCACGGCGCTGATGCTGCCGCGCGTGGCGCAGGCGCCCGGCGTGCATCTGCGCGTGCGCATCGCGGCCCATGACGTGATCCTGTCGCTTGCCCCGCCCGAGGGCCTGTCGGCGCTCAACAGCCTTGCCGGCACGGTGGCGGAGGTGCGGCTGGGTGATGGCCCGGGTGCGATCGTCTCGGTCGATACGCCCGCGGGCCGGCTGCTGGCCCGGATCACCCGCCGCTCCGTCGCCCGGCTCGGTCTTGCCCCGGGCGTCGCCTGTCATGCAATCCTGAAGACGGTGGCCATCGCGCCGCAGGACGTCGGCGTCGAGACCGGGATACTGGCCTGACCCGAAACCGCCCGGCGGCGGGAGCCGCTTCCAAAGCCCTTCCCGCAAATGGAAAGGGGAACGCGAACGCTCCCCTCACGTCTTTCCGGTCAAGACCGGTCAGCCGATGATCGCGTTCAGCGTTTTGCTCGGGCGCATCACGTGGGCCATCTTCACCGGGTCGGTGTTGTAGTACCCGCCAATGTCCGCCTTCTGCCCTTGCGTCGCCATCAGCTCGGCCACGATGGTCTCTTCCTGGTCGGCGAGGTCCTTCGCAATCGGCTCGAAATGGGTGGCAAGCTCGGCGTCCTCGGTCTGCGTCGCAAGGGCCTCGGCCCAGTACTTCGCGAAGTAGTAGTGCGAGGTCCGGTTGTCGTTCTGGCCGGGCTTGTATTCCGGGCTGTTGCCGTTCTCGAGCACCTTCTGCGTGGCCACGTCCACCGCGTCGCCAAGAATCTCGGCGCTCTTGCGGCCCTTGGCCTCGGCGAGGAACTTGAAGCTCTCGCCAAGGGCGCAGAATTCACCGAGGCTGTCCCAGCGCAGGTGGTTCTGCTCGACGAGCTGGGTGACGTGCTTCGGCGCCGAGCCGCCCGCGCCGGTTTCGAACAGGCCGCCGCCGTTCATCAGCTTCACGATCGACAGCATCTTGGC
>Ga0180435_10000998_pt1 | contig 29876 bp, 24 predicted proteins | sample SS_ome_3_FD_132467 | JGI IMG/M metagenome (GOLD analysis project Ga0180435, IMG submission 132467) | Hypersaline lake sediment archaeal communities from the Salton Sea, California, USA - SS_3_S_1 metaG | ecosystem: Environmental > Aquatic > Non-marine Saline and Alkaline > Hypersaline >... | reverse complement strand
TAAAGATGCAGCCCACCCAGTTCCGCCACGATAGTCGGCATGGCTGCCGTCATAATCAGTGCGTCCATGGCACCCAAAAATAGTGCCATGAGGGCAGATAAGATAATCAAAAGCCTACGTTTGGAATCTAAAACCACATCCGATGAATCCATTGCAAATCAGTCCAATCTATTATTTCTGCTCAGTTGTAGGTTTTTCTTGCCAGCTATAAAGATCATAATTAGTATAGAGCCGTCAATAATTTCATTCACAGCAATCAGCAATTCGTTATCAGCTATTAGCAGTTGCCAGCTAAAAGCTTAACCGCTTAAAGCTAATTGCTGTAAGTCTAAGGAGAGGTGCAGATGAAGGAGAAGAAAAGGGGAATGATTTTGGGTTCGTTTGTGGGCGATGCCATGGCATTGGGTACACACTGGGTCTACAATACAAATGTCATCGACAAGAAATTCGGCCGGGTGGAACAGTATTTAGATCCCTTGGCCAGCTACCATAAGGGCAAAAGCAAAGGCGACTTCACCCACTACGGCGATCAAGCACTGCTGCTCCTGGAGTCTGTTTGCGGTTCTTCCGGTTTTGACCGGATGGCCTTTGCCCGGGCCTGGCAGTCTTTTATCGATGGATATGAAGGCTATCGCGACAAGGCCACTCAAACAACCATCGAAAATATGTCCAGTGCCGGAGATCTGCTGGAAAGCGGTTCATCCTCTGATGATTTGGGTGGCGCGGCCAGAATCGCTGCGATACTCTATGCCCATTCACAGGATCTGGACACGGCCATCGTCGCAGCAAAATATCAGACCGCCCTGTCGCATAACAATCCCGAAGTACTCGCTGTCACCGATTTCTTTGTGAGACTTGTCATGCGGGTAATGGCCGGCGAAAAGCCTGCTGCCATAATTTCCGATTTGATTGAAAATCAATTTAAAAACACGAATCTGGCCGAGTCCGTTGAAATGGGCCTTGCCAGCCAGGGCAAAGACACCCGAACGGTCATTGCCGAATTCGGCCAAATGTGCAGCGTGGAGGCTGCCACGCCGGGCTGCATTCATTTAATTGTCAGCTACGAAAATAATTTTAAAGAAGCCCTGGTGGAAAATGTCATGGCCGGCGGTGATTCAGCTGCCCGGGGGATGTTTGTGGGCATGGTCTTGGGTGCCTATTTGGGTATCGATGCCATTCCAGGCGAATGGCTGGCGAATCTTAATGCACGTAAACGGATTGAGGAATTGTTGGCCTCGTTGGACTAGGAAAATTTAATCAGGACTTGACCGCACTAAGTATCCAGCATTAAGCAATCAGGTATAAGTCACAGCTGCTCAGGGCTTAATGCTGATGGCTGCAAGCTGCAGTTCTCCGGTCGTCATCCCCGAGACATCGGGGATCCAGAATAAGCCTTGAGCGAATAGCTTTGTCTGGGTTCCCACTTCCGTGGGAACGACGGTGAAAGCTAAAAACATACCTGTTTACTGTTGTTTTGTGGGTTGGTAAAGGGTGGTTCCGGTGGGCGTAATGCCCTTTAAAGGTGACAACTTATAATCAGGATTTGACCCCAAAGAAGAAAAGAGCGACACGCGGCGCAAGCGCCTGCGCTACGCGAGCGAGTCCACCTTCACCGCTGGATGTTGGACGTTCAGTGTTCGTTGTTGATTATTTTTTTTATATCCCATTGCTACGCAGTCTACCGTCCGAAATACAAATTCGGCAACCATAGCGCAATGCCGGGAAACAGCATCACAATGATCAGGCCCACCATCATGACCAGCACAAAAGGAACAATCGAACGATATATGTCCCCCAGGGACACCTCCTTGGGCGCCATGGCTTTCATTAAAAACAAATTGTAGCCGAAGGGCGGCGTCATATAAGCGATCTGACAGGTGATGGTATAAAGGACACCGTACCAAACCGGATTAAATCCCAGGTTAATTACCAAAGGTACGTACAGGGGCGCCACAATGATGAGCATGGCAGTATCATCCAAAAACATGCCCATGAGGATGTAGGACAGCTGCATCATCACCAGAATCCCCCACGGGCTCATTCCCCAGCGCTCGATAAACAGCGATTTGATGGCATGTACAGCCCCCAAACCGTCAAACACGGCACCAAAGCAGAGCGCCGCCAGAATCACCCACATAAACATACAGCTGACACTCAGCGTATTTTTGAGGGTCTCTTCTAAAACATTGCGGTTCAAACGCTTTTTGGCAATCGCTGCAATGGTGGTGGCCAGAGCCCCGACAGCGGAACACTGCACCAGGCTGGTGATCCCCATGAGAAAAAGACCTGTCATGCTAAAGATGATCACCAGGGGTACGATGCCGGCTCGAAGCAGTTTAAATTTCTGGCGCCATGTAATGGTATCTAGCTCTTCTTGGGATAGCGTCGGCCCCAGATGGGGCTGCAATCGGCATCGAATATAAATGTAGCCCATAAACAGAGCTGCCAGCAAAAGTCCCGGGAAGACACCGGCCAGCCAAAGCTGCCCCACCGGTTGGCGGGCAATCATGCCATAAAGAACCAGCACCACACTGGGTGGCACCATAATCCCCAATGAGCTGCCAGCCTGAATCACACCGGTAACCATGACCTTATTGTAATTTCGTTTCAGCATTTCCGGCAAAGCCAAGCTGGCGCCAATGGCCATGCCGGCAACACTCAAACCATTCATGGCCGACACCGCAACCATGAGCCCCATGGTACCGATGGCCAGGCCGCCGCTGACAGTCCCCATCCAGACATGAAACATTTTGTAAAGATCACTGGCAATACCGGATTCTGAGAACATATAACCCATATAGATAAACAAAGGCAGGGTTAGAAGGGGGTACCAGTTTAATAGACCAAAGGCGGCATTAAAGGGCATCTCGGCAGCGCCTTTGCCCCAAAGCAACAGAGCAAATAAGGTTGCCACGCCGCCGATGGCACCAAAAACACGCTGGCCCGTCAACAGCATGAGCATCATCGAGGTGAAAATCAATATCGCAATCATTTCATAACTCATGTTAAATCTTCTCCCCTCTTGCCGTTGCCAGGTCTTTAAAAAATGTTGCGATGGCTTGCAGCAGCATCAGCACAACCCCAAGGCCCATAAGGATTTTGACGGGCGCCATATAAGGTGCCCAGGCCGAGCGATTTTTTTGCCCGTACATCACGGCATACTCGATGCTCGAATAGGCTCCCACCAGCAGGAACACCAGATAAAATATCAAAAATAGGCCCGTGATCGTATCCACTTTGGCCCGTTTTTTTTCGGACCAGCGACCATACAGCAGGTCCATGCGTACATGCCCTTTGAGTATCATGGAATAGCCACCGCCCAGCATCCAATATGCGGCCATGGTAAACTGGGCCATTTCCACTGCCCAAATACTTGAGATGCCAAAAACATTCCGGGCAATGGGCTCGTATAGCAGGATGGCCATCATTAAAAACACGGTATACATGGTAAATTTACCCACAACCGTGTTGGTCTTATCGACTGCATGTACAAAGAGTTTTACCGCTTTAGGCATTGTTGCCCCTCTCTAATTACTTTAAATCCCTGCCTAAACCATTAATTTGACTGGCGGCTAGGCAGGGATGTTTACGAAAGACCAGGTGCTAACTTAAAATGGCCTTTCCTGGTCCATACTTCAATTTGAACCAGGAAAGGCCGTCACATGGTATTACCGTGTACCTGATTCACCCATTAGTAGCGGTACGGAGGTCCGGCATCGCGCATGGTCTGGGCGTATTCTTTGAGAATCTTGACTACCTTGGCATTTCTGGGGCTCTTTTTGGCGGTATCATCCCAGAATTTCAGGGCCGCGTCTTCCACCTGTTTCCACTCATCTCCGGGGATTGAGGTGAGTTTTAATTTGCCGCCCTTGGTCCGGTAATGGGCCTCGCCCCACCAGTACCAATGCTGGCGATAGTAGTGCGATTGATCCATCTGAAGTTTGAACAATGCTTTCAGGTGTTCCGGTAGCGCATCCCATTGATCTGAGTTGGCATAGTAGGACCCAGCCCAGGCGCCGGAGATGGGATTGGTGAGGTAATAGTTGGTTACATCGGCCCAACCGACTGTATAGTCCTCGGTGATACCCGACCAGGCCACGCCGTCCAACTCACCGGTCTGAACTGCCATTTCAATGTCTTCCCAGGGCAGGGCCACCGGAATGACACCAAATTGCTGCATGAAGCGGCCGCCTGTGGGGAACATGAACATGCGCAGGCCTTTGAGGTCATTCAGGCTGCGGATTGGTTTGGTGGTAGCAAAGTTACAGGGATCCCAGGCACCCACACTCAGCCAGGTGACGCCCTTGATTTCCGAGAAAGCCTCTTCCCAGATTTCATTCAGGCCGTACCAGTTCCACAATACGGGTACATCCAGGGAATAGCGTGAGGCAAAGGGAAAATAGGCGCCAAAAATGGACACATCTACTGGCGCGGCGATGGAATCGTCATCACTCTGCACGGCGTCGATGGTTCCTTTTTGCATGGCCCGGAATAGTTCACCCGTGGGCACAAGCTGATCGGCATTGTACAGTTCAATCACCATCTCACCGTTGGCGACTTTGTTAAACGCGTCGATGGCTGGTTTGCAGACATGTGCAGATAGTGCTGCTCCCGCATAGGTCTGCATGCGCCACTTGATCGTGGTTTTTTTGGCCGCGTGCACAAAGGGCGCACTGACTGCCGTGGCTGCCACTGCAGCTGCCCCAACACCTGCTTTTTTGATAAAATCGCGTCTCTTCATTCTACCTGCCTCCTTTCAGCTTGGGTTATAGAGTATTCACTTCAAATCATCCCACGAACGATGAAGCAACAGAACAAACCGATATTCTGCCTGTATCATGGATACGGGTTATCGGCAACTCTTAGCAAGATTATAGATGTCTATACAATAAGCTTGAAGCAAGCTTGCCTTGTCTTGTGATCACCCCAGAGTGTCGATTCACGAATTGGGCCTGAAAAGACCAGGCAAATTGAGCACGTGTGCGAACACACGCGTCATCCTAAGATGGATTAGAAATTTAATCCGAAGGAGGGTGTAAGCTACATCACAGCATACGGTTTTGTCAAGGATTTTTACCAACCGCTTTGTGTTGAAATCCCCTCATTCGATACCTCATAACAACTTTTTATCCGGCCACGGGCTTGTGATGCAATCAAAAAAGAGATTGACTCAGGCCTGGGACCCCACTTATAAACACCTCGATCGCGCTATTTGAACCATAACCGAAAATCTTAAAACCATAGCACGACAACTTCACAATTTCTAGGAGGGATACCCAGCATGACGACAGCCAACAACCTACTGGAAAGCGAATTCACACAAGAGACCTGTTATGAGTTATTACCCGAGTGGAACGGGCTTGACATCACCATAACCCAGTTAAGCGGCGGCATCACCAACAAGCTCTACCGCATCCGATCTGAAAAAGGCGATTGCACAGTACGCATCTATGGCGACCGAACGGATTTGTTCATCGACCGTGATGAAGAAGCCCACACCATTCAAGAAATGGCCAAAATCGGCGTCGGCTCTGATTTGGTTAGATATCTACCGGAGAAAGGGGTCACCATTGTGGATTTTATCGACGACGCCACGGTCCTCAGCAACGATCATTTTTTGGACACCGGCCTGCACCAGCTTATAGTCGATCCGATTCTAAAAATTCATAACAGTGGCGTCAAACTCAAACGCATTTTCAACCCGCTTTTAGAAGTCATGAAGATGTCTGCTATTTTGCGGAATTTAAAAGTGAATTACCCCGAGTTTGACATTGCCGGCACCATTCAGCGACTGATTAAACTGGCCAGCATTATCAATATCCCGGAATCTGAATATACTGCCTGCCACAACGATTTACTGGCAGACAATTTTATCCTCATCGATGAGAACACAAGCCAAAAATACAATGCGCCCATGTACATCATCGATTGGGAATATGGCGGCATGGCCCCAAAGTATTACGATATCGCCGATATGTTCCAGGAAATACTGGCCCCCCGTGACGTGGAGAAAAGCATTGTTGCAGCTTATTGCAATGGAAAAGAAGAGAACCGCACGCTCTTTTTTATTGATATGTACAAACCATTTCCGGATATCTACTGGTTTTTGTGGAGTCTGATTCAGCTCAACATTTCAAAAATCGAATTTGACTACTACAATTACGGCAAAGTTAAATACGAAAATGCCGTCAAAAATTTAGAACGCCTCTTGGATGAATATGGTGTTGCCGTCTAAACCCAAGAAAGTATGGATCCCCACGGGTAAACCCGTGGCCCCATTAAAGAATCCGTCTTCGCCTTCGGCTTCCGTCTTTGCTCTGCAAGCTACGCCGAGACAAGACGCTGCGATTATCCGCCTTATCTTTGGGGTGACATCGCGCCCTAGCATTAACTTAAATTTTTGGCATTCGTCCACGGACAAGCCCGTGGTATTCTGCGTAGGCGGACAAACAACCTGGCAAATATTACCTGAATCCAGGTATTAGATTCTGATGCCCTCAGGCTTTTGCAATCTTGGTGCTAAGTAAACATGACTCAAAATAGCTGGTCCCACCGCAACGCCAGGTTGAAGAATCGCTGGCGTAAACCAGGCGGTTATCATGAAGTCCTGGTTGTTGCCATTCCCCTTATTCTCAGTACAGCCAGCTGGTCGGTACAGCACTTTGTCGACCGCATGTTTCTCACCTGGTATGCACCCGAAGCGATTGCTGCGGCCATGCCCGCCGGGATGCTCTATTTCTCCATGGTCAGCATTTTTATGGGCACGGCCGGTTACGTCAGCACCTTCGTGGCCCAATATTATGGTGCGAAAAAACACCAGCGCATCGGTCCGGCTATATGGCAGGGAATCTACATCTCGGTGATCGGCGGAATTGTACTCATCTGCGTCATTCCCTCTGCCGAATTCCTGTTTAACATGATCGGGCATGATGCCAAAACCAAAAATTACGAAATCGAATATTTCAGGGTCATTTGCTGGGGTGCCGGCCCCTATTTGGCCGCTTATGCCATTTCCGGATTTTATAGCGGCCGGGGTCGAACCTGGCCGGTCATGTGGGTGAATACCTTCACGACGGCGGTAAACCTTATCCTGGATTACATGTTGATCTTTGGCAAATGGGGTATGCCGTCCATGGGCATCAAAGGTGCCGGGCTTGCCACCGTAATTGCCGGCATTTTCTCTTTGCTCGTATTTCTGGTCTTGGTTGCCTCGGAAAAATATAATTCGGCCTATGCGACGCTTACAGGCTGGCGTTTTAACAAAGAACTGTTTTTGCGTGTGTTGCGGTACGGCCTGCCCAACGGCGTTCAATTTTTCCTGGAAATGGTCGGGTTCACGGGTTTCGTATTGATCGTCGGCCGCTTGGGAACCGCCAGCCTGGCGGCAACCAACATCGCTTTCAATATCAACACGCTGGCCTTTATGCCCATGATCGGATGCGGTATCGCCATCTCTGTATTGGTGGGCCAGTATTTGGGAGCGAACAATCCGAGAACCGCCCAGCGAAGTGCCTATTCCGGTTTTCATTTATCCATCATTTACATGGGCACGATCGCCCTGGCATACGTTGCCGTTCCAGACCTGTTCGTAGCCCCCTTCGCCCTAAACGCCGATTCGCAGGTGTTCCCGGAAATTTATGCCATGAGCATCATCCTGCTGCGCTTTGTGGCCCTATACAGCCTGTTCGATACGCTGAACCTCGTATTTGCCTCAGCCATCAAGGGTGCCGGGGATACGCGTTTTGTCATGTTTACATCCACAGTGTTGTCGCTGCTGGTTCTGGTTTTGCCCACATACCTGGCCGTGGTTGTGTTTGAATTTGGTTTGATGGTTTCCTGGATCATCGCCACTTTTTATGTCTGTCTAATCGGCATCGTATTCTTCATACGGTTTCGAAACGGCAAATGGCAATCCATGCGGGTGATTGAAACAGACCTTTCTGGAAGTCAGGCTTAAGTGCAGCTGTAAGCGGTAAGGTATGAGCGGTAAGCCGAGTACGAGTTGCGTGTTACAGCATTCTAGCATCAAGCATCCTGGCATCCCAGCTGTCTAAGGTTGTCATCCCCATGAAAGCTTGTCCCCTTGAAAAAGGGGATGGGAATCCAGAATAAGCACTGTGATGAAAGCTTTATCGATATGGAAGGTGGATTACCTTATTTACAATTTCAAGCGAATAAATTAAAATTATACGTTCATTTGCAGTTGTTCCTAGGGCCACTATTACCATGTAAAATTGGACAATATGGGAGGGATCTATGCTAAACCTAATACTCCTTTATCTCGCATCGTTTTTCCTGGTCTTCTGGGGAATCGCCCACCTGTTCCCCACCCGGTCGGTCATAGCCGAATTCGGTGAAATTAAAATAGAAAATCAGCGCATTGTAGCCATGGAGTGGATCAACGAGGGGGCTACACTTATTTTTATGGGCATACTTATTGCGGCGATTACCTATGTAGATCACACCAACACGGTTTCTAAAACCGTCTACCGCCTGAGCTTCCTGATGCTGAATGCCCTGTCGGTGATATCGTTGTTTACCGGCTTTAAAATCAGCTTTTTGCCCTACAAACTCTGCCCGGTGATTTTCAGCGGGGCATCGGTATTGATAATGCTGGGTCTGTATCTGTGAGTTAGATGCAGCCATTCTGCACTATTTTTATACTGGGCTATAATCATAGTGAGTGCACAATATATACCGCCTCCTTTGATGGTCGTTCAGTACAACTTCGAAAAGAATTAGCTAAGATGCGGCAATTGTTAGGTCAGAAAGAGGCATACCATAATGACCAACCCGGCCAAAAACCAACTGGCGCCGGACTTGAAATAGGATTTGATATCTTGCATATCCTGAGCAGCACGTTCTTGCAAAGACTGATTGCCCGCCGACCTGCTGAGCTGAACCGTATGATCTCCCCGGCTCTTAAAATTACCGATTTGCCCCACCGTAAATATAGCAATGGGAGCTGCCCCGATACAAAACAAAACATCCTTCAGGGATGTGCCCGACCCTTTCATGAACAGCCAAATGATCATGCTCACCCCAAAGAGGCAGAGCGATGATAATAAAACAGAAATGATGTGGTGTGCTATTTTAGGTATCAAATAGAATCCTCATAGCAGAGTTTCGATGAAACAGCCGTCTCCACCCTCGTCGTCATCACCATCAGAATCGTCGTCTGAATCATCCAGTCTTAGGATGATGACGTCGTCATCCGTTCCGTTGGAACTTTGACCGGTCACCACGATGCGCCCACTGGCATCAATGGCGATGCCATAACCCCAGTCGGTCCCGACTTTATCGTAGAGAAACGCGCCGTTGGTGCCAAAACCGGTATCCGCGCTGCCATCCGCATTGAACCGCAAGACCACCAAGGCCCAATCGCTGTCACCACTATGGCCAACCACCAGAATTTTGCCATCCGCCTGAACGACCACATCATAGCTCTGTTCACGCACATCGTTGCTGAATAGAGCCAGCCCGTTTTGACCAAATGCGGTATCCAAGGACCCATCCGTGTTGTAGCGGATCAGCGGAATATCATAATCCACACCGGATCCAGAGTCCGTAGACCGAACACCCGATACCAAAATTTTGCCATCCGATTGCAGCGCCAATCCATATCCGCGATCATAATCCCCGCCGTCATAGGCTCTGATCCCATTGGATCCAAAACTCGTATCCAGGGTGCCATCTGGTTCAAATCGCATGAGTATGATGTCATAATCCGAGGAATTAAAGCCTGATCCGGTCACCACAATTTTGCCATCTGCCTGCAAGGCCACCCGCAAACCTGCATCATATCCACTGCCCGGGTTATACCTGACAATGCCATTGGTTCCAAAGGATGTGTCCAGTATACCGTCATCATCCAAACGCCAGACAGCCACCTCCGCATCCGAACCATTGCTTACCTGACCGGCCACTACACGATCGCCATCGGGTTGAATAACCATATCGATGGCCTGGTCATCGCCCAGTCCGCTGTCATAAACAACAACGCCCTGGGTTCCAAAGGCGGTGTCCAAGGCACCATCGCTAGTGAGTCTCAAAACCACCATATCGTAATTAGAACCGTTCTGACTGGTGCCGGCTGCCAAAATATTGCCGTCCGTCTGAATGCTGATAGCAAATCCGCGATCATTGCCATTTCCGCCATCATAATTATAAAGCCCATTGGTGCCGAACCCCGTATCAAGGCTGCCATCGGCATTGTAGCGGATAACAAACAGGTCATCATCGGACCCATTGGTGCGATATCCCGTGACCACAATTTTGCCATCCGATTGCAAGGCAATATCACGTCCGAGATCGTCCCCGCTGCCGCCATCCCACAGGACATACCCACCCGGCGAATTAAAAGTTGTATCGAGTACGCCTTCGGCAGCCCAAAGCATCGATGAAATGGATAATAGACACATACCAAATACGGTTAAGAATTTAATAATATTCATTATTTTGCTTTTCTCCTAAACAAAAAACCATACCTTTTCAATACAATTAAAAAATTTCAACTTTCGAATTAATATTTGTTTGTATATTTAAATCAGTACTTTTTGATAAACCAAGATATCATATACTGCTAACTGAAAAAAGTGATAAACGAGCTCTCAATATGGATCCCCACGGGTAAACCCGTGGTCCCATTGAAATATCCGTCTTCGCCTTCGGCTTCCGTCAAAATCAACTGGATTTAAAAAATTCTGTCGCTACTTTAACAATTAATACGATATTGACATTTACTAAACTCGAAGCGTATAGAATGAAAAAGGGGTTTGGCCTTGCCAAACCCCTTAAATGTATTACTATTTTTGTGGTGCCGAAGGGGAGACTCGAACTCCCACCGGGAAACCCCGACTAGACCCTGAACCTAGCGCGTCTACCAGTTCCGCCACTTCGGCACGTTTGAGCGGTGAGAATCAATCTCATATCGATGAAAGGCTCATGGCTAAAAAAGAGATTGATTCAATTCATCGGATGCTATAGGTATATCTTTTCATTTTTGATGTCAAGCCAATTATTGCTCATGAGTAATTGAATGAAACTAATTGAAAATATTGAAGATATTGACAAGCCCTTTGAAAATGCCGTCATCACTATCGGCAACTTTGATGGCGTTCACATCGGACATCAAGCCCTCTTTCATGAGGTAATTGAAAAAGCAGATCTCCTGGGCAGCACCAGCTTGGCCATGACGTTTGAACCGCACCCCATCCGGGTTTTAAAAAAAAACGGTCACCCGCCCCTTTTGACCCCGTTCAATCAAAAGGTTGCGCTTATCGCCAAATCAGGCATCGATGCCCTAATCTCTATCCCCTTCACCCGAGAGTTTGCCGCCATCACTGCCAAGGAATTTGTTTACGACGTTCTATTGGGGCGAATCGGCATGCGCGTCATTGTGGTCGGCAAGGACTATACCTTTGGCAAAAATCGCCAGGGCAATCTCAATCTTTTGAAATCGTATGCGGAAGCCTTTGACTTTGAAGTCGATGTGGTGGATTGGGTTCCCATCTCAAACAGCAAGCCCCAGCGTATCAGCAGTACCCGCATCCGGGAGTTGCTGCTCGACGGGGATGTTCACAAAGCCCAGAAACTCTTGGGCCGTTACTACCAGGTAAGCGGCTCGGTCATACCTGGCCGCAACCGCGGAGGCAAACTACTGGGATTCCCGACGGCGAATATCCAACTGACAGACGAACTATGCCCGAAAACAGGTATCTACGCTGTCAGTGTAAACTGCCTCGGCAAACGATATCTGGGTGTCGCCAACATCGGCTACAGCCCCACATTTGAGGACCAGGAATTCACCATCGAAGTACATATCCTCGATTTCGATTCCGATCTGTATGGCAAGTCTATCACCATCAAGTTCATTGAGCGGATCCGGGATGAAATCAAGTTTTCAGGGATTAGCGAGCTCTCTGATCAAATTGCCCGTGACGTTGAGACGGCCAGAAAGATCCTCTCTTAATCCCAGGCTGCAATCCAAGTATTAACTTAATAAATTCATGAAACATAAACTTACCATCTCGCTTATTGTCGGTATTTTAATATCCGCTGCCGGGTTCTATCTTGCATTCCGGAATGTGCCGGCAAAAGAAATCCTTCAATATTTTGCCCGGATAAACTATTTTTGGCTAATACCTGCGTTTATACTCGTTATTCTTAGCTTCATCCTCAGGGTTCTCCGCTGGCAGGTAATTCTGGCTCCGACCAAGAATATCGACTTTTGGTCCGGCTTCCATGCGGTGATGATTGCATTTGCCATCAATTGCATTCTGCCCGGACGCGTGGGTGAACTGGCACGGCCAGCCATATTGTTGCAACGGGAAAAAATTCGTTTTTCAACCGGACTGGCAACCATTGCCCTGGAAAGGGCCTTTGATATCAGCCTGATCATCGGTCTTTTTTTAATCACCTATCCTTGGATCCAATTCGATCCCAATATGACGATGCAAGTGGGCAGCACCAGCCTGGATCAACACACCCTGGAAACCATCGTCCGGGGAATGCTTCAGCTCGGCATCGGTTTGATATTTGGAATGCTGCTGGTGAGCATTGAATGGAGCCGCACGTATATAATTCAATTAATCCAAAAGAGCCCCAACTTGCTCTTTTTTTTCAGTATTCGCCTGCGTGCAAAGGCGCGCCATGCGCTTTGTGATCCCCTGACTCGTTTACTGGAAAATTTTGCATCGGGATTTGTGTCAATTCAGTCCCCGGCACGAATCGCGCTCTGCCTGGTCCTGTCGATTCTGATCTGGCTAACCGCGGCCTTGTCCTACTACGTATTCTCCTTAGGCTGCCCCGGGATAGGCCTATCGCCTCCACAAATGGTGGCGGTCATGGTCATCATTTGTATATTCATCGCCCTACCCTCGGTCCCCGGATATTGGGGGATTTGGGAGGCCGGCGGCATACTCGCCATGATGGCCTTTGGCGTTTCCAAAACGGACGCGGCCGGATTCACCCTGGCCAACCATGCCCTCCAGGTAATCCCAGTTATGCTATTGGGTTTTATTTCTGCCCTTGTTACCGGGGTTGATATGTTCCGCGCACCTTCAAGGTCCGACCGAAACTGAGCAAGCGGGTTCTCTTCGCGTCAACCCATTGCAAATTCTATCTAAATGACTATAATATTTTTGGTTTTAAATTTTCGGTCTCACGATGGACCGGGCTGTTAGGCATTTAGACTGTTAGACATTCAGCGGCTAACAGCCTAATAAACTTCAGCCTAATAGTCTGTTCCTCTTTGGATTCTGGTAGCGACGATCCTTGACCCCTCGGGGGCTTTGATATAATGACTATCTACCGGTAAATCTGGTACACTATTAACACAGCGATCATAAAATTGGATGCTCCATGGCTATACTCGATATCGTAACATTTCCGGACAAATTTTTAAAAGACCCGACCAAACCGGTCGATAACATTGATGGTGCCCTACAAGACATTATTCAAAACATGGGTGAGACCATGTATCAGGCGCCTGGAATCGGGCTGGCGGCCATACAGGTGGGTATTGATAAGAGTATGCTGATATATGACATCTCACCGGCAGAGGAAGGCCGCTCCTTGAAGGTACTGATAAACCCGCGCATTGTGGAAAGCGAGGGGGAGATCTTGTCCGAAAATGAAGGTTGTCTGAGTGTGCCGGACTATCGTTCGGATGTAAAACGCTTTGCCTCTATTTTAGTGGAAGCCGTTGATCGGGATGGTAATCCGCAGCGCTTTGAAGCCCACGATTTTCTGTCAATTGTGCTGCAACATGAGATTGATCACCTTAATGGACGGCTCTTCATTGACCGGATCAGTCCACTCAAACGCCAACTTTATGCGCGGCGGGTTAAGAAGCAACTCAAACGCAATTCTTGATCATGACCGCAAATTCTAACTACCCTCAAAGGGGATTAACAATCGAGCCAACCGCGCTGAAAATGGTTTTCATGGGAACGCCTGATTTTGCCGTGCCTTCTTTACAGGCCTTACATGAAAGCCGCCATCAAGTCGTCTTAGTGCTAACACAACCGGATCGACCGCGCGGACGGGGACGCAAAATTATGCCCTCGCCGGTCAAAGAAGCCGCTGTCCGTTTTGGCTATGACTTGTTACAACCAGAAAGGGTGAGCACGCCCGCGGTGCATGATCTTATCTGCGATTTGAAGCCAGATTTGCTTGTTGTTGTCGCCTTCGGACAAATTCTTCCGCTTAGTCTCATTCATATTCCGCAATACCAAGCCATCAATGTGCACGCCTCTTTGCTCCCTCGCTATCGCGGCGCCGCACCGATTCAGTGGGCCCTTATCAAGGGTGAAACTGAAACCGGTGTGACCACCATGGCGATGGATGCCGGCATGGATACCGGTGACCTTCTCCTGTCCGCACCCGTCTCGATAGCCCAGAACGATACGGCTGCAACCCTGCATGACACCTTGGCCAGAGAAGGTGCCAACCTGCTGCTGGAAACAATTGAAAGGCTTCTCATGGGAAAACTTGATCCCCGGCCCCAAGATCCTGCAAATGTCTCTTATGCGCCTCTCCTAAAAAAGGGAGATGGTCGCATCAATTGGGAGTTGTCAGCCAAGGAAATTGAAAATTTTATACGCGGTGTCACACCCTGGCCCGGTGCCTTTACCTTTTGTGATGACCGCCGGCTGAAAATTTATAAATCCAAGCATCTAGTCAAAGAAATTCGCGAAGCTCCCGGTACCGTCTTGATGTCTTTTCCAGATGAATTGCTGGTTGCTACCGGCGCGGGCGCACTCCTGATCGAAGAATTGCAAGGCGCCTCCGGTAAATGCATGGCCACCAAAGATTATCTATGCGGATGCAGCATGGAACCGGGTACGGTCCTAACATGAAAGAAACCAGGGACAATGCCCGCTATACCGCATTGCAAATCCTGAATAGTCGTGATGTTCAGGAAGTGCCTGTCGATGGTATCATTGAATCCGCCTTTAGCAGCGCAAGCCAGTCCAAGCAAGACAAAGCCTTCATTCACAACCTGGTGTACGGTGTCTTGAGATGGCGTGGTCGGCTGGACTGGATTATTAAGCATTTCTCACACATCAAAATTGACAAGATCGACCCCAAAGTTATGAATGTCCTGCGCCTGGGGCTATTTCAAATCTTGCATCTTACCCGGGTTCCGGTTTCCGCCGCCGTGAATACGTCTGTGGAGCTGGCCAAATCGGTTGCGGATGTTCGCACAGTTCGCTACGTCAATGCCGTCCTGCGCAAAGCCAGTGTCGGCGTGGGTGAAGTGGTTTTTCCCGATTTTGAAAAAAATCCAGAAAAAGCCATTGCTGCCACCTATGCCTTTCCGGAATGGCTGGTGAGACGTTGGTTGAACCGCTACAGTAGCTCGGAGACCATGGCTTTGTGTGAAGCCGCCAATATCATTCCACCCATCACCGTGCGTACCAACCTGCTTAAAACCGACCGTGAGCGCTTGATCGCTTTGCTTCAACATGAAGCAGAAGACGTTCAGGCAACCAGCTATTCGGACGTGGGGGTATCTTTTTATCGTCCCAGACTTCCGGTTTCCAAATTACCGTCCTATCAGAGAGGATGGTTTCAGGTGCAAGATGAAGCCGCACAGCTGGTTTCCCAATTTTTCGAGCCTCAGCCCCGGGAAAACATTCTGGATGCCTGCGCCGGTTTGGGAGGAAAAACAGGCCATATAGCCCAGCTCATGTTAAACCAGGGACGGGTTATCGCCATGGACAATCATAAACAGCGGCTTTCGCAGCTGCGCACGGAAATGATGCACCTGGGAATAAGCATTGTGACCACGAATTTTCATGACCTGAGCCAACCATTTGACCGCACGCCCCGCAGAATGTTTGATCGCATCCTATTGGATGCGCCCTGTTCAGGCCTGGGCGTAATCCGGCGAAACCCGGATGCAAAATGGACCCCATCCAAGATGAATCTGCCAACGTATCACCAGCGTCAAACTGCTTTTTTGAATATCTTGGCACCCCGAGTGAAAATCGGCGGCATATTACAATATGTTGTTTGCAGCTTGGAACCGGAAGAAAATGAACACGTGGTAGGTGCATTCCTGGAAAGTTGTCCAAATTTTATGGTTGATAAATCTCCGGATATTCCGTCACATCTGAAATCCTTTGTTGATGCGGACGGTCACTTCAGAACCTTGCCACATACCGGCAATATGGATGGCTTTTTCGCTGTTCGCTTCAAACGAATATCATGATCAAACGCTTCGCCAAAATAGGTCTTTTGCTGATCGCTTTCCTGATGGTTACCGGTGCCAGCGCTTATTTAACCCTGACGTTTATAATCAAAAGTGAAGACACGGTGGTTGTACCGGACCTATTGGGAAAAGACGTGGTTTATTCCCTGGAACTGCTCAGCGACCTGGGACTTAATACCAAGATCGGGGGATCTGACTATAATGATAGCTACCCCAAAAACCATGTAATTCTGCAGGATCCAAGCCCGGGCGCTGAAATAAAAATAGGCAGGGATATCAGGTTGCTGCTTTCCAAGGGGCCTAAAGTCATCACCATGCCCAAGGTCATCGGGCTTCCGTTACGTCAGGCCCGCCTGGTGGTCGCGGAAAGCGGCTTGTGTCCGGGAAATGAAACCTTTGTATTTACCGATGAACGCATCAACAAGGACATTGTGCTCTCACAGCACCCTACGCCCGGCGACCTGGTAGAACGTGACCGCTGTGCAAATTTGCTGATTAGCCGCGGACCGCGGGTTCGCGCCTATCAGATGTTGGATCTGACAGGGCTGTCGCTAGACGAAGCGGTTGTGCTGATTGAACGCAGCCATCTGCAGGTCGGTCGATTCAGCTATTCCTATCGTCCTGGTCAATCCGACAATATCATTGTGGCCCACTATCCCAAATCCGGCTACCGTATTCTGGAAAAATCTGCTGTGGACCTGGTGGTCAACCGCAAGCCTGGATACCGGCAACCAGCTAGCAGCGATACAGGTTTGCAGTCTGGTTTCTTCCAATACAAATTAGATGCCGGTTTTCTAAAAAAACATATTCAGATCCGCTTCGACAGTATGGGTGTGTCCAGCGAATTATATAATAATTTCATGAATCCTGGTGAGGAACTCTGGTTGCTGGTACCCACCACGAGCGCGGCCACCCTGTTTCTTTATGAAGATGGGGAACTTGTTAAGACAGAGGTTATTAATGAACCATAGACTGTAGGCTGAAGACTGTTAGACTATTAGGTCCTACACAGGTGTTTAGGCATTTAGACTGATAGGCTATTCGGTCGTAACGAGCATATGGCCAAGAGCTTTTCATCAACCTAACAGCCTATATTGTTTCTGGAGAATCAAACACACCTATAGACATATCGATCATACTCGCACGGCAACTCGTATTAGGACTTGAATAATGCCCCCAAAACCGCTACATCGCTTTCAACCATAACCGCAGTAAAAAGGAATTCAATCGTGAAACTGATTGCGCCATCTATCTTATCGGCAGATTTTGCAAGACTGGGCGAGGAAATCAAGGCCGTCGAATCCGCGGGGGCAGACTGGATTCATATCGATGTCATGGACGGGCATTTTGTACCCAATATCACCATCGGTCCCCTGATCGTGAAAGCCGCCCGCAAGGTAACCGCTCTGCCACTCGATGTCCACCTCATGATCGAAAATCCGGAAAGATATATCCAGGACTTCGTGGACGCCGGTTCTGATCTCATATCTGTTCAGGTGGAAACCTGTGTGCATTTAAATCGTACCATTCAGATGATCACGGAAGCCGGCGCCAAGGCCGGTGTGGTCTTAAATCCCGCCACCCCGCTCTCCTCCTTGGAATGGGAATTGGCCCATCTCTCCCATGTCATGCTCATGAGTGTAAATCCTGGTTTTGAAGGCCAAAAGTTTATTCCCAGTACCCTCCAAAAGATTCGGGACCTGAAAAAGCTGATTGCGGCCCAGAAGCTTGACACCCTGATTGAAATTGATGGGGGCGTCAACCCGAAGACCATCGCCGATATCTCTGCCGCCGGCGCCGATGTTTTCGTGGCCGGTTCGGCCATATTCAAAAGCCCCGATTATGCCCAGACTATTGCCAAGTTTAGAAAACTGGTTGCCGGATAGTTATTTGAGTCATGGAAAATAGGGTCTGGATTAGCAGAGATTCTGGTTTCTTCATTAAACATCGAACATCCAACATCGAACACTGAACATCGAATATGGACTTCTTCTCCTTCCTATACGCCCAAAAGAAAGATTAGAGCGACATGCGGCGCAAGCGCCTGTGCAGCGTAGGCGAATCCGCATTCGACGTTGGATGTTGGGCGTTGGATGTTCAATGTTGACCTCACCCATTGTACGTTCGAATCCCATGACACAGTGCCCGCCTTGGTAATCGTGCTTACCCATAGATTCTCATGCATTTTTAGCCATCACAAGTATTTACACTTCTTATCTCCTTGTGATATAATATCTGATTGCATAAAGTATGAATCTCACAGGCAATTGGCACAGTATACATACTCTGGAGTGAGAATATGAGTTCGCCAACAGGGTTCGATCCATCGGGCGCTTCCCATGATAGCATTAGCCCATACACCTATGTATCATCCCGAAACGATTCTCAGGAAAATCGACTGGTTAAACATCTCAAGGAAATCACCCGCATTGGCACGGCCCTCTCGGTTGAAAAAAATATCCATAAACTACTGGAGATGATCGTTGACGAGGCCCGTAGCCTGACCAATGCCGATGCCGGAACACTTTATATCCTCGACCAAAAAAATAACTGCTTACAGTTTCAAATCCTCCAAAGTGACAGCATGAAGGTTCGGCTTGGCGGAACCAGTGGGAAAAAGGTGGATCTTCCCAGCGTACCCTTGACCGACGATCAGGGCAACCCCAACCACACCAATGTCTCCTCACACGTGGCCTTGACCGGTGAAACCATCAGTATTCCCGATGTCTATGATGCCGATGGGTTTGATTTCTCAGGACCGCGTGAATATGACAAAACCACCGGGTACCGCTCCAAATCGATGCTGGTTATCGCCCTGCAAAATCATGAAAATGAAATCATCGGTGTGCTGCAGCTTCTCAACGCCCAAGATCAGGATAGCGGTGAGGTCATCTCTTTTTCACCCGATGATATCGAGCTGGTCGTCTCCTTGGCTTCTCAAGCGGCAGTTGCACTCACCAACTCTCAGCTTATTCAGAATCTGACCGACCTTTTTTATGCCTTCATCAAAAGCATTGCCACGGCTATGGATGAAAAATCGCCTTTTACCGGCGGGCATATCAATCGGGTGGTTGATTTAACCATGATGATCGCTGATTTGATCAACGATACCGAGAAGCCGCCCTTTGAAAACATCCATTTCAATGATGATGAAATGGAAGAGCTCAGGCTGGCAGCCTGGATGCACGATATCGGTAAAATCACCACCCCAGAAATCATCGTTGATAAAGCGACGAAGTTACATGCCTTTATAGATCGAATTGAATTTATCGAAACGCGATTCGAATTGATCGCGGCAACGATTGAAAACGACTTTCTAAAACGTAAACTGGAATTGGTGGACAGTGGTGAGTGGAATTCCCAAGTGCGTGCAGAACTTGATGGGCAAAAGGCGCATCAACTGGACGTGTTGTCCCAAGATTTTGACTTTCTAAGGATTGTCAATCAGGGCAATGAGTTTTTAACCGATCAAAAATTTCAACAGCTCAATGCAATTGCAATGAAGACCTATCAATATAATGGCAGCCAAAGACCCTACCTCAATGCGGATGAGCTCAAAAACTTGCGCATCCGTAAAGGAACGCTGACCCAGGACGAACGCGAAATTATCGAAAATCATGCCGAAGTAACCTTTAAAATGCTCAATGAACTGCCCTTTCCCAAGACCTACGAGATGGTGCCGGAATACGCAGCCGGACATCACGAAAAATTGGATGGATCCGGATACCCCCGGAACCTGCGTGAAGAACAGCTGCCATTGCAGTCACGCATCATGGCGGTGGCTGATATTTTTGAGGCCTTGACAGCCAAAGACCGGCCCTATAAAAAACCCATGAAACTTACCCAGGCCATCAAGATTCTGTCTGTGCTTAAAGAAGAACGGCATATCGACCCCAATTTGCACGACCTGGTGGTCAACAGCGACCTGTTAAAGCAATATGCCCGAACCCACATGAAACCAGACCAGATAGATATAACCTGACACCGTAAAGATGGATTGTCGCCAAAAGAGTCGATCTAAATCAAAGATTCCAGGGTTCACAGGGTCAAGAATTTGAGCCATATGTGTATCGTAACTGAATATGTTCCCCAAAAAGTCAGAGTGCAAGCGCGAAACGAAACATTTTTTTGACAACAGCTATTAAACCGAACGATATTAAAAGGAGCGCAAAAACATGGGTACTGACAACGTTATCTTTTTAGAAAACCTGGAATGGTTTGATGACAGCGGCAAGGAACTGGTTCATCGCATTCCCGAAAAAGGCTCCGGAGAAATTAAGTACGGCGCCCAATTGACCATCCGGGAAAGCCAGGCAGGTGTCTTTTTTTACAAAGGTAAAGCCATTGAGGCTTTCGGCTCCGGTCGTCATACCCTCAAAACCGGCAACATCCCCATTTTAACGAAGATTGCCAGTATCCCCTGGGCCATGAACAGCCCTTTGCGGGCCGAAGTCTATTTTATCAATCTCAAAATATTCACCAATCTCAAATGGGGTACCCGTGATCCCGTGGCTTTCAAGGATTGTGAACTGGGTTTGATTCGTCTGCGGGCCTTTGGCATATTCAATTTGCAGGTTGTTCAGCCGGTTTTATTCGTTAACAGCATGGTGGGCACCCAGGGTATCTATACCACCGAAGAAGTCGAGGAATATCTTAATCGCGTGATTGTATCCCGGTTTAACGATTACATGGGCGAAACCATCGATTCTATCTTAAACCTGCCGGCCAAATATGACGAACTCTCCGAAGGCCTGGCCAAACGTTTGCAGGAAGATTTTAGCCATTTCGGCCTGGCACTTACGCACCTGTATCTGAATTCGATTACCCCGCCACCGGAGGTGCAGGAAGCCATAGACGATCGCAGTCGTATGGGTGTTTTTGATGATATGAACAAACTCATGCAAATGAAGGCAGCCATGGCCATGGAAAAAGCCTCCGAAGCAGAATCCTCAGGTGCAGGCATGGGAATGGGTACCAGTATGGGACTCATGATGCCAGCTATGTTTGCACGATATTTCAGCGCTGATGGCACGACTTCCCCGCAGGCCACCACGGATGCCACCGAATGTCCGGAATGTCAAAATGAAATCCCGGCAGATGCCAAATTCTGTTTGTACTGCGGCCACCAGCAACTGGTCATCCGGCAATGTACCAACTGTAATAAAAATCTGACGGCAAATGCCAAATTCTGTTCACGCTGCGGTCATCCAGCCGAAGAGAAACCGGCACCCAAGTTTTGCGGCCAATGTGGTGGTGAAAACTTGGCCGACGCGAAATTTTGTAGCAGTTGCGGCGAAAAACTGACATAACGCCTGCGGCTGTCGTTTACCCTGCGGGGGGTATTAATAACTGTTCAGTCCATCCTGGATTCAATTTATTAATCTATTGGAGTAGCTTATCAAGCTTGTCATCGACTACCAATGCCCCCAATGTGGTGCACCGGCCGTGTTAGAAGAAACCGATCGGCTCTTCACCTGCGAGTTCTGCCGGGTGAAATCGTACCTTCAATCCAAACGGTTTTTTCGATACGAATTGCCCGACAAGATCCCGGCCCACCAGCAATTGGTTTTTCTGCCCTATTGGCGCTTCAAAGGTATGCTGTTTTCGTGCATTCCCAGAAAAATCCAGCATCAGTTTATAGACCTTAGCTTGCAGGCTATCCAATCGCATCAATTCCCCAATACGCTCGGTTTTCGCAGCCAGGTGCTCAAACTGAAATTTTCGAGACAGGCACCGCCTGCACGCTATCTTCAACATAGCCTTTCCCTCAAAACCGTTAGGCAGAAACTGCGCCAGCGATACAATCCCAGGGATTCTCGCGACCTGCTGCATCAGGCTTTCATCGGTGATACCGTCAGTATGATCTATGCGCCCTTTTATGTGGATAAATACCTTTATGACGGGATTCTCAACGAGCCCATCACCCCGGAACTTCCCAGTGATTTTGATATATACAGTTTCCCTGAGGCCAGGCCGGGCGCCGGTATCCACTTTCTGGCCACCCTTTGCCCCTATTGCGGCTGGGATTTAGAAGGGCAACGCGATTCCTTGGTACTTCATTGTACCAATTGTGCTTCGGTTTATCAGCCAGAAGATCGCGGATTTTCAAAATTGACCGCCGCCCATATGCCCGGATCCGGTGAACCACAGATCTACATGCCCTTTTGGCGATTTAAAGCCGATGTTTCGGGGCTACGGCTGGCAACCTACACCGATCTTGTGCGCGAAGCCAATCTTCCCAAAGTTGTGCCCCCTGGCTTTGCAGAAGTGCCCTTTCACTTCTGGAGTCCGGCTTTTAAAATCAGGCCCCAGTTCTTGCTGAGGCTTTCCCAAAACATCACGGTTTCCCAACCTTCCGGCCCCTTTCAAAGCGGTATTCCCAAAGGTCATTTACACCAGGTCAACCTGCCCCTGACAGAAGGCATTGAGAGCCTGAAATTAGTTCTGGCGGGTATCATCAAACCGAGAAGCAAGATTGAAAGCATCCTGGCGGACATCCAGGTAAAGCCCAGAAGCTATATTTTGGTTTATCTGCCGTTTAAGGAAAAACATCATGATCTGGTCCAACCCGATCTGGGTATCGCTATCAATAAAAATATGTTGGCGCATGCTAAAAACCTGTAAAAAATAGGCTGTTAGGCTGAAGACTATCAGGCTGTTAGGCAGCTCGGGGTATTTGGCTGACCGTTGAGAAAATATTCGACTGACCAATCCAATTGGCTTCAAAATCGAAATCGGGATTGAATTTACGCCGAAGGCCCTTTATCGCGTATCGTTCTTCGATTCCGAACCCGATCCCAATCCCGAACCCGATTTCGATAGTGATCCTAAAATAAACGGTTATCGCACGCCTTTCCCCTCACTTGATAATTACTAAAACGTTCCTATTATACAGTGGTTATTCGAAATTTGAATTCAATTAGCGTTGATTGACGAATACAAGGTTTCAGATAAGATCACCGAACACGATTGTGTCGGGTTATACACCGGGATTCAAATTTAATTGAAAGGACGGTAAATTCATGACTGATACCATGTCCAAATCGATCCTAAGCCGATCGGTTGTAAAAAAGACGCTTCAGCGGATTCTGGCTCTGGCAGCCATCATCATACTGGTTTACGGATCGACAGCTGCGATTTATGCCACCAAAACCATCTACAAAGTTAGAATCAACTACGCTGTTGTACTCGAAAGATTTAACGGTATACGCGAAGCAGTTACAACGGTGGGTTGGCATTTGCGGCTACCCCTTTTTACGCGTATCGAACAGGAAGTCGCGCTGATGAACCAGACCCTCTATCTGGGCGGCAATGACGCCCCCATGCGGATCATTTCAAAGGAGAATGTAGTGCTCTGGGCCTCTTCCCTCATGACTTACAGAATTCGTGACCTGCGCACCTGGGCAATTGAAAACCTGGATCCCATGAACTTGCTCCAGGGCGATTACGACGGAATAGTCAAGGACATTCTGCAGTCGCAAAAGGTCGACAATTTAATCAGTAATCGCGAAAGCATTAAGGAAGATATCTTCAAAGCACTCAAGTCTCGGCCCATCAATGTTGGCGGCCCGACCCTGGAGCAAAAATACGGCATCGAAGTCATCAGCTTTGTCCTTAAAGAGACCCGATTCGGCGATAAACTGGCTGAAGCCACCGAAGAAAAGAAACGGCGCGAACTGATTGCCGAGGCGGAAAATTATGCAGCCGACCAGGAAGCCAGCCGGATTCGAAAACTATATGCCGCCTATTTAGACGGTATCCAATCATTGCAGGAAGCTCTTGGGCGCCCGGATGGCACCACCGATATCGCCCTGTTAGAATTTTTAGCTCAGCAAAAATGGGCCACGGCTTACGAAAAAAATCAAGAGGGTCAGCATACGGTCGTGATCCAAAATACCAAGGGTGCCCCCAATTTAACGCTGCCGCCGATGACCCAGGCGGAACCGATGGAAGCGGATCGTGCGAATAACCCCAATGGGTCAAGGAGACCGTAATGGCGGGACGATTGACCAAAGAATCCACCTTTGTCCGTTTGCCTGAAAAGCGTATCCGGGAGATAGAGGAATTGGTCGCAGCATGGCCCTACGAAACCAAGGCCTTTATGCGCGCGCGGCTGAACCAGTACCGCCCGCCGTCAAAGCTATCCCAAGTTTTCGGCTGGATCATATCCGGGTTGTTCATGAACTTGCCGAGCAATCAGTTTAATATTCTAAAGGATCCCGACATATTGACGGACTGGCAAAAACGCTTCAGCCTATCCGGCCAAACCAATCCGCAGGAATCCTGGAATAAAATCTTACAAAAAGAGCTATGTTCCAATGATTTCATCTACTTGTCCGCATTGTTGGAAAAAGCTCTCACCGATGTACACGTACCGGTGGAACTGGTGGATCTCTTCCATAAAATTTACCGAGCCCATTTACGTCGAGAATACTTAACCGACATGTCTGTCCCCAGGGCACCGCTGCTTTTGTTTGTGGGACCTTCGGGCAGCGGTAAGACGTCCACCGTTACCGAGGCCGTCGAAAAAGTCATTTTCGCCAATGAGGTTCTTCCGGAGGTGGATCTTAATCGGAAAAAGGAAACACGCTTATCATCGGAGCCTTTTTGGAAGCGTCTCGAGGAGGTCGATCCTGATCTTCATGCTGAAATCGAACAACTCAAAAAGGTGCGTTTTTACAAACGCTTGTCCAAAATGCCCCTGATTAGTCGACTTTTCAAAAAAAGGATTGGCCGTTTTTTATCGGAGCTTGCCGAACAGGGAATTTCGGTAGATTACCAGGTGGTTACACCAAACGATTTTCAAACCTCATTGGCAGGTGAACCTGGGAACTACTTTAAGCGCGCCCTGGGTGATCCCAAAAAGACCAGCATTCGTCATATTGAGGAAGCCCATAGTGCTTTTGGAAAAGCTGAGGGTAACGGCAGTGGGGTGGAAAGGCAGCAACGCACCCTTGTGGATACCGCCAACATCATTATCGATGAAATTGCCAGCGGCAGACGCGATTGTTTGCTTATAGCCACCACAGATCAGCCCGAACGGTTTGACCCCGCCATTTACAGGCGATTTTTGGAGAAGGGCCGCATTATTGATCTAAACGAATTTTGGAAGAACGCCGACAATCTCAAAGAAGTCGTGCGACTGGAGCTTCAGCGCAGCGACATCAGAGTCGGCTCAGCCACGCAAACATGCGAGTCCGGCAGACTGGCTTGTATCTCCGATGCGGATTTGTTAGATACCGTTCATAAGATCTATCATGTATTTGATGAACGATCCCTTAAGATCACACCGGCTTATGTACGTAAACTGATCCATTCCATCATTGAAATCAAACAGAATTTTTCCATGGCTTATCTGGAAGATCCCTTGTTGATCCGCCATGCTTTTGAAATGGTGGCCAAAAACTCGTACGGAGACCTATTTAGTAAAGTAGTGGACCGCATGGACCGACGCGTCCGTTGGGAAGCCTACGTGGGGGAAGTTAAAAACACCTTTTCAGAAATGGCCAACAACTGCCTTTTCTACGGTGTTAGCGACGAAAAGGGCGTGGTGCTAAACGGCCCTCCCGGGGGTGGTAAAACTTTTCTTGTGCGGACTTGGTTGAGCGAAAATAAAGATGTACACGATATTACCGCCAGTCCCAGCATGTTGCAGGATCCCATGAATCCTGTGGATGGGACTGTTAATAACCTCGAAAAAGTTTATGATATCGCCAAAATGATCGCACCCGCCATCATCTTTTTTGATGAAGGTGACGCACTGGCACCCAAGCGCAGTCCTTCCGGCGGTTCGCCCTCGGATAAACTAACCAATAAACTTCTCAGTCTCATCGATGGCGAAATACCCCTGAATCGGGTGTTCACGGCCTTGACGACCAACCGCCTGGACATTCTGGATCCGGCCTTGATTCGATCCAAACGGCTCAAGGTTCTGGAAATCTCCGGGCACCTGCACAAGGAGGATATCAGTGGCATTGTATCCCAACACCTAGAAGGGATTCCGGCATCACCCAGCTTGAACGCCGATTACGTGATCAAATCGGCCAGCGGGATCTGCAATACGCCGGCGGATTTTGCGGCCTTTATTGAAAAGGCCCTGTCTCTGCGAAACACAGAATTTGAGGTAATTCAGCGATTACGCTCGTTGGCATCCGCGGAACGAGACACCAAAGAAAAATTTGTCAAATTTAATTGGAAAACCATTATCGGCATCCTGGACGCGCTGGACATGCCCAAACAGATTCGTAAAAGCGTCAAGTCTCAACCCGATGGTTTCATGAATTATTATGATGACATGTTAACCCACATGGCCGTCATCGAATCCGCCGATGATTATCCCTTGATGCCATCGCATTTAAGTGCCACCCGGATTGAAATATCAAACAGTCCGGTAAAAAAGGGTAAAGTCCAATTGGATCAATTCCTGGAGGCCGAACTGAGTCAAGAACCCCAGATCGGCTTTATCATCGGGGTCGGAGCCAATGACTTAACAGGCGTACTGCTGCCCATCGCCACCAGTCTTACCTACAATCTTGGACCCGAAAAAGTAATCGTAACCGGTGCAGTTTCATCATCAGCACCCGCAGCGGCAGAGCTCGATATGGCTGTGCGCATGACGCAACAGTCCGCCCACGAAGCTTTTACCTTGGTCAAAAACTATATCCAGGAGTTAACGCCCAAAATAAGCGTGAGCCGGTTGCTGGGTGAGTTTTTAGAACGCTACACCGTCCACCATCAGCTCTTGTCGGCTTCCTATAATGTGGGCGGACCCTCGGCCGGTTATGCCTTGGCCATCAATACGCTATCGGCATTGCTACGGATACCGGTCTATAACGATTTTGGAATTACCGGTGCGCCCTGGACCAAGGGCGTCAAGAAAGGCGAAGTGGGCGGATCCGTCATCATCGGGGGCCACAAGAAAAAGGCCCAGAAAGTGTTGCAGCACCTGACCCGTATGTATATGCCCTTGCAAAATTACATGGATCTTGAGCCCGAATTCCTGGAAATGTATTGGACCGAAGGCAAGGACATTCTGGGCGTCACCCATTTCGGCGATCTGGTGCCCGAGGTTTTGTGTATGTGTCCGGAATACGAAGGCAATCTGCAAGAACTGACCGCCCTGCGCATCGATTATAAACGCAACAAGGCCGCCGGTATCGAGATCCAACCCCAGATCAAAGAGACCATTTTGGGGCATAAAGATATTCTCAAATCTCAGATTGAAAACGAAATCATCGATCGGCTTGAGGCGATCCGCAATTACTTGCGCAGCCCCATGCGCGACCCACATATGGCCTTGGAAGAAATATTCAAGGAGCGCAAATTAAAACTTCCCAGTATTCTGGAAACCTTCAAGGAAATGCTCAAGAAAAAATCCGGCAATGGTTTAAGATCGCGTCGGTAGCTAAAAAATAAAGCATGGTCGTCTTTTCTTTAAAATGTTTGGCCTTTCAACAATTTTATGATTCAATTCAGCAGTTCATCGCGTGTAATCAGATGGGTACGCTATAAATAACGATCGATAAATGCCTGAACAGCACCGGCATATCCCGGAGTCAGGCTCGAATCGCTGTGGCCGGCACCGGGGCCAATATACATAGCCACGTGATCGTGTCCAAACGCCTGCCGCAACTGATGGGCAAATTTAAGCGGGAAGCGTTGATCCTTTTCGCCATGGATAATCATGACGGGTATCTTCAGATCCGGGGCCAAATTGATGGGGCTGTAGTGGTCCATGGCCCCGCGATAGACGAGGTCCCACCAAAAAATAATCATGGGGCCGAAAAAAGTGCCGAAAAACCAGTTGGCCCACTTGTATAAATTCAACAAGCCGGTCTTGGTGTCTGCATAGCTGGCCTCCAGAAAAAGAAGTCTGATCCGGGCCTGATTTTCATGGGCGGCAATGATGGCGCCGGCCGCGCCGGCCGAATGGCCATATAAAAGCACGGGCTCATCAACCCAATCGATGACGCTTTCAATATCCTGGGCAAACATAACGGCGTTTACCAGGCGTGCTGAGCTGGATTCGCCATGATCACGCGCACTGTGCATCACCGTTGTAAATCCCAGTTCGGCAAAGATGCGGGCCCGGGGAACCATCCGATCACGGTTACGCCCCCAGCCATGGGCCAACACGATTGTGCCCCGTGATTGGCCTCCTGGCTCGACCCGCCAAACTTCCAATTGGCCACCATCCCGGGCCGGTATTCTGGTGTCGGTAACACGCCCCCAGTCCGGTTGCTCATCCACCGGGTTCCGCGGAAAACGCTGCACTACGAAGGAGAGCAAAAGCGTAATAAGCAAGTACCCGAAGATAATGCTGATTAGGATGATTATATATAGTGTCAATGCATATATCCCTTATAATAAGATTCCAAGTTGTTTTTTGTCACTGAACATTCAACATCGAACTTCCAACATCGAACATTCAACTATCTGGCCAATAGCGATTCGATGTTCAGTGTTGTGTGTTCAATGTTCGATGTTCTAAATCATCACATTAATCCTTATGACCTTACACCCTAATTTTTCATAAGTTCCTTCCGCAACATATCCAGGGCCACCATGGCAAAGATGGTTTTATTCATTCCGCGCTTTCCAAAAGGAAAAAAGAATCGCCGCCCCACCACCTGCTCTGGCGTGGCCAGGGCAATACACACGGTTCCAACGGGCTTCTCCGAAGATCCACCGCCTGGACCGGCAATCCCGGTCGTTGCCAGGCCATAGGTTGACCCAGCCACACGACGTGCACCGACTGCCATCGCTTTGGCTGTTTCCTCATGGACAGCGCCATGTTGCGCCAACAGATCGTGAGAAACACCCAGAATATCACGCTTGGCAGTGTCGGCATAGGTTACACCCGAAAAAATAAAATACTCAGAACTCCCGGCCACATCCGTCAGCCAATTGGCGATGCGTCCGCCCGTACAACTCTCGGCCACTGCCAGAGTCGCCTGTCCCGATCTCAATAAATTGCCGACAACTTTCTGCATGGAATCTCCGCGGGACGACAGCACGTGCGTGCCCAGCCGCGTTTGAACCCATTTCGTAGCGGCCGCCAGCCGGGCTTGCATCGATGGCAGGTCTTCGCCGTTTAAATAAAGTTTCACATGGATCTCGGGAAATTTAGCCCGCAATCCGAGCTTGATTTCCGGAAAATCGTGAACCAGTTCAGCCACCAGTTCCCCGGTAACCGATTCTGTCAAGCCGAAGGTTGAAATCGATCTTACCAGGCAGTGTCCCCGGCTGGCGCCCGGCATTTTTTGGATTCGGGGCAATACGTCTTGGTTGAGCATACGCTTCATTTCGGGGGGCACGCCCGGTAAAAAGAAAAAACAGCAATCCCGGATTTGCAAACTGAATCCCGGTGCCGTCCCGATGGGGTTGTAGATGGCCTGCGCCGTGCGCGGCAACATGGCTTGCTTTTTGTTGGTATCCGTCATTTTGCGCTGACGTTTCTTGAAAAACCGCTCAATATCTGCCAAGGCGCGAGAATCCAGTACTTGGGGCTGCCCCGCAGCCTTGGCGGCGGCTTTAGCTGTCAGGTCGTCGCTGGTGGGTCCCAAACCCCCTGTAGCCACACAAATATCGGCCCGTTCGGCAATTTCCATGAAGGTTGCCACCAGGGTGTCCATGTGATCGCCGACACAACTGTGGC
>Ga0180435_10000997_pt1 | contig 29888 bp, 25 predicted proteins | sample SS_ome_3_FD_132467 | JGI IMG/M metagenome (GOLD analysis project Ga0180435, IMG submission 132467) | Hypersaline lake sediment archaeal communities from the Salton Sea, California, USA - SS_3_S_1 metaG | ecosystem: Environmental > Aquatic > Non-marine Saline and Alkaline > Hypersaline >... | reverse complement strand
TTGATTTCGGCAATCGTTTTGGCCATGTTGGTGCGTCTCCGGTTTGGAACTCAGTGGTCGGCAGTAGGAAGAAAACAACTAGCGCCTGAACGGGGCCCTTTCGGGCCGTGGCATGCCGCATAGAGAGCATGTCTCCCCGCAACGCTTCCACGGGAATGCCGATCGTTTTTCTGGCAGGCAAAGCATGGCTATCTTGTACCAAAACTGCACACGGTGGTCAAGAATGAAACGCCGAACGTGCCGGTCCATTTGCAGGAATATGTCGCGGGGCATCCACGTGAGCCGCAGGCCACTTGAAGTCCCCGACGCAAGCTGATACTATCTCCGACGGGCTGAGCGGAACGCCCGTTCACCGGCAGGGAGGCGGTCTTGCAGAAGAAGTGCTTGATCATCGCAAACCCGATTTCGGGCTTGGGGTTCGGACGACGCAACGCCCCGCGGCTCCGGGCGTTGCTCCGCGAGAACGGTTACGCTGTCGAACTGTGCTGGACAGATGCGCGCGGCGCCGCACGCGCCGCCGCCGAGGACGCTGACCCCGCGGACGTGTCCGTCATCCTTTCCGTCGGAGGCGACGGCACCCTCAACGAAGTCGTCAACGGCGTCGGTGACCGACGCATCCCCGTCGCCATCTTTCCGACCGGGACCGGCAACGTTCTTGCGAAGGAATACGGCATACCGTACAGCGTTCCGCGCGTCTGTGACATGATCGTCCGCGGGAAGACCGAGACGCTCGACGTGGGCGTGATCGGCGACCGACGCTTCCTGCTTTTCGCCGGGGCCGGCTTTGACGCCGCGGTTGCCATGTCACTCCACGAGCGCCGGACCGGCCGCATAAGCATGCTCAACTACATAGGCCCCACGTTCAGGTCGTTCCTAACATATCGATTCCCCGAGATAAAGGTCACCGTGGACGGCAAATCAGCCGGCTCCGCCACGACGGTCCTGATCAGCAACGTCCACAGCTACGGAGGCCCGCTCGGCTTCATCGGGGAGGCGGACCCCACGGACGGCGTGTTCGACATCTGCATTATGCGCGGCCGCAGGCGCCGGGACCTCATCCGCTATCTCTGGGGCGGATTCCGGCAGAATATAATGCGTTACGAAGATACGTCATCCCTGCGCGGCACGCTGGTCGAACTGGACGCGGAAGAGGACGCCCCGATCCAGGCCGACGGCGACTTCATCGGCAAACTGCCGGCCAGGATCGAGATGCTTTACGCGCGGTTGCCAATTATCGTTCCGTAATGGATCACAGGGAATGGACTGGGAACAACTCGAACAAGAGCTTGCGGGCGTCGCGGAACGGCTCGGCATCGAGATCCGACACCTTCGCTACGAGGGCGAGGGCGGCTCATGCACCATCCGTGGCAAGACGGTGCTGATGATCAACGACGGGCTGGACGCGCCCGACCGCGTGTTTGTGATGGCACGAGCCCTGGCCGGTGCGCCTGGTGTCGACGACCTCTACGTGGTGCCCGAGGTCCGTGAACTTCTCGACAGGTACAGGCCCGGCAGTTCGCAGAACTGATACCGCTCCCGTACACAAGGAGGACAAGAGCCGATGCAGATTTCCGAGTTCCAGCGTCTCATCGATCGAACCTACTACGACCGTGACAAGGCACGCGGCCTCGGCGGAACGTTCATGTGGTTCGTCGAAGAGGTCGGCGAGCTGGCCACGGCCCTCCGCGAGAACGGCGACCAAAAGGAACTCGCGAACGAGTTCGCCGACGTCATGGCCTGGCTCTGCACACTCGCCAGCATCGCGGGCATTGAACTGGAGGACGCGGTCCGGAAGTACGCTCATGGATGCCCCGCATGCCGGCAGACCCCGTGTGCGTGCTCGGAGAAAAGCTAAGGCCTGCCTGGCACGCACCCCGCCGCCCGATTCCTAAGAACAGTTGCACGGCCTGTCCCTCCCGTGCTAGAATCTTCACCTGACAGCCGAACACCCGAACGGCGAGGACACGAACATGGCAAGACGCAAAGGCAGCCTGCTCAGGCAACTCACTCTCGGCCTCGGCCTCGCAATTGTCTTTCTGAGCTTGGCCTCGTTCTACTACCAGTACCGGGTCCAGAGGCACATCCTCACGACCAGCATCAGCTCGGACTTGCGGCGACAGGCCGGCCTCCTGCGCTCCTGGCTGGAGCACGCTGAAACAGAAGAAGAAAGACAGGCCGTCAGTAATCGCTACTTCCAGACACTCGAATACATCGAAAAAGCCCGGCAGGAGGTGGTGGTCGTCGACGCGGAGTGCCGAATCGTCGCGACCAATACCGAGCGCCAGCCGGGAAACGAATATTCAAGCTCCTCGCTCACAGACGCCCTACGGCCGGGCGTGGACCCAGGGGGCCTTCAACGAGTGATTGACGGCCAGGCCGTCTGCGCCCTCCCCCTCTATGCCACGAGCGCACATCGGAACATTGCGGGTGCCCTTCTGCTCCGGCAACCGCTGACGGCCGTGGACGCGCTCGCCGATTCCCTGATGTTCGGCGCCTTCACACTGCTCGCCACCACGCTCCTCATCATCGTGCTCGTCGTGCATGTCGTCCTGCGGCTCAAGGTCCACAAGCCGATGCAGGCGATCTTCATGCAGGAATACCGAATCCGTGAAGGCGACCTCGCCAGGATCGATGCCGAGGATCCATCGAACGAGTTCTCCGACCTGTACGCGATGTACAACGAGATGGTCGTTCGCATCGCGGAGCAAAAGAAAGCCATTCTGGAGCAGAAGGACCACGTCGCCCTTGCCCAGCTCGCGCGGCAGGCCATCGCGCGCGTGACGCCGCCGCTCGATGAGATACTGTCACGCAGTCGCGCGCTACTCGAAGGGCAGTCCTCGCTGTCCGAAGACGACCGCATGACGCTGAAGGTTATCATCGGGAATATCACGCGGATCGCCCGCGAACTCAAGGCGCTGGTCGTGGCGGGCGACAAGAGCGCGGGCTGGCTCAAGCGCGAAGCCGACAAGATCCGAGACTATGACCAGGGCACGGGCGAGAACAAGGATGGGGACAAGTATGTCCTGGAGTAGACGAGACGCGCTTCGATTCCTTGCCGCGTGAGACTACCTGCTTGTCATGCGCGGCTCCGGCACCTCGTGCAGAAGAATCCTAACAAGTTCAACGTTGTCGACGCCCTCCGCCTCGGCCTGGAAGTTCGCTCCGATCCGGTGTCGCATGACCGGGATCGCGATGTCGCGAATGTCCTGTGGGTCGACGTTCAGGCGGCCGTCCATCGCGGCCATCGCCCGGGCACCCATCACAAGCGACTGCCCCGCGCGCGGGCCCGCGCCCCAGTCCACCATTTCCTTGATCTGCTTGGGAGCGAGTTCGTCCTTCGGCCGGCTGGCCCGCACGATGCTCGTCGCGTACTTGATGACGTAATCGGAAACGGCGATCTCCGCGACCACCTCCTGCATCCTGAGAATCTCGTCGCGGCTGAACACGGGCTGCAATTCCGTGTATGAGCCCAGCGTGGTGAACCGGACGATTTCCTCCTCTTCTTCCGGGAGCGGGTAGTCGACGAAGATGTTGAACATGAACCGGTCAAGCTGCGCCTCCGGCAATGGATAGGTGCCCTCCTGTTCGATCGGGTTCTGCGTCGCGATAACGAAGAACGGCTTCTCCAGCGTGTAGGTCTGATCGCCGACCGTGACCTGCTTTTCCTGCATGGCCTCAAGCAGAGCGGCCTGTGTCTTCGGTGGCGTCCGGTTGATCTCGTCGGCCAAGATGATGTTTGCGAAGATCGGGCCGCGGAGGAACTGGAACGACCGCTTGTGCGAATGTTCGTCCTCCTGCATGACGTTCGTGCCTGTGATGTCGGACGGCATCAGGTCCGGCGTGAACTGGATTCGTTTGAACGAGAGCGTCATTATCTGGGACATCGCCCGCACCATTGCGGTTTTTGCGAGCCCCGGCACCCCCACCAGCAGGCAGTGAGCGCGGCAACAGACGGCGGCCAGTGTTTCGCGCAGTACGCGTTTCTGCCCGATGATGGCTTTGCCCAGCTCGGTCATCATCAGGTCGCACTTCCTGGCGAAGTCCTTGACCTGGTGCTCGATCTCGCCGTTCCTGTTGGCCACTGTCACCCTCCTTGTCCCCTTATTGCGGCTTCTCGTACACGTACACGCGGTCACCCTGCCTGGGCTTGTACCCCCTCGTCGTCATCTCGGCTATGGTGCCGGAGCCGATGGGGTTCAGTTCCGCCTCGTTGACCCCGTCCCTGCGGACGTAAAAGATCTTGTGTTTCCTGGCCAGTTTCGCGTCCAAAAGCTGTACGCCGTACTTGCCCGGCTGGATTTCATTGCGAATGAGGCCGATGAGCGCGTACGGATCCGGTTCCGCCTCGGGCGGTGGGCCCTCGACCTGTTCGCCGACCTGCGGCTCTTCAACCGGTTTGACGCGGTGGGCGTCGGCAACCTTCCGCGCCTGGCGCAGCGCGGCCAGGTGCTCTCTCATTGCCGCGTAGTTGCGAACCACCACGTCCAGCTTGCCGTCGCCGGTGGTGAAGCGCATCTCGGTCCACTGGTCAAAGGCGGGAAAAGCCGTCGCAAAGGTCGCCGCCGTCCTCGGCTTGACCGAGTCCGGCGCAAGCCGGGCCTTGTCGCCGAGCAGTTGTCTGAGGTCGTCAGCGGCGAGCGAGGTCACGGGTTCGCCCGCCGAATCCCGCACGGCGCGCCCGTCGCGCATCACCGACGCCCGCAGGCCGGACAGGTCTATCCGAGCGTCCGACAGGTTCGTGATCGAAACAAGGACCCACGTCTGTTTCTGCGGATCGACCGCCAGGAGGTTCGCATCCTCGTCCGACAGCCATTGGACCGCGATTTCGGCCGTCCCCGGTTCGGTGCCGTAGTAGGTGCGCGTCGCGCCACGAGGGTGCAACGCCCACGCCAGGAGAAGGGTGTCAATGGCCGGCTCGTACTTGGAGCCCTCGTAAAGGCGAACGGCCTCCAGAGTGGTTGCGTCGAGAACCCTCGCCGCGTTGGGCCCCGTGTATTCGATGCAGGTCTGTTCCAACTGCTTGAGCCGCTCGACCGCCTGGCGCACCTTCCCAGCCACGTCTCCGGCGTCCCCCGCCGCGGCAATACCCGCACAAGTCAGCACAATCAGGGCGGGAACCGCGGCTTGACAGACAATCGCAACGACCTTACAATCCCTCGTGATGGCCCAGGAATCGAAGAGCAAGAGAATGGCTCCTCCTGAGGTGCCGGACGACGCACCCGGCGACCCGGCCAGGCAGCGCAGGCGCACATGCTGGCTGGTCGTCATCCGCGTTCTACTTATCATAGTGACGGCTACTCTCATAGTCAATGAACTGCTCCGCCAGTCGTCGGGGTGATGCGTCCTCCAGGAAACCAGCACCGTGGGAAAAAGCAAGAAACAGACGGGAAAGACGCTTTCTGCCCTTCAGGCGACGCTCGCCCGCGGCGATATCGCGCCGGTCTATCTCATCACCGGGATAGAGACTTTCCTCGCCGATGAAGCGGTCCGGTGTATCGCCGAAGCCATCGAATCGCAAAGCCCCCACCTCGCACGGAGCTCCTATCACGGCGAGGAGGCCGACCTCGCAACCGTGCTCGACGCCGTCAGGACGTTCAACCTTTTCAGCCCGGCCCGCCTGGTGACCGTTTCTCCGGCCGATAAGTTTGTGCAGGCCCACGGCGAGCACCTCGCGGCCTACGCCGGTTCACCAGCGGAAGGCGGCCATCTGATACTTGTTGTCTCATCGGTCGACCGGCGCACAAAAGTAACAAAAGTCGTCGAGGAATCGGGCGGGCTCATCGCCTGCAACCGCGTCTACGAACGAGACATCGTGCCATGGATCAGAGCCCGGACCAAGGCGATGGACCGCCAGATCGATTCGCCGGCCGCGTCCCTGCTTGCCGACTTTCTCGGAACCGACCTCAGCACCATAGCGAGCGAGCTTGAGAAGATTCTCACGTATATTGGCACGCGCAAGAAGATCACGGCGGCCGACGTCGAGGCCGTGTCGGTCCGCGACCGCGGCCGCGAGATCTATGACCTCACCGACGCAATAGGCCGCAAGCAGCCGGCGCAGGCGCTGACCGCGCTCGCCGCGCTTGTGGAGCGCGACGGCTCGTTGTCCGGCATCCTTTTTATGGTTGCGAAGCACATGCGGCGGCTCTGGGCCGCCAAGGAACTCATCGCATCGGGCGCAAAACCCGTCGAGGCCGCGCGACAACTCGGCATCCAGTATTTTGTCGAGCGCTTCCTTGCACAAACGGGCACGTTCAGTCTCAACGGTCTGCGCCGCGCCTGCTCCGCGTTGCTCCGCTGCGAGTCCACGTTGAAGAGCTCCGACGTCGGCGACCTGAACAAGCGCGTACTTCTCGAAACGACGTTCATACGACTGACCGGCCCGCGGAAGACCGCGGCAAACGGTTCGTGATTGACATCGCGGGCACCGTCGATAAAATTGCAGTGTGAAACGATGGGACACGTTCGGGAGTTGCCTCGTGAAGACGGTCCTGATTGCCCTCGGCCTCACGTTCGCATGCGGAGCGGCCGTCGCAGGTGAGCCGGCCGAGAGCCCGCCGCCCGCGCCAAAGGACCAGGGCCTCGTGCTCCCGGCACAGTACCGCATCCTGGTCACCTATGACGAAGAGACCCTCGACCGAATCCGCGAACAGATACAGGACGAGATCGAGAACGGCCTCGAGGCGCGCCGCCGCCGGCTGGAGGCATCGAAACGGGCTATGCGGGCGCAGGTCGACGACGAGTTCGATCGCTACCGGGCCGAGCTCGAAGCAATTCGCAAGGCCGGGCAGGCAGAGCGCGCGTCCCGCGAACGCGGCGATGACGACGAGGCGGAACGATGGCGGATGCTTCGTGTCGAACGAACGCACCATGCCCTGGAGCTCGCCCGGCGCGCCCGCCTGATCGAAGAGGCCCTCCGCGCCCTGTCCATCGAGAACTGGCGCGCCACCAGGCGCCGGGAACGCGAGATCGCGGAGGCGGCCCTCGACCATCTTGAGCCGATGCTGGAGAAGATCGAGATGGAACGCGAAGGAAGTCTCACCCCGCCGCGCGAATGAACTTTCGAGCACTGCATCCCTGGCCCGCCGACCACGCGACTGCGGTCGCGCTCCAGACCCGCCTCCGACGGAGCATCCTCCTCGAGCCGCTCCCGCGCGGAATCCGTCTTGTCGCCGGCGCCGACGTCTCGTACGACAAGGGGACCGACCTGATGCACGCCGGCGTTGTTCTCATCCACCTGCCCGGTTTCGGGGTGGTCGAGACACAGACCGCGTCGGTACGAGTGCCCTTCCCTTACATCCCCGGCCTGCTCAGCTTCCGCGAGGCACCCGCCCTGCTCAGGGCGTTCCGTCTGCTCGAATGCCCGCCCGACGCCGTCATCTTCGACGGTCAGGGGATCGCCCACATGCGCGGGATCGGACTGGCGTCGCACGTCGGTCTGTGGCTCGGCGTGCCGTCGATCGGGTGCGCAAAGTCGCGGCTGGTCGGCGAGCACGATGAAGTCGCTCCCTTGCGCGGGCGGCACGTCCCGTTGCGCTACGAGGGGAACGTGGTGGGCTCGGTCGTCCGGACGCGGGATCGTGTCAAGCCCGTCTATGTATCGCCGGGCCACCTGACGGATGTCCCGTCGGCGGTGCGGCTGGTGCTTCGATGCTGTGCCGGCTTCCGCCTGCCGGAGCCGGTGCGCGCGGCACACCTCCTCGTCAACCGGGTTCGCATGAAGGCGCGGACTTCTAAAGGATGAGCATAGCGTCGCCGTAGCTGTAGAACCGATAGTCGTTCCGTTTCGCCTCCTCGTATGCCGAGAGAATGAGCTCGCGGCCCGCGAGCGCGCTCACGAGCAGGAGCAACGAACTCTGCGGCAGGTGGAAGTTCGTGACCAGGCGGTCCACGGAACGGAACTCATGTGGCGGGTGGATAAAAAGGTCGGTCAAGCCCTCCCCCGCCGCGATCACGCCATCGCCCTTTTGCGCAAGCGACTCGAGTACGCGGCACGTGGTGGTCCCAACCGCGATGACGCGGCCCGCGGTATTGACCGCATCGGCGGCATCCTGCGTCACCACGTAGGACTCGGGATCGACGACATGCTCCTCGATGTTTTCGGCGCGCACCGGCTTGAAGGTCCCAGGACCCACGTGAAGCGTTATCTGCGCCAGTGCGCAGCCGGCGGATCGAATGTTCGCGAGCAGTTCGTGCGTGAAGTGGAGGCCCGCCGTCGGAGCGGCCACTGCGCCCGGGTGCCTCGCATAGACCGTCTGGTACCGCTCGGCGTCCTCCTCCGCGTGCCGGTCACGTTCGCTTGTTCGTTTGATATATGGTGGAAGCGGCGCCCGGCCGAGGCGGCCGAGCACGCCGTCGAAATCCCCGTCACATCGCATCTCGACCTGCGACGCTCCGCCCGGTGAGCGCCCGAGGAGCGTGGCCGACAGGTCGTCGGAGAACCGGACTTCCTCCCCGTCGCGCAGGCGGCCGCGGCAGTTCAGCATCGCCTCCCAAACGCCCGCCCTTCCCGGCACCGGCCGCACGAGGAGCACCTCGACCGCCCCGCCGGTTGCGCGCCGGCCGTGAAGTCGAGCATGCAGGACACTGGTGTTGTTGACTACCAGGACGTCGCCAGGCGCGACGTATTCGACCAGGTCGCGAAACATGCGATGCTCGATTGAGCCGCTGTGACGGTCGAGCACGAGGAGCTTCGACCGGTCGCGTGCCGGGGCGGGGTGCTGGGCTATGAACTTCTTCGGCAGGTCGTAGTCGAAAAGGGAGGTCTTCATTCGGTCGGCAGGTCTATCTGAAACTGCGCGGGCGCTGCAACGCCGATGTACTTGATAACCTGTGTCTCCTGGTCGAACTTTATTCGTTCAGCCGACCCGACACTGCCCGGGGCGTGCATTTTCGCAGGACTGCCGACGAGCGTGCCTGCGCCCACCGTCGGGTTCCATTCAAATCGGTCACCGGAGAACCGTTGCTCGGCGCCGATCACGGTGACGTTGTCTTCTGCGAGCATGCCGGCTATCACGAGTTGGCCGTCGTTTGTCCCGCCTGTATTTTCGAAGAGTAGCGTCAGCTTCTGGCAGTTCAACGTGGTCCCGTCGTGTGTCAGGATGACGTGGTTATGGAAGTGGGCGACGTTGTCCGAGCGCTCGAACACGAACGGACCGAGACAGGCGATGGTGACGGCGCTGGGCCCGGCGGTCTCGCCCGGCTGTCCTTGTGAAGCGGTGACGTCCGGCAGTGCGCCCGCGCCCGGCTCGACCTGCGCCTCCATCACTATGTTCTTGTTCAACGTAAGCGTCGATTTCTGTTGCCCGTCCGCCGACACCTGCTCGAACACCAGCAGGCCGTCGCCCGTCAACCTGCGTGTCTCGCTCGTGACCGTGACCTTCGAGTTGGTCTCGATCTTGCGTGTCTTGAGCTTCTCGCGGTCGTTCCATGTGAACTCAAGTTCCGCGTCATTGGTGGTCAGCGTCACCGTCTCGGCGCCGTAGAGTTCTGCGACGACGTTTCCAGCGAGCTTGGCCCTGGCTGTGGCGGCTCCGTGAATGTACGAGGCCTGGTCGGCCCGCAGGTGCAGGTCCTTCTTGCTGACCTGGCTTCCACCTTCCCCTGCGAGCTTGAAGGCGTACAGCTCCGGATGGGAGCAAGCGTATTCGGTGTCCGAGACGGGCCGCGCGGTCGAGGCGCTCAGTTCCCATTCCAGGATGCCGGTCGCTTTGTCGTGGCGGGGCCAAGAGATGTTGTAGAAGATTATGTCGGCCGCGTGGCCGGTCGCGATGCAGGCCGCAAGAAGAAGCACCGCCAGCAGATATCTTCTCACTTGAGATACCTTTCCATCATCTTGTCCCATTTGCCCTGCGCCTTGAGTATGAGTTCGGCGACTTCGCGGATCGCGCCGCGCCCGCCCGCCGCGTCCGTCACGCAGACCGCGTACTCCTTGACTTCGGCGGCCGCATCGGCCACGGCCACCGGCACACCGGCGAATCTCATCGGCGGGATGTCGGGGAGGTCGTCGCCCATGTAGCAGACGTCCGCGTCGGTCAGCCCGGCCTCTTCGAGCAATTTTCGGTACGCGGGCAGTTTGTCGAGAGCGCCCGTTATGCAGTAGTCCATTCCTAGATAGCTGGCGCGGTGATCGACCGGCGGACATTTCCGGGCGGAAAGGATCGCCGTGCGAATCCCGTTCCGCGAGAGATACTTGATACCCGAACCGTCCCTCACGTTGAAGATTTTCGACTCGCTGCCGTCGGCGTTGACGACAATCGAACCGTCGGTCATCACGCCGTCCACATCGGTGACGAGCATCCGGACGGCACGGAAGCGCGTGTAATCCTCTTGAGATGCCATACCCTTGATTCTACCTTTCTTCCACCTGCACGTCCATCACATCCCGTATGCCGGGGCCGATTCGATAGATGCGCCTGCTCTGACCCGACGAATCCCCGACACGAGCGGGGGCGGGCACACTCCTGAAGTTGCCGATGGAAGCGACGTTCTCGAGCTTGACGCGGTGTCTGCCGCAGAACGGAATCTCGATGGTGAACTCGGCCCCGTCGAAGGAACGTATCGCACCGTGGAGCATGTCGCCGTTCGTGAGCTTCACATAACTCGTCGGCTCCGGCGGTTGCGCCGTGGCTCCGCCGACGTAGATGACCGCAATTCTGCCGAGCGGGATCTGCAACTCGCCGAACCGCGCACTCAGGCGCACAACGCCGTCGCGCAACGACCCGACCGTACCGCTCACCCAGCCCTCTCCGTTGGCGAACACCACGTGCGGGCCGACCGGCGCCTCGGACCCGAGCGTGCTGAAGTTCCGGACCAACACGATTTCGCGGACGCCCCGGGCAGAGACGCGCCAGGATTCGCCCCAAGCCGTCATCGCCACGACGCCCGACTCGATGCCGGTCACTTCACCCGAGACGGAGTCGCCGGAGGCCATGATGACCCTGTGCGGCGCCGCGGCCTCGTTCCTCACCTCGGTGACGTGACCGAACTTGCATTCGTAGGGTGCGTCCTCCGGCGACTGAAGCGCCTTCTGCAACCACAAGAACGCTTCGATGCGGCGCCCCGATTTCCAGTCGGCCGCGTACAGCTCATGATACAGCCGGACTATGTCCCCTCTTGCCGCCGCGCCCAGCACTGCCGCCGCGGTCTGCGATTTCGACAAAGCCGCCACCCGGGCCAGACTGTCAATGGCTTCCTCCAGCTTCTTATCGTTCTCGAGCAGGCGAGCGCCGGCCGACACCACCCAAGGATCCTGCGGCACCCGGGCCGCCGCGTCCGCAAGAAGCTCCCTCGTGCGCTCCTTGCCGCCGAAGACCGATGCGCCGTCCGACGACACCAGCGCCACCGAATCACCATCCGACACCACGTTCAGCGAGTTTGTGCCCGTTCTGTTCAGGGGCGTGACGTTGATGAGCCGGCCGGATTCCGTGTCGAGGCCGTACAGCGCCTTAGCCGTCGTCGTCAAGACATAACGGTCCGTCAGGCACCCTTGGCCTGCGGATTGCTCCTGTTCGGGCAACGGCCACGTCCACAAGACGGATCCCGTCTTTGCGTCCAGGCACCTTACCAGCGTGTCGCGAATGAAGAGGCGAGCGGGCCCGCCGTCGTGGTCGGCCTCGAGCATCCCCAGGAACGTGCTGGACGGCATCGTTTCCTTGCGCCATTTGACCTGCCCGTCGGCCAGCGACACGGCGATCAGTTCACCGCCGTCGGGCGGCATGCATATGACGGCATCGTCCGCGCGCACGATGACACAGGCCGGCAGACTTCCTTTTTGGCCGCGGTAGTCGCCGACAAACGATTTCTGTCTTCGATACGGGACGAGCCAGCGTATCTCGCCGGTCCCGGCGTCGCACTTCCCGATGATGCCCTGGCCGTCGCAGAAGATGATATCCGGGCCCGCCGCGAGCAATCCCGCCGGCATTGCCGTGTGGTATCCCTGTCCGAGCACACTGCTCCCGACGGCTTTGCCCCAGACAAGGCCGCCCGTCGAACGGTCGAACGCAAGGAGATATGCCTCGCCGCGGTTGGTCTGGAGCAGTGCGTATGCTCTCCGACGATCACACAGGACCGGGCTCGCGAATGCAACACGCAGGTCCGCGTCCTGCAAGAACCTCAGGCCGCTTTTGAGGGAATTATGCGTGTTGGTCCACAGCGTCTTTCCGGACTCGGCGTCGAAAGCATTGATCCGTATGCCGCCGCTTGTGAACAGCACCTTCTTAGCGGGATCGTCCGTCATCGGATAGAGACGACAGTAGTAATGAATCGGGAGCAGGCCTCCGTAGTAGTTCGTTTCGTAGTTCATCATCGTCCGCTGCCAGACCAATCGGCCGGTCAGCGTGCTGACCGCCCGCACTCCGTCCGGGGTGCTCACGTAGAGCACGCCGTTCGCGATCTGGCCGCCGTAGGAAAACGACCAGTTGGAGTAGTAGTAATAGCCATAGTGGCGGGACATGTTCTCCCAAGTCGAAGTTCCAAAGCCGGCGACGCACTTGCGATAATCGAAGGCCTCGGGGGCCGCCGGGCGAACCTCCGCCGGTTTCCAGCGGGACTCGCCCAACTGTTTGAGCTCTTCGGAGCGTGCGACCTTCACCCCTCCCAACTCGACCACGGCTCCCTTGGGGCCGAAGAGGTCGAGAGCTTTCTCGAACATCGACCGGCTTCCCGTGGTTGCCGCCGCCAGCGCCATCTTGGCGGCCGCGAGGCGCCGCTCGGCCTCCGGCAGGGAATCGCCGCTCATCCAGTCCGTCCATTTCTCCCAAGCCGCCAGGGCCGCCTGAGCTTCGCCGTGCTCGAAATGAAGTGTCGCCAGCAGGTCGAGGCCCCGGGGCCCGAACGAGGTGTTCATGAACTGGCTCACGAGCTGCCGCGCGGCCGCCAAGTCGCGCCCGCGAAGCGCCTGTTTGTACAACTTCTCCGCCTCCGGGTCATATAGCGTCTGATATAGCAACCGGGCCGGTACGGGCATCTCACGAAGCTTTTTCTGGTACAACGTGCGAGGGCTTCCATAGACGCCCTGAGCGATTTCGATCACGCCCTCCGCCGGGAGCACGAGGACATTCTGGCAGACTTCGATGGCCTTTCGCCACTCCTCGTGCGCGATGAGTTGATCAAACTGCGCGATCACATCCTCCGCATCCTGGTCCACGGGCAGGTACGTGGCAGAACTTGGTTCATCCTCCAACTCCGCAGCGCGCACCTGCGCCGTCCCACCCGCAGACAATGCGCCCGCGAGAAGAATCAGCGGCAGAACCCGTACTCCCAGTGCGTCTCTCACTTCTCTTGTTCCATTCCGGCGAGAACCGCCTCGGCCGCCGCGGCGACCCTCAGGTCTGTGTCGTCGACCATCCGGGCGATTTCGTCCCGCGCGGCCACGGCGCCCAGTTCGCCCAGAGCGCGGACCGAGCTTTCACGAACCAGCCCGGACTCATGTTTCAACGCCGCCGTGAGCGCCTGGATGCCGTCCTGTCCTCCGGTCCCGCCGAGGGCCTCTGCACAGGCGGCTCGCACATCCAGGCCGGGCGCCGAGTTCAAGACCTCGATCAATCGCGGTGCGTAACCGGCCCTTCCGGTCCGCCCGAGGGCTCGGGCGGCCGCGGCTCGAACGCCATCAACGTGCTCCTGGCCGAACGCCCGTTCGACCGCGTCGATGGCCGGCCCCGTGCCAATGGCCCCCAAGGCCTCGACCGCCGCAATGCGAACCGTATTCGACCCGGCCCCGGCGAGTTCGACCAACCTCGGCACAGCCCCGGCCGCACGGAGGCGGCCAAGTGACCGGATCGCATCGGCTTTGACGTCCGTTTCGTCCTCGGTCGCCTTGAGCAGGGCGTCAATAACCGCGTCGCTCCCTTTTCCCACGGAGCCGAGGGATTTCACCGCCTCGGCCTTGAGCCGGGTGTCCTCGGTCGTCTGTGTCAGCTGAATAAGCGCGTCTGCGAGTTCGGGCACGGCTCCTGCCGACCACATGCCGGCGGCGCGGGCCGCCGCCCGGCGCAAGTCGGGCTCGGGCGAGCCGATGTGTTCGAGAATCATTCTTGTCGCGTCCGGATCATTCAATCTCATACGGACCAGTTCGACCAGAGCGGCCGCTCGTACCTGCGCCGGCCGCGCGGAGTTCACGATTCGTTCCAGCGCCTGCTCTGTTTCATGGCCGGCCGCGCCTTCGAGGGAGTGGATCACCGCCACAATGTCCTGACCGTCGTCATCGCCGAGCAAGATGTGCCGCACGATGGCGGTGCTCTTCGGTAAACGAGGAACCAGGTACGGACACACCTCTGCGGCGAGCGAAGGATCCGAGGTCCGCTCCAACTCGGAGGCCAACACGTCATCGACGTTCTCGCCTCCGGCCGCCGCCAGCAATCGGGCGCAAAGCGCTTTCTCGCGCTCTGTGCCGTGCGCAAATCGTTCGATGAGGAACGGTTCAGCGAGCGCGCCCGCTCCCAGCCGGACGGCCGCGTCCGCCGCCGCAAACGACAGTCGGCCCACAGACGACCGTGCTCGGTCAAGACACAGAGACGCCTGCTCCTGCGCATCCAGTGCCACGAGGGCTCCTATGGCCTCTCCTGCGAGGTCTTCATCGGAGCCCGTGCTGACTTCCTTGGTCAGCATCGGGACGGCCCGGCGGTCGCCCAACCGTCCCAGGGCCGTGTAGATTCTGCCACGGGCATCTTTCCCGTTCTTTGTGGCATCGAGCAGCATGTCCACCGTGGATGTCATGCGCGCCCGGCCCAGTAAATCCATTATGGATTCGGTGTCGGCTCCATCTTCGAAGATCAGCGGTGCAATCGCGGCCACGGCGTCGGGATCGACAAAATCGACCAGCGCCTCCAGCGCGGCGCGCCGTATTCGCGGGTCGTTGTCCTTCAGCGCCTGCAACAGGGCGCCGAACGCCCTACGGTCGGCCGATCCCTTGATGTTGCGCAGGCTGGTGACGCGAACCTCCACGCTGGTGCTCCGTGTCAGGCGATCGACGTAGAACGGGACGAGCGAGGCGTCCTTGAACGAGCCGATTACGTTCATCGCCGCGGCCTGCACGGCTGGTTTCGCGGAGCGAAGATTTTCCTGGATGAACGGCAATGCCATTGGGTCGGCGAGTTGGCCCAGGATGTCGATCAGTGCGACGACGACCGGTTCGCTTTCTTCGGCTTTCGCGGCCTCGATGAACTGCGGCACCATGTCGGAACTTGCTATGGGCTTTATGACCCGGGCGGCCGCCAACCGGACCACGTCGGACGTGTCCGACTTGAGCGTCTCAAGCAGTATCGGGGCGAACTCGCTCGCGCCCGTCATCCCGACGGCGCGCACGATGGCCAACCGCGCCTCCGGATCCGTGGTCTGCATGGTCTCCGCGAGCTTCGCCGCCATGGCCGCCGCCGAAACCGTTTTGTGCGACAGGCGCTTCACCAGTTCCTGGACTGCGGCGTTGCGGACCGACGCCTCCGTCTCCTTCTGGATCACGTCGCAGAGCGTCGTTGCCGCAAGCTCGCCCTCCACATGGATTATGCAATTCACCACGGCCCACCTGAGCCCCAGCTCCGGCGAGTCCAGATGTTTGGACAGATGCTTGAGGAGTCCCGGCGCGCGAATGCGGCGAGAGCCGATTTGCGCGATGCATATCTGAAGCACCTGATCATTGTCTTCTTTGGACAGGAGTTCGATCAGGTAATCGTTGTCGAGGGCGTCTCCCATTCGCGCGAGTGCGTTGAGCGCCACGGCCCTGACCTGTGGGTCATCCGACTCCATTGCCTTCCGGAGGACGGGGATGGCCCTCTTGTCGTTCATCTGGCCCAGGGCGCCGAGAATGAGCTGGCGAACTTGCGGGTCCTGCTCATCCTCGAACGAGCCGATGATCGCTTCGGCGGCGCGCGGCGACTTGAGGCGGCTGAGAGCGTTGATTGCGGAGCGCCTCGCCATCGGGCCGCCCTCGCCGAGGACCGCGACCAGTGCCTCGACGACCTCGTCGGATCCTTCAGAGCCGAGCGCGTCCATCGCCGAGCCGCGGATCCCGTCCAAATGCTCGTCTCTTATCACATCGAGCAGTAGCGCCGTCCGTTTTTCCCGGTTGATTCGGCTGGCCCCCAGCGCCCTCACTGCATACGTACGGACACTGGGATTGGCGTCGTGCACCGTCTCCTCCAGGAACTCAGCGGCGTCCTCCTTGAGCAGGCGAGCCAGGGGTTCAATCATCTGGGCCCTGAGGTTGATGTCCGTCTCTCTGCGGTAAAGTTGCATCGCTCGCAGCCGCAGGTCGGGGTCGTCAATCTGCACGAGCGCCCGGAACGCCACCTGCCGCGTCTGACGGTCCGAGTTGCCGGCCAACTCCATGAGACGCGGGACGGCCTCCTTGCACCGGAGACGTCCGACCGCGTTCGCCGCCATCTGGCGCATGGCCAGGTCCGAAGGCGAGTTGAGAATCCTGAGGAGTTCGGGCACATGTCTGTCGGTGCAGTATTGCGCTATGGAACTCATCGCAACCTGACGGACCTGTTGATCGGTGTCGTTGATGAAGCGAAACATCAAGTCGACACCGCCGGCGCCGGCGGCCGACCCGATCGCTCCGATCGCCTGACGCCGCATATCACCCGACTCGGCCGAGACGGCCTCGTACAAGGCGTCCTGCGCGGTCTCGCCGAGCGTAAAGAGCGCCGATACGTAGCCGAGGTTGCTCCAATCCGAGGATCGGAAGGCGTTCACCACGTTGTCGACGAGTCTGGCCTTCACTTCGGGCGGGATTTGTTCTGACCGAGCCCTTTCCATGTACCGCTGCGCCGCCCAGTACGCGACGTCACGGTCCCCGTCTGAAAGCGCCGCGTCGAGAAACGATGTCTTGTTGTCCCACTGGAGAAGCGTCTGGTACGCGGCTAGCCGCACGGCCGGGATGCGGTCCGCGGTCAGTTTCTCGACCGCGGGACGCAGCGCCTCTCGGGCCTCCGTGTTCAGCCCCGCGGCGAGCGACGCGACACGTTCCCTGACCGACCAGTTCTCGTCTCCGGCCGCGGCCGCAAGGTGCTGGTCGAAATCAGGAGCGCCGATCTGAGACGCCAGAGTCAAGGCGTCCCGTCGCGTCTCCCAGACCCTCGACGCAAGCAGTTGCCGCACACGGTCCACGGCGCCGAGCCGCGCATGACGGAGCGTCGCCAACGCTGTTTCACGCTCTGACGGTGACGTGTTCCAGTCCTCAAGCGCGGCCGCCGCGGCATCGAGCCGGTCGGCCTGCTCGCCGGCCCGCGCCACGATGGGCAGTGTGACTCCCCACAGGATGAGTGCAGGAATTATGACCGCTCGTCGGCCCATGGCGAGGTTCCAGCAACTCCGGGAGAGCCGGGCACACCGCCCCCCACAATATTCTCATTCTACCGGCGAACGTGTTGCCACGCAACCACCACCGGGACAGAGCCGTGACTTTCAGGTGTGCCGGTCGCCGGTCGCCTTCTTGTAGCGGACGACGATGGGCACCTCGGAGAACGAGAGCTCTGTGCGCAGGAAGTTGGTAATGAACTTGCGCTGGTTGCGGGAGAAGTTTTCCGGCGAGTTGACGAACAGTACTATCGTTGGCGGCTCGACGTCCACCTGTGTGCCGTAGTATATCTTGGGCCTGCGAGCGCCTGACGTGCCGGCCTGCGCCCGTTTCTTGATTTCAACGATTGCGGTGTTCAAGTCGGCCGTGCGGACGCGCCGTTTCGCCTGTTTCCAGATAGACTGCGCCACGTCGATTGCTCGCTTGACACCGCGGTCCTTCATTGCCGAGACAAAGACGACGGGCGATCCGACGAAACCAGGCAGTTCCGTTGTCAGGTAATCCACGTATTGCCCCGTGCGGACGTCGCCGGCCAGGTCCCACTTGTTGACCACAAGGACGCACGGCTTGCGGTGGCGCTCGACGTACCCTGCCAGGGCCTTGTCGACCTGGGACACCTTGTTCACGACATCAAACATGTGCAACACGACGTCTGCCCTGCGAATCGACTCCTCGGCCCGCACGCGGCTGTAGAACTCGACGGAGTTGGCGACATGCCGTTTCTTACGCAGGCCGGCGGTGTCGATGGCGATGAACGCCTTCCCGTTCAGTTCGAAGCGGACGTCGACCGAGTCGCGGGTCGTGCCCGCAACCTCGCTGACGATCATTCGTTCTTCGTTGGCCAGCGCGTTGACGAAGGTGGATTTCCCCACGTTCCGCTGGCCGACGACCGCTATCTTCATTTCGCAACCATGGGGCCGTGCGTCTCCCCCCTGCACACCCATCTCAAACAGCCGGTTCCGCAGTTCGCCCGTGTTTCTCTTGTGGAGCGCGGACACGGCGATCGGTTCGCCGAGGCCGAGCGCGTGAAACTCGGCGACGGCCGACGCGTGGGCCGGGGAATCGACCTTGTTCGCGGCCAGCACCAACGGTTTTCCGACGGCCCGCAAAGCGGCCGCAATCTCGCGGTCCTGGGGCAGGAGTCCTTCGCTGGCATCGACCGTCAGGATCAGCACGTCGGCCAGTCCAACGGCCCGGCGAATCTGCTCCTCGACGTTCTCGGCAAGGACATCGCGGTCCCCCACGCCCATGCCGCCCGTGTCAATCAGCTCGATCTGGGCGCCGTTCGGAGCCGTGAGCAAGACCGAGACACTGTCGCGGGTGACGCCGCTTGACGGTTCGACTATCGATACTCGCCTGCGGGCAAGAGCGTTGAACAGAGTCGACTTTCCGACGTTCGGCCTGCCGACGATGGCAATTCTTGGCGGTTTCATTCTTCCGGCCGATCGGCGCCAGGCCGAGTCGCGGCCCGGTCGATATCAAGGTAGACGTCCGTCGTGTCCGAGAGGTCGACACTCTCGCGGAGAAGGGCGTAACGAACGGTTTGAAGGGACTGCGCCAGCGACGCACACCATCCGACGGCGACGCACACTACCGTCGTGATGAAGACCCACAGCACAGACACGATGATACTTTCGGGAACCGTCGTTCCGCATCCGAAGGTACACACGAGTTCGTACACGCGGCCAAACCCCGCACCGAACCCGAGCCATACCGCGATTAGCGCCGCGAAGAACGTCGCTCCGGCCACCAGGCCAATCAACGCGATGCATGGCACGGCGTACGCCGCGCCAACGAGCCAATACCAGGCCAGATGCCATGGTCTCTTCACGACGTAGTCGGCCGAGCGCAGGACCGCGTCGAACGCATCGGTCGCCTCAAAACTCACCGAACTCGTCATCAGGCCGCGCCCGAACGCCAGGACAAGGAAGCCGACAACCGCGGCGAGCGCAAATACCAGCACGACCGGCAACGCCGCCACGACCGCAACTTGTCCGAACCATGATAAGTCAACGCACCACAGGAGCCGCGTTACAAGCCCTGTTCCCGCCAAGATGGCGACGCACACGACGACGCCCGCCACAACTGACCGCGCCTTGTGCTTGAGGAGCACAAACGCGTAAAGAGAGACGAAGACCCCAGCGAGTAGCGCTGCTACGGACAAGAGGTGCGCCGCCGCGAGCCCGATCAGGACGCAGATCCCGCACAAAACCGCGGAGACCAGCGCCAACGTTATCGGCGCCCAGAAGTAGGAACTGTATTTCCACGACGCGAACCGGCGCGCCCCCGCGCCGTCAAGCCGTTCGCCCGTCGCATATTCCACCGCCGCGCTCCGGCTGATCGCGCCGGCGAAAGCCGACCACGGAATCCAGAGGAGCAGTAGTTCGATCACCGACCACGAAACGACTTTGCGAAGCACACGGGCCTCTTTCAGGGCCGGCATGAGGTCCGCACTCGCGACACTTGCGCGAATGCGGCAGAGCTCACGCCCAATGTCCGTCCGTGTTTCGCGGGTTCCTTCATCGAGAGCTACGACCACGCCGCCGAAATCGCCGGCCCGGAAACAGCTCACGGCGTCCCGACTCGTCCGCCCGCCTACGGCGGCCCGTAGCCCGACGAATATTCCAACCGAGACAAGCAACATCAGGATGACGGCGGCGAACCCCAGGGCTCCAAACCATATTTTGACCGGATCGCTCGCGATGCGGAAGCATCGAAACAGGTCAAACCAGCGCGGCGCCGCGTCCTGCGTTCTGGTGGGCCCAGCCATTCTTCACCCTCAGAAAGTTAACAAAGAGTAAGACGCCAATAGGAATACGGCACACGCGGGCATTATGCAATAGGTTTTCCGCGGCGTCCGCGCTCGCCCTAGCCCCGGTCAGGGCTCGACTCGTTGAACTCCGACAGGCGTTGCTGAAGGCGTGCGAGGATCTCGGCGTGCATCTGGCAGACGCGCGACTCGGTGACGTCGAGCACCTTGCCGATCTGCTTCATCGTGAGTTCGTCAAAGTAATAGAGCATGACAAGAAGGCGTTCGGGGGCGGGCAGTTTCCTTACCTCCCCCGCGAGGATATCGCGCTGTTCCTTTTCCTGCAGGACGCTGGCCGGGTCACAGACGTTCTCGGCCTCGATGACGTCTATGTGACGCATCGCCCCGGCCTCGCCGCCCGCCGGTCCGTCGGTAAGGGACAGGTGCCTGTGATCGCCGCCCCGCGTGCTTCGCACTTCGGCCAGCTTGAGGCCCGTCTTCCGGGCGACCTCTTTCGGCGTGGGGATGTGGCCGAGTTCGCCTCGCAACTCGGCGACCGCGGCATCGACCCTCGCGGCCCGTGAGCATTGCATCCTGGGCACCCAGTTCAGGTGGCGTAGCTCGTCCAGAATGGCCCCGCGAATACGCACCGCGCAATAACTCTCAAATCGAGTTCCCAACTCCGTGTCATATCGCTCGATCGCGTCCATCAGGCCGAACGTTCCGGCGCTCACCAGGTCCTCCACCCGGACCGAGTGCGGAAGCTCGGCGGCCAAGCGGCCCGAGATGGCCCGCACGAGAGGCATGTATTTCTCGACCAGTGGATTGCGGGACCGCGCGGTTCTCGACCGACGAAAGCGCGCCCACATGTCGCCAAGGTCGGAGGGACCGACCGGCCTCGCGGCACATTTCTCCGCCTTGCCGCGTTTCCCCTGCCGGCAGCTAGCTGCCTTTCCCGTCGGCGTCATTTCCCGGCTTCTCCTCCTCCCGCAGGATGTCCGCGATCTCTCGAAGCGTGTGCTTCGCTTTCAGTCCGCCCAGTCGGTCGATGCGGTCGAAAACGGTCTCGTCATACAGTCGATGGCCTGCCTTGGTGCGGCCCGTCTCGTGGAGGATCCCGAGAGCCGTGTAGTAGTTGACGGTCTGTTTCGACAGGCCGCTGTACTCGGCCACTTCTCCGATCCGGAAGAGTTTATTTACCGGCTTCTTGGGTGACATTCCGCGCTATCCTCAGTCGCCGCGAGCACGGCAGGGCGACTATCACACAGCCGCTATTCCCTATCGTGCAACCCGTCTTCTGATAATTACTGTATACTATACACTTCAGGCAGTCAAGCACGATTTGCAATAATGCGGAACTGGGCAGTTACGTGGTATCCCCCTGCCGCCGCAAAATGCCGTGGCAGGATGCGTGGGGTCAGCAAATCCTTGGAAGTAGTTCGCCGCGCGGGGCGTCCACAGGCCGTTGTCCCAACGCAGTGCTCAAGGCAACCGGAACCCTCCCCTTCCCCGTTACGCTACCGATGACGCGGGCCTCACGCCCGTACTGGTGGGACCGCAGGATTGCGACCGCCTCCGCCGACCGGCTCTCGGGCAGGACCACCAGGGCCTTGCCCTCGTTGGGCATCTCGAGCGGGTCCGTTCCCAGAAGCGAGCACGCGCCCCCCACCACGCCCGGTATGGGGAGCGCTCCCTCGTCGAGGATGATGCTCACGCCCGACGCCGCCGCGATCTCGTGCAGGGCGGCCGCACATCCGCCGCGCGTCGGGTCCCGCATTACATGGACGCCGAGCTTGGCGGCAAGCGGCGCGAGCATGCGGTTCAGGGGCGCCACGTCGGAGACAGCGGAACGCGCGAAGCCAAGTCCCTCGCGTGCGGCCATCACCGCCACCCCGTGAAGGCCCATCTCGCCCGACAGGATCACCGCATCCCCGGGCTGAGCGCCATGCACCGAGACCGTCACGCCGTCCGGTATTCGTCCGACGCCCGAAGTCGTGATGAAAATCCCGTCCGCCTTCCCGCACTCGACCACCTTCGTGTCGCCACACGCGATGACGACACCCGCCTCGGCAGCCGTCGCCTTCACCGAGTCGAGGAGACGCCGCAACTGGTTGAACGTCATCCCCTCTTCTATCACGAGCGACAGCGACAGGAATTCCGGCACCGCCCCGGCGACGGCGAGGTCGTTGACCGTCCCCGCGACCGCCAGCCGTCCGATATCGCCGCCGGGAAACTCGAGCGGGCTGACCACGAACGAATCGGTCGTGAACGCCACGCGCCCCGAGAGTTTTATGCAAGCCGCGTCCTCCAGGCGGTCGAGCAACGGGTTGCCCACGTACTCCCGGACCAGTTCTATCAACTCCGCCGTCATCGTGCCGCCGCCGCCGTGCGCCAGTTCCACCAACCTTCCGCCCATCAGAACTCTCCGTACTTGTGACTTACCGCGCACGCCCCCTCGACAGAAACCATACAGGCGCCGACCGGGCTCTGCGGCGTACACGCCTTGCCGAACAACGGACACTCCGCCGGCCGCATCAGCCCGCGCATGACGTTGCCGCACATGCAACCCGACGGAAGTTCGTAGTCGCTGAGGTCGAAGGAATACTTTCGAGCGGCGTCGAACGCCGCGTGCTTGTCGCTCAGTGCCAGTCCGCTCATCGGCAGGACGCCGATCCCGCGCCACGCGGTGTCGGCCGGCTCAAACACCCGACCCACGGCCTCCCGCGCCCGCGGGTTGCCCTCGGGCCGCACGGCGCGCGTGTATTCGTTGTCGATCTCCCGTTCGCCGCGACGCACGCGCCGGACCAGCGTCTCGAGCCCGACGAGCACGTCTATCAACTCGAACCCCGCGATGGTGCCCGGCACACCGAACTCGTCCGCGAGAAACCGGTACGGGGGCGTTCCGATGATCGTGCTGACGTGGCCGGGCAGGATGAAGCCATCTACTGCGCACTCCGGGTCGCCGAGAATGGCCCGCAGAGCCGGCGGAACAAGTTTGTGTGAGACCAGCACCGAAAAGTTGTCGAGCCCTTCGCGCTCTGCGGCGAGCACGGCGGCCGCGATGGTCGGCGCGGTCGTCTCGAAGCCGACCGCCAGGAAGACGACCTCGCCCGCCTTTTTCCGAGCGATGTCGAGCGCCGCCGTGACGGACGATGCGACGACGACCTTGCCACCGGCGGCCCGCGCGTCCTCGATCGAGGTCCTGCTCCCTGGGACTCGGACCATGTCGCCGAACGTGACGACCGTGACACCCGACAGAGCCAGCTCGGCCGCCGCGTCGATGTAACTTCCTGGGGTCACGCACACCGGACACCCCGGCCCCGACAGCAGGAAAAGATTCGGCGGCACGGCGCGCCGGAGCCCGCACCTGCCGATGGACACGGTGTGTGTGCCACAGACTTCCATCAACCGGACCGGTGGGCCGTCTCCCATCTCGGCCCGAATTCGGCCGATAATGTGTTTGGCAAGTTCACCGTCGCGGTAGCCCCGGTCAACCAGCACCATCGTGCGTCGCCTCGTAGGCCTCCTGGAGAAGCCGAAGTGTCTCGAGCGCCTCGGCCTCGTCGTACTTCTGAATGGCGAAGCCCGCGTGCACGAGCACGTACTCGCCGGGCTTCGCGTCCGGCGTGAATGTAAAGTCCGTGTCCACGACGTTGCCCGCGACGTCCACCGTGCCCCGCACACCGTCAATTTCGATCACGCGCCCCGGAACCGAAAGACACATCTTGATTATCCCTTCAAACTGGCCGCGACTATCAACTGGCCCAGCGCGACGCATCCATCGTTTGGCGGCACGAGCCGGTGGCGATGGACGACGAAGTTGTTCGCAACGAGCCGTGCCTCCGACTTTTCGAGGAGCAGCGCGTTCTGAAAACATCCGCCGCTCAGGCACACGTCGTTCAGCCCTGTTCGATCGCGCGCCGTTACAGCGCATTTTAGCAGAAAGTCGGCGACCGTGTTGTGGAATCTGCCCGCGATCTCAGGGACGGGCACGCCCGCGTCGCGCTCGTCGCACACGGCGGCGAGGATCGCCGCGCCGTCCGCCTCGATCTCAGTTCCGTTCTCCATGAGGTCGACGGGATACGCGTCGGCTACGCCGGGGTCCGCGACGCCTTCGAGCTCGATTGCCGGCTGGCCCTCGTAGGTGCGGCGCGTGCACACGCCGAGCACGGCGGACGCGGCGTCGAACAGCCGTCCCATCCCGCACGTCAGCGGGACGTTGACGCCCCGTTCGAGTATTTCGAGCACCGCCTCGGCCTCCGGCTCGTCCATCTTCGGCACCGCTCGGACGGCGTCCCTGCCCATCAGCGGGAAGAGCGCCCCGAGCGCCATGCGGCCGGGGTGCTTTACGGCCGCGTCGCCGCCCGGCATCCGCATATACGACAGGTGGCCGATTCGTTTGTAGTCCGCTCGGCCGGCGGCCAGGACCTCACTGCCCCAGACGTGCCGGTCGTCGCCGTAGCCGGTCCCGTCGAACACGATACCGATGACGCGGTCGTGCAGGCCGTTCTCGGCCATGCACGCGGCGACATGCGCGTGGTGGTGTTGCACCCTCGTGAGCGGCAGGCCCATCGACTCGGCCAGGCGTGTGCTCGCGTAGCCGGGATGCTTGTCGCACGCTACGAGGGCCGGCTCGACGCCAAGCATGCCGCAGAGCTTCTGGATTGTGTCGTGGAGTGAATTGTACGTCTCGACATTGGCCAGGTCGCCGATGTGCTGTGAAACATAGGCCAACTCGCCCCGCCCGACCGCCGCGCAGTTCTTGAGCATCGGGCCGCAGGCCACGATGCCGCCAACGTCCTGACCGGTCGCAATCGGCTCGGGCGCATATCCGCGCGACCGGCGCATTATCACGACGGCGCCCGCGATCTCGCGCACGACCGAGTCGTCGTTGCGGGTGAGTATCTCGCGGTCATGGAGCAGAAAGACATCGGCGATGCCGCGGAGGTTGTCGAGCGCCTCTTGATTGGTTCGAGCGATGGGTTCCTCGGTCTTGTTTCCGCTCGTCATCACGAGGTACGGCACGCGTTCCGCAAGCATATGATGAACGGGCGTGTATGGGAGCATCGCGCCGTGGAACTTGCTACGCGGATCGACCTCGGGTGCGAACACGCGCTCCCCTTTTCGTTCGAGCAGGACGATGGGCCGCTCGGGACTTTCGAGCAGGGCCTGCTCGGCGGCACTGACCCGCGCGATGCGCCGAACCGCGTCGAGGTCCCGGGCAAGCACCGCGAGCGGTTTTTCCTCGCGGCATTTCTTCTTGCGCAGACGTGCGACGGCCTCGGATGATGTGGCGTCACACGCGAGGTGAAAGCCGCCGATGCCCTTTACGGCGGCGATTGCACCCCGGGCAAGCCGGGCGGCGGTCTCGGCCACCGGGTCGTCCGCCGCGATGGGGTTGCCGTCGGCATCGAACAGTGTCAATCTCGGCCCGCACACGGGACAACAGACGGGCTGTGCGTGGAACCGGCGGTCGACGGGATCGTTGTATTCGCGTTTGCAGTCGGCGCACATCGGGAAAGTTTTCATCGACGTGGCCGGACGGTCGTACGGAAGTGACTCGATGATCGTGTACCTCGGGCCGCAGTCCGTGCAGTTGATGAACGGATGGCGGTGGCGGCGGCCGGCCGGGTCGCGCATCTCGGCGAGGCAGGCGGCGCACGTGGCGATGTCGCGCGCGGCGTCGACGTCGAGTCCGCCGGACGCACCGGTCATGTCGATGCGGAAGCCGGTCACACCCTTCGTTTGTGCGTCGGTGACGACGACGTCGCGGATGCGCGCGAGCGGCGGCGCGTCATCACTGAGCCGGCGAACGAATTCGCCGACGTTCGCCGCCGGTCCCTGGGCGAATATCTCGACCCCGCCGGCGAAGTTGCGCACACTGCCGGAGACCTCGAGTTCGCGCGCGAGCCGGTAGACGAAGGGGCGGAAGCCGACCCCCTGCACCGTGCCCGTTATCCTGATGTCGGCGCTATGTTGGTCCGTAATCCTGCCGGCACTCCGTGAACTTCCCTGGCGGCGTCATCGGCGGGCCGCGGCGGCGTTGGCCTTCCTGGCGGCTCGCAGATAGTCTGTCCAGGCGTCCATCCCATCCCCCGTTTTTGCGGAAAGCGGGAATACCTTGATGTCGTTCTTCAATTTCCGGCAATCGCCGACGGCTCGGTCGAGGTCGTAATCAAGGTGCGGGAGCAGGTCGAGCTTCGTGACGACGACGGCGTCGGCCTTGACGATTACGCTGGGATATTTCGCCGGCTTCTCGTCGCCCTCGGCGGTGCTGATGACGGCGACCTTGAGGTGCTCGCCAAGCTTCGGCCCGGTCGGGCAGATGAGGTTCCCGACGTTCTCGATGACGAGCACGTCGATTGCGTCGAGCGGGATTTCGGCGAGCGCTTCCTCGACCATCGCGGCGTCGAGCCGGCAGGCGCCTTCGGTCTCTATCTGTGCGGCGGGTGCACCCGCCTTCCTGATGCGGTCGCGGTCGATGGTCGTCTGCACGTCTCCCTCGATGACGCCGACACTGAGCCGCCGGCGGCCGTCCGCGGGATGGTGGAGCCGGGCGATCGTCTGCTCCAGGAGCGTCGTCTTCCCGCATCCGGGCGAGCCGATGAGGTTGAGCGCCAGCACGCCCGCCGCGTCGATGGCCGCGCGGTTCCTCAGCGCGATCTTGTCGCTCTTGCCAATGACAATCTTCTCGAGTTCTATTCGCTTAGCCATCTTCCTCCACCATAATGAGTTTGCTCACGACGACGTCCTCGCCGCCGGTGTACGAACGGGAGAAGCCGCCGCACTTCGGGCACGGTTGAATAAGGTCGTCGGCCTCGTACGAGTTGCCGCATTCGCACTTCGCCTGAGCGGATACGAGTTCGACGGAGAAGCGGTCGAGCCGCACCCCCGAAATCCGCGCCGCCTCGCCGAGGCAGAACTCGAGCGACTCGCGGTTCACGCCTGACAACGCCCCGACCTCGACGACCATGTCGTCGATGCGTGCGGCGCCGACGCGCTCCGTCACGCTTCGGCAGATGCTTTCGGCTATGCTCAACTCGTGCACACGCGCCTCCTTTGCCACGATTATCACCAAAATCACGAACCAACGCAACCCATTCCGCCGGGCGCGTCTTTGGCATCTCAGGCGTCGGCCGCATCTTCGCTAAAGATAACCTCTTTTTCGGCCGATTCATATATCAAGGGGTTGCCTGGAGGACAATTATTGGACGCCGGTGCGTGGGACGCGATTTCCAGGGATTACTCGGCCGAGATCGTCAGCCCGTTTGACGAGGGCACGTCGAATCCGCTTTTCGACGAACTGCTCTCGATGGAAGACGCTCAAAGGAAGACGGTCGCCGACCTCGGTTGCGGGACCGGGCCGCTCGAGCCCTTTCTGGCGCAGCATTTCGGCCGGGTCGTCGCGCTCGATTTCTCGCGCGGGATGCTTCGGAACGCGCGCCGCAATGTTGATGCGAAGAACGTCTCGTTCCACCGGGCGGACCTGGCCGACCTGCGGCGGTTCCGCGACTCGTTCGACGTCGCCGTCGCGGTGAACTCCATACTCGCCCCGAGCCCGCGGCGGGTCGACCGCATGCTTCGTCAGATATGGACGACGCTCGTGCAGGGCGGAACGTTCTTCGGCGTGTTCCCCGCGATGGATTCCATTCTCTACCACGCGATGCTCGTTCTCGAACGCGAAAACTCCGAACACGAGTCCGAGCCGCTCGCCATACAACACGCGAAGAAGGTCTGCGAGCATGAGAAGTACGATTTCGTGACGGCCGTCTTTGACGACGACGGTCACCGGCAGAAACACTATTATGAGTTCGAGCTTCGACACCGGCTCCGCAAGGCCGGGTTCACCAACCTGCGGTTCCGGAAGGTTCGTTATCCCTGGGACGACTCCGTTAGCGGGTTCGAGTGCTTCCCCGGCATGCCCAAGCTGTGGGACTGGCTTGTCTCGGCGGAACGGGCGCGGTAAAATAGCCGTAGTGAACTCGACGGATGGGGGGAGACCAATGAGACATTACTGGCTACACGGAATTGCCGTGGTGCTCACGCTGGCGCTTCTGGCCGCGGGATGCTCATCCCCGACGAGCGTGGGCGATTACTTCGGCGACCGGTTGCACGACTTGGCGGACATCTGCGGAGTCCAAGCGGGTGTCGGGTACAGTATCTACGCCGAAGCGCAGGTGACACCGTTCGTTCACGTTCCTGTCGGGCTGACCACTGATGCCTCCGACTGGTACGGTATGGTCAGCGGGAAATTCGGGGCGGTACCCGCGCCGGGCTGTATCGGCGTACCGCTCCCGCAAGTCGTGGCGGCAATCGTGGGGCCAGGCATTGTGCTTTTCGGCCTTCAGGGGGACCTGTTGGGCGCCCCATTACGCGCCGTCTTTCTGGCAGGGGTAATGCTGAACACGAAGATCGAGTCATCAGACGCAGGTGCCCGCTATTTCTGGCTCTTCGTCCCGATCTCAAGCACGAAAGACAGTTCATTCGAGCGCCCCGGAATAAGATATGCGGATTTGAGCGTGGAGTTATCTCTGCTGGCCAGGGCCAAATTGACGTTCAGCCCCGGCCAGATGTTGGACTTTGTGTTCGGCGTATTCGGGATGGACATCGCCGGCGACGACAGCCGCACCTCCTGGCGTATGGCCGCTCACGACGACCCCATTTTATGGTATCGAATGGTTCGCCGGTTCGACAAAGCGGTAGAAACGGGGGACAAGGAGACCGTTGAATCCTTGCTGGAAGAATATCCGCGCGTTGCCAAGATATGGATACCCATGCTCGCGGCAGCAGAGAACGGACGAGAAGAAATCGCAAGAATCCTGCTCGCCCACGGTGCGGCCATTGATTGTCCGGGCCGAACGCCGCTGCACGCGGCTGCTGTGAACGGGCACCTGGGAATGGTGAAGTGGCTTGTTGCCAATGGCGCCAGTGCTAGGAAAAGGGACCCTTTCGGATGTACCCCTTTGCACTATGCAGCAGCCAACGGCCAGCAAGCGGTGTTCGACTTTCTGCTGCCGTACGAGCCGGACGTGAATGCCAGAGATAACGATAGCAACACCCTCCTGCACGCGGCGGCGACGGGCGGGCAGATTGACGTCGTGAACGAACTAATCGCCGCAGGGGCTGAAATCGACGCAAAGAATTCCCGCAACGAAACGCCGCTCTTCAAAGCCGCGGACGACGAACAAGTTGACGTGGTGAAGGCGTTGATTGCCAAAGGAGCCACAATTGATGCAAAGAATTGCGAGGGCGAAACACCGCTTTTCCGGGCGGCGGCCGGCGGATATCTTGAGATCGTCGAGCTCTTAATCGCCAAGGGCGCGGACGTGAACGTGTCGGGTCATTGCGATTACGCGCCCCTTCACGCCGCCACCGCCCGCCGGCACATCCAAATCGTGTCGGCTCTGCTGGCAGCCGGGGCGAAGATCAACGCCCAGACGCGGCGGGGTGAGACCGCACTTTTCCTCGCGGCAGAACTTGGCGGCCTTGACGTCGCCGAAAGGTTGATTGCAGCCGGTGCCGATGTCAACGCGCGGGATGAGTGTGGCAGGACGCCCCTGCACGTCGCCGTAGAACAGGAATCAAAGCAATTGGCTGCGCTCCTGCTCGCCAACGGTGCTGACATAAACGCGAGGGACCGGAACGGAGATACGCCGCTGCATCTCGCGTCCGGGCGAGGATACAAGGAGACGGTGGAATTGCTGTTGGTGAGCGGAGCCGATGCTAACAGCCCGTTGAAGAAGTGTTTCTTTGCCAACGTGGCTCATGCCGCCGCCCGAAGCGCGAGATCGGGCGCTGCGAGGTCTCGGAGGCGATCCGAGCGGCGCCGCGGCCGCCAGGATGACC
>Ga0180435_10000996_pt1 | contig 29889 bp, 25 predicted proteins | sample SS_ome_3_FD_132467 | JGI IMG/M metagenome (GOLD analysis project Ga0180435, IMG submission 132467) | Hypersaline lake sediment archaeal communities from the Salton Sea, California, USA - SS_3_S_1 metaG | ecosystem: Environmental > Aquatic > Non-marine Saline and Alkaline > Hypersaline >... | reverse complement strand
TACGGCCACTCCGTATCAATGCGGGTAACGCATTCAACGAGTTCGACGGCGGATTTCGGGGCTTTTAATATTTTCAGCATATTCCCTTTGAGTTTAAGTTGACGGGTCATGATCCCTTTAACGGGGTTAATCTCCTTGTTCACAATTTTTTTCCAAATATCTAAGGGGCCTCTGACTTCGAAAGCGGGAGATTTTGTACCGGGATCACTGACCGCAAATGCATCCCGGCACTCGCCGTGCCACAGGTCAAGGTATATGACGATGTCCTCCGTTACCGCCCCCCCTTTGTCAACGATGAAATAAAAGTCATCTTCCCAGGTCAGAGAAGCCTTACGGTATTCATCACTTTTGTTCACTTCGTTTTTCAATGCCATTACCCATTCTTCTGTTCCCAGCGGCAACCCCATGGTAACTCCTCCATATTAATTTTGTATAATCCCCCGTTCCCTTGCACTCTTAACGATTGCCGGCTCCTCCCACGGTTTTTCAATGCCGAAATCATCGGCAATCAGGTTGGCACCGATGTAGCCCGGACCGCCAATGATCATGCCGCCCGGATAGACACTGGCACCGCACACGTAAAACCCCTCAACGGGAGTGTAGCCTTGAGAACAGGAGTCGTTAGGTCTGAAATACCCCATCTGAAGCGGCACATAGGCCCCGTGCTTGAACGACCCTCTAACCATATTGATAATTTTCTTTTCAATATAGGTCGGCGGATACACCAGCATATTCACATAATCCAGGTTGGGCGCATAAGCTTTCCATTGCTCTACACACATCCTGGCGTAATCCCACTTGTTATGTTCCCAGTCGTTGTCATAGGGGACTAGGCATTCCCATCTGCCGGTATGCATTCCGTCGGGCGCCTGGATGGGATCGAATAACGATGCGCAGGTCGTGTGGCCGAAGAGGTCACGTTGCGGCAGCACACCATTTTCAAGAGATGTATGGTGGTCCAGTAATGTGTCGGTATCGGTGATGCCCAAAAATGTGATCATGGCCCGGTTGGCATCGTCATAGGATTCCGTCCCGATATATTTGGGTGCTTCCCTTAAAGCGAGGTGCGTTCCAAACAAGGTCGTTTTCTCCCACTGCCAATTTTCAGCGCTTTGAATCAAGTTGTCCGGAAGCTCGTCATGGTCAAAAAATGTAAGAAAGTTTTGCTTTGGGTCAACTGTGGATGCAACGGCTTTGGCTTTTATTTCCGTTCCGTCATCAAGCACCACGCCTTCCACCCTGCCGCTTCGGCTCAACACTTTTACAACGGTCGACTCGTCGGATATGGCGCCGCCACTTTGAATGATCGCCTTGTGGATGGCAGAGGACAGCCGGTGAGACCCCCCGCTGCAAAGGGCGGTGTTTGTCATTCGGTAAACGTAAAGCGGAAAAATGTATCCAAGAGCCTCATACGGCGATAATCCCCACATGGTAAAGAGGTTGAGAATACCGGCCCTTAAAGGTTCGGTGAAATCGTACATACCGAGAATGTCCACCGGCGGCAGTTCCGCAATCTCATTAAACCTTTTTCCCACGTCATCTTTTGCACGGTCAAGCACCTGAACCTGCTCGATGGGAGGAAGGGGGGGCGCGTAGGTTAACGGAATGAGAATTTTTTCCGAGTACTCACGAAAATCGTTGTACATGCGGGCATACTCCTCACCATCTTTGGTCGAAAACTCGCTGGAAATGAAGTTGGTTGTCTTTCGGTGGTCATGGTAAAAAATAAGGGGCGTTTGGTTTTTTGTTATGTATGCAGCCTGAACGTCCGGATAGATAAATTTTACACCGCGGGATTTCAGGTTGAAATCATGATACACCGGCATGACTTCGGCCATCATATGGTAAACGGCATGAGGATTGTACTTAAAACCGGCAAACTCCAGTGTGTCTAATCCGCCGCCTGTTTCATGCCGGGCTTCAAGGAGGATGACCTTCAAGCCTGCTTTGGCAAGATATGCACCGCAAATAAGCCCGTTGGGCCCCGCCCCTATGATTGCTACGTCGTATTCTTTATGTTTCATATCCTCTACCTCACTCCGAGATTTTGGGGAATTTTATCGATATTATGGAGATACCACTCGAAACTTTGGCTTTTCCACCATTTCTGATCTCTTACACCAACGTCTTCCGCAACCTCACTGGCGGCGATATACCCCGAACTGAGCCATGTCGCACCAAAAGGATGAATAGAATTTGAAAGATAAAGGTTGTTGACAAATGTACGCGAGGCGCCCCCTTTCAGGACGCCTTTCACCGGTCGGTTCATGAAAAACTGCTCCGGAATGACGCTGCCTCCGACCCAGTTCCCCATCACCGCAGAGGGGTTGTTCCGCTCAATATCAAGGGGCGTATAGATGACTCTGTCTGTGATCAGGGATTTAAACCCGGGCGCATATTTTTCAAACTCATTGATGATGTTATCCGCCATCTCATGTTTTATGTCATCCCAGGAGTCCATTCCATTTAGCGGCCCTTTTTTCCAGGCGCTTGGCGCGGGGGGTACATCTTGCCATATAACGGCCGTATGGCACCCCTCCGGTGCCTGGGTGGGGTCGGCAAGGGTGGGAATAAACCAGTTCGCCATGTGGGTGTCATGGATAATCCCGTTTACCAGGTCCTGGTTGAACGTTTTAAACTCGCCGGAATCATTTCCCCCGAAATAGCCCATGAAGCATCGCTTTATACCGTCGTCGAAGTCTGCCGAAGCAAATTGGGGCACACCGCTCAGAGCGAAATTCATGCAGAAAATATTCTGCTCATCGTAGACGAAGGCATTAATTCGACGGGCCATATCCGAACCGATGATCTCTTCTCCAATCATATCAAATGTAGGGACAAGGGTCAGGTTGCTGATAATTTTCTTGGCAAAAATTTTTTCTTTGGCAAAAATCGCCTTGTCGCTCAGAACGACACCTTTGGCCTCGTTATTTTCAACGATAATTTTCCGGACCGGGCAACAGGGCAAGATGGTGACGCCATTTGCGGTGGCCGCTTTAACCAGGGAATGACTCAGGGCATGGGAACCGCCCCTGCACTGATGAACCGGGAAAATAGGCCCGGACAGGGGACCCAGAACAGCTGCGCCAAGTGACCCTACCACAGGATGAATGGGAGGCAGGCCGCCGATCCAGCCAAATGCCTGGACAAGAGTTTTAATATGTTCGGATTCATAAATTGCATCTGTCACCTCGAACCCGTTCATATTCCATATCTGTTCAAATGTAAGGCCCACCCCACAAAATGTGTTGAGCTCGTCGATAAATCTCCCCATTTTGGATTTTGTTGCGTTTGAGGGAGGATGATGCAAAAATTCATGGAGCATGGCCTTAATGTCATCGAGGTTGGTCAGCAAAAACTCTCCGGCCTTCATCAAATACTCGGCATCCTTTTCAGACAACTTCATCCAGTTGTCGATGGTGTCAAAAGGATTCACGCCCATGAGTCCATTTTTTCCATCAAGAAACACCTTGCCGAATGCGAATTCGGTGGAACAATATTCCAGGCCGAACTGGGTCAGTTCGAGGTCTTCCATGGCCGGACTCATTGCTGAGATGATCCATGTGGCATGGGTGTTATGGAGAAACCCCGGAATGCCGGGCTCGCATGTGTCACTATGGGTTCCGCATTCGCCTTTTGCTTCAAGAACAAGCGTCTTAAGGCCTGCTTTGCCCAGATAGGCGGCAGCGGTCAAGCCGTTTATTCCTCCTCCGATTAAAATGACGTCATAATCTTCCATTAGTTTCCTCCGTCTTTATATGTCGGAGACCGGATTAAGGCGCCGGATGTCCCCGCATTATCTGTCTGCGACCCTCAGGTGTGACGGTCGCTGCCGTTCATTCATCATCTGCCTGTATGCGTTATCCACCCTTTCTTCTATATCATACCCGGCTGCTTCCGCATATTTTCGGCGTGTAAAAAGATAGGTGATATACTTGTGCATGTTTTTTAACGTCAGTTTAATGATCGAGTAGGTCAGGAACATTTTTATCAAGCCCGGAATGTCGTCGGGTTCGAGGGTCACCCTGAATTCCCAGTTCACCGGATCGGCAATTTTGCCTATGATATAGGCGTTATCACTTGAAGGATCGTTTTTGACCATGTAATACCTGCAATCCATTTTAAGCTCGGTTTTACCCAGCCCCCTAGACCACAACTTCATAAGCTCCCTCACTTTATTGATAAAGTTAATAAGTGTCGTTTATCATTTGAAACAGGTTCAATGCGCTTCCGGCTGCCATTTCGGTCCCAATCCCACGAGACCCCGCATCCGCGCCAACAAGCCAAAGCCCCTCAATAGGGGTTTTTAAAGAGGGGCGAAATCGCCCTGTTTGCCCGGAATGCTGTCCGATTCCAATGGCTTCTCCCTCGGGATGCTGCGTAATCTCTGTGGTGTCGGACCGGGTGGATCGGGTTTGCCAACGGATCGCATTTTCAAAACCGGGAAACAATTCGCACACTCTGTTGTGTACGGCATCCAGAATGGCTTCACAGAGTTGCTGGGACGCACTTGGCGGTGCTGCGGTTCCTGCAATCACGATCTGCTTCCCGTCCGGTGACAGTTGAGGGTCCTGGTTGCTTGGTACGGGCATGAAAATATAGGGGTCTTCCGGGACCGTCCGTTTCTCGATATAATCAAACGCTTTTTCAGCGGGAAGGTTCGGCATGTGAAAGACAACGGGGTATGCTACAATATTCTTGTCCAGCGCATACTTGATCGTGATATAGGAGTTGGAGAAACGGTAGTTTCCGGCGCGGGTTACATATGGCTCCGGAAAATTTTTTTTGCCAACCAAATCGATTGTTCTCTTCAACCCCATGTTGGATATTACTATATCGGCGCTCTGAAAACCCGTTTCCGTTTCCACTCCAACCGCCCGGTTGTTTTCTATCCGTATTTTTTTTATCGGCGTATTAAATGCAGTCCTGCCCCCGAACCTGCTGAGGCCCTCAAGAAAAGACTGTGGAATTGATACGCTTCCGCCCCTTGGGTAACCGAAGCTTGCCTCGTTGAACATTCGGGAAAAACACCAAATAAATTCACCTGCGGAAGCCTCTTTGGAAGACAGGGCAAAATAGAGCTGGGAAAGGCAGTTCATGAAAAGATGAATTTGGTTGTCATCGGTATACCGGCATACATATTCCATGAGCGTGATATCGTCGTTTTCTTCAAAATTTGTTCCTTTGAACAGGTCATTGAAAAGCGTATAGGCGCCGTAGATGTTTTTAATGCGAAGGCCGAGTTTTCGAGCCAGCCAGGCTCTGGTCAAAAAGGGTTTGATATTAAGAGGGAAATCAAACCGGGCGGCGCCTAAAACCCTGCAGGCCGGGTCTTTGGCTTCCCATTTTAAATCACCGTCGAGTATTCGGTTTACCTGTCCATGGGGGCCGCTATTTCCGCGGCTGAACATGTGCACACCAAAGTCGCAATGGAAACCATCCCTTTCGAAGGTGCTGCAGCGACCGCCCGGGAACGGGTGGGCTTCGTAAAGTGAAACAGAAAAGCCTGCTTTTTGAAGTGTCCCGGCACAGGCACTGCCGCCGACACCCGAACCGATTACGACAATGTCTTTTTTCATCGTAATTTCCTTTTTACATCGCCGGGTTTGTATTCAGAACATCCCATGTGTGGATGCGAAGCACGCCTCCCATGTGATCCGCCTTTCCGGTCTATATTGCCTGTTGTCGATTGTTCTTGATACTGACTCCGATAGCGCGTTGTTGTATGTTTAATCTCTTTTTTGTGCATAAGGCCGAGCATCGTATTAATGATCGGAGTGACGCTTTCTAAAATTCTGGCAATTTCCTCGATTTCAAGCTTTCCCGATAACAGCTGAAGAAAAATTCTGCTTTCTTTTTCAACCAGTTCCTCTATTAGTTTCTTGTAAATTTTAGCTATGCCGGCGTGGAATCCCATTTCCGGCTTTAACCCCGCCTGTATAAGCTTGACCCGGCACTCTGCAATCCGGATGTCATCTTCGTTGAACAGTTTTTTATTGCCCTCCTGAACCGGGGTGAGAACCCCCAGCCGTTCCATCACCTCAATGTCTTCGGGGCTGATGCCGGTTTGTTTTGACAATTGCTTTGCCGTTAACGGTTTAAGCTCGGGGGTTTCCTCAATATTGCTGAAAATCCTGCCGTCCAGTTCTACCAGGGTCTTTATTTCATTTACCGACAGTTTGCCGCTTCCCCCCATCATGATTTCTTTGATTACGGACAGCGGCAGAAAGCGCTTGGCCTGCAGCTCTTTGATCAATAGAATCATGTTCAGGTGGTCTTCGGTATAAAAAGCGGAATTGGATGACTGCTTTATCGGTTTGGGAATCAGGCCTTCTTTGATATAAAACTGTATGGTGCCCTTTGGCACACCGGCGGCAGCGGTCAGTTCCCTCATTCGCATCATGCCGTGGTTCGTTTTCTGATGAATCATATGGATGCCTCTCCGCTCATAATTCAAACAAGAGGGTGTTTTTAACAGGCTTAACCGGCAGCCTGTGAAATGAAAAGTATAAAGCTTCACTTGTCATTTTAGGGCAGGTATATCCCGGGCACGCCGGCCATGTCAAGGATTTAGGGTCGGCGAGCAAAAAAAACTTGACTTTTTTACTGAACCTGATTATAAACCTGAATCGGATTTTGTTAAAGAATAAAATTATAAAACATATTCAGGTTTTGTATGTCAAAAAAAGAAAGCCGGCCGCGGTTTGAGCCGGGTTGGAACTGGAGGAGAGGCTAATGGATTTTTCATTTACAAAAGAGCAGTTGATGTTCAAGAAGGAAATCATCAATTTTGCCAAAAAAGAGATTGTGCCGCGGGTTCAGGAGCATGATCTGAAAAAACAGTTTGACTACGAGTCCTTTCGAAAGCTCGGAGAGTTCGGCATTTTAGGTCTCCACTTCCCGGAAGAACTGGGGGGCAGCGACGCGGATGTCATAACGACGGTCATGGCGGGCGAGGCCTTAGGGGAAGCCGGAGTTGACGGCGGCCTGACGCTGGCCTACGGCGCCCACACTTTCTTGTGTGCGGATACGATTTATTCGCACGGAACAGAAGAACAGCGGAAAAAATATATTCCAAAGCTGGCCAGTGGCGAGTGGATCGGGTGCATGGGGCTGACGGAACCCGATGCAGGGTCTGATGTGGCATCCATGAAGTCAACGGCAGAAAAGAAGGGCGATAAATACATCCTGAACGGGCAGAAAATATTCATAACCAACGGACCCATCGCAGATGTGTCGGTTATATATGCCAAAACCGATCCGGAACAGCAGCATGCCGGTATTTCCGCGTTCATCGTGGAAAAGGACACACCCGGGTTTAAATCCGGGCCGAACTTGATAAAAATGGGTGTGTCCACATCGCAGACGTCCGAACTCTTTATGGACAATTGTGAAATCCCGGCTGAGAACCTTCTCGGCAAGGAGGGCGAAGGGTTTAACATGTCCATGCAGACAGTGGAGTGGGACAGAAGCGCCCTGCTGGCGCCGTTTGTCGGCGCGTCCACGTACATGCTGAAACGGTGCGCAGACTATGCCAAGAAACGGGAGCAGTTTGGAAGGCCCATTGGAAAGTTCCAGGCCATGAAACACAGGTTGGCGGATATACGGATCTTTGGAGAGGCAGCTCGGGCATTGGTTTACAGGATTGCCTACTGCAAGGACCAGGGCCGCCCGTTGAACCACCTCGAAGCTGCTGTGGCCAAGCTGTTCGTGGGAGACTGGAGCATGGCCCCCGCAAATGATGCCATGATTCTCCATGGTGGATACGGATACTGCCATGAGTATGACATGGAGCGGATTATGCGGGACAGCCGTCTTGCCCCCATTGGCGGTGGAACCTCGGACATTCAGAAAATGATTATTTCCAAGCTGATGTAGATGAAACTAAAGGAGAAGGAAGATGAACTACGATTTCAGTGAAAAGGAATTTACCTTTTTTACCGACCTGCATAATCTAATGGAGACGCTTTCAAAAGAGGCGGACCTGGAAAACGATAACGGCGGGGATAACGTGATGCTCGCCCTGAATAAACTCGCGGGAACCCCATACCTTAAACTTGCATTGGGGGAAGACGGTGAACTGAACGGTCTTCTCACCTTAATGGGCGCCATGGAGGTGGTGGGGGCCTTTTCGCCTTCGATGCTGCTCGCCATTGAGATGAGCACGCGGGTATTTGGAAGAATAGTCTCAAGTTTTGGAGATGACGCCCTGAAGGAGAGACTCCTTCCGCCCATCCTCGAAGGGAGACTGCTGGGCAGCGTTGCCGTCTCGGAAGCATCCATGAACGTCGTGAACGAGCCGCTTAAAACAGAAGGCAAGACGGACGGAGACAAAGTTGTTTTAAACGGCCGGAAGCAGTACGTGGTGAATGCCCCTCTGGCCGACTGGATAGCCGTGATTGGAGTGATGGATGAGAAGCCGGCCGTATTCATGGTTGAGAAAGGAACCAGCGGCCTCTTTATTGAAGACAAAATGCCCATGCTGGGATACGACGGGGTGGCCGTATCCGGCATTCGTCTTGATAATTGCGCCATTGATTCCTCCAATGTCATGGGTCCTTTTGACAAGCCGACGATCATAGACAGCGTAAAAATGTGGGAAAACCAGGTGCTGATCGGTGCCGGCCTCGGGTTGATGAAAGCAGCCTTTGAGTCGGCAAGGGATTATGCAAAGGCGCACAAGAGCGGTGGAAAACCGATCATCGCCTACCAGGAAGTGGGGTTCAAGCTGGCGGAAATGCTCACCCTTTTCCAGACCTCACAGCTTTTTTCCTACCGGGCTGCCTGGGCCGCGGATGACAACCCCAAAGATGCCGATTCCTTTACCCTCAGTGCAAAAGTGTTTATCACAGAATCTGCCGAGAAGGTGGCCGGCTGCGCCCTTCAAATTATGGGAGGCTTCGGTTACCGGGAGGGAAATTCTGCGGAACGGGCATTCAGATGTTCAAAATATCTTCAGATCGCCGGCACTTCAACTGAAATTTCCAGGGTCAAGATTGGAGATGCAGCCATGGGAATTCGCTAGCAGACGGGGCAGGAAAAATGAGTGGAAAAAACAATGCGACACAGGAAAAGCCTCTATCCAAACCAGCCCAGCGACGGCAGCGCGAGAGGGAACAGCGGTATCAGACCATCTTAAGTGCTGCGGAGGAGTTGTTCGCAAAAGAGGGATATCAGCAGGCAAGCATGGAGAAGATTGCCGATGCCGCCGAAGTCTCTGTCGGGGCCGTTTATTTTTATTTCAAGAACAAAGAAGACCTGCTTATCCAGACCCTTGAAGAAATCGGGTTCAGACTGAGAAAAGTGCTGGGCAGTGAGTTCAAGAAAACAGGGGAGTCTCTGGATGGGTTTAAAAAAGCCGGGCAGATGTTTTTTGAAGAGTTCTGCACGGACTATCCCGAGAAGGTCGCCATCATATTCAGGGAATCCGTCGGCAAAAGTCAGGTCGTTGAGGAGCGGCGGCGGGAAATATTTGACAAATTGACCGGGGATGTTCTGAACGCCTTGATGCGGGTCAGCGAAAACCAGGGCCATAGTTTTAAATCCGGATTTTCGGCAGAGGTTATGGCGGTGAGCATTATGGGAATCTACGAGCGGGTCGCTTATAAATACCTGTTCTGGAGGGAAAGCGCGGAAGATATGAAAACCATCGGAAGGGATGCGGTGGATTTCATTATCGGTGGAATAAACAATATGTTTAACGGGGATATATGCACCTGAAAGGGGGGTTACATGCTCACACCACCTGCTCGGATGGAGATCTTTCCATTGACGAGGTGCTCCGCGTGTATGAGAGTCTCGGTTTTGATTTCATTGCACTCACCGACCATGACTATCTCATGCGGCCGGGCTGCTATGATACGGTGCCGTATATTAAAACCGATATGATCGTTTTCACCGGGGTTGAACTTACGGTTTTTGAAAAGGGGTATGTCCATGTAAACCGGATTGACGGTGATACCGAGACGCTGCACCTGTTCAACCATCCGTCTGAGTTGGATCTGCCCCTGGATAAGACCATTGAACGAATCAATACGGTAGCAGAGAGAATACCTATTGATGCGGTGGAGGTGACATCCAAAGGGTTCAGAACCAAAGAAATTGAAACACCCCTGATTCCTTTCCACAAGGTGGCCACCGATGATTCTCATACAAGGATAGGGTGCGGCCGGGCATGGATAGAAATGGACTGCATGAGAGAAAAAGATAAAATTATCCGGGCCATAAAAAAGGGCAGGTTTTGGAATTGCTATATCTGAATATATATAAGAATGGTGATATCAAGGTAACAAACTTCGAATATCAAAGGGAGGGCAGCAGAAATGGCTAGAAGAGTTGGAATTTGCGCTGTGGCGCAGACGACATGGGAACGAAACAAGTGGCATGAGCGGTTTCAAGGGATGGCCATCGACGTACTGGAATCACTTAAGGAGCAGACCGGAGTCGAATTTGCCAAAAAATTGAAAAAGGGACCCGGCATCAATATGACCATCAGTTGCTCGGACGATGTGTTTGATGCCCGAACAATTTCGAACAACGGCATGACCGATGTTCTCGGCGCCCATATGGGTTGCGAGGAAAAGGTTGCCCAGGAGGGTATCCAGGCCATCTATTATGGACTTGTGGCCATCCAGTCCGGGCACAACGATGTCGTTTTGATCATGGGGCACTGTAAAGAGTCACAGGGGAAAAGCCGTAATATGGTTACCCATGTGGCGTTTGATCCGTTTTATACCCGTCCTGTGGGGCTTGACTTCTGCGCCGCCGCAGGGCTCCAGGCCCGGGCTTATGGCGCCAAATCGGGAATTACGGATGAACAGCTGGCTAAAGTGGTTGTTCGCTGCCGCGAAAACGCGGCAAAAAATCCCACTACACCGGGTGTGCCGGCTGTCACCGCCGATGAGGTCATGGCATCTGACTTGCTGGCTGATCCCATTCGGGAACTTCACGCCTACCCTGTATCCGACGGTGCGGTGGGAATGATCCTGGCGGCGGAAGATGTGATTGAAACGTTCACAAAAACACCCATCTGGATAACCGGTGTGGGTAACTCCATGGACAGCTTTTTTATGGGCGACAGGGACCTCACATCCAACTTTGCATTGAAAAAGGCGGCTGAAAGAGCGTTCAAGCGAGGCGGAATCAAGTCTCCCAAATCGGATTTTGATGTTATCGAACTTTCAGACCAGTATGCTTACCAGCAACCCATGTGGGCGGAAGGCCTTGGTCTTTGCGAAGAAGGCAAAGGCGGTCAATGGGTCGACTCTGACGGGCCTGACAAGAATCACGTGAACCTGTCCGGTGGGACTCTGGCAGGAAATCCGTTGATACTTGGCGGTCTGGTTCGGGCTGCCGAAGCGGTCAGGCAGCTTAAAGGGGATGCGGGCGATCAGCAGGTTGAGGGTGCAAAAAGCGCCATGGCCCATGGTGTAATGGGCCCGGCCGGTCAGTTTCACTCAGTCGTTACATTGGCACGGGATTAAGGAGGTTCAAGTATGAAAAAGAATAGAAATGTTGGTATTGTCGGCATAGGACAATCCGTTTATTCAAGCCATAGGGAGGACGTCAACCAGCCGGAAATGATTCACGAGGCGGTAAAGGAAGCACTGGATCATGCCGGAATAAAAATGGATGACGTTGACTGCGTTGTACACGGAAATATGGAACTGTTTGAAATGGTTCATCAGCCGGATCTTTGGCATACGCTGGGAAGCGGGGCGTACGGCAAGGAATCGCTGAGGGTGACCACCGGCGGAACCACGGGGTCCACCCTGGTATGTGCGGCGGACTATCTTGTGTCTTCGGGGCTGCACGATGTCGTGTTGGCTGTCGGGTTTGAAAAACTTCAGGAAGGGCACACCACCGGCGGCATTACGAATATGGCGGATCCGCTGTGGGCCCGGCAGCTCCAGACCGGTGCGTTAACCGGAATGACGGCCGCCGATGTCATTCATGAATTCGGTGAAGAGCGGGCAAAAAAGGCATCCATGAAGTATCGAATTCAAATGGATAAGCATGCCATGAAAAACAAGAAAGCCCACAGGCGGCTCGGGCTTGAGTTTGACCAGGCGGATGATCTTGCAGTGAATTCTCCTGCACTGGTGGGTGAACTGAGGATGATCCATATGTGCTCCCAGAGTGACGGTGCATGTGCTATTGTTTTTGCCTCCGAAGAAAAAGCAAAAGAGCTTTGCGATCAGCCGGCGTGGATAAAAGATCATATTACTGTCCACAGGGAAGAGAGCTTTGCGATCTTTGGTGATGCCCCATATAAAACGAGCCATCGCTATGCAGCCGAAACATTGTATAAGCGGAATAATATCAAAAATCCCAGACAAGAGCTGGATATGTTTGAAATGTACGATCCTTCCAGTTGGTGGGGGCTGGACTGGCTTCGCGAGTTCCTGCTCCTTGAAGGCGACGAGCACCTGAAAATGATTGAAAACGATGAAATCACCATTGAGGGAGACTTTCCCATCAATCCGTCGGGCGGCGTTATCGCCTCCAACCCCATTGGCGCCACGGCAATGGTTCGTGTTGCGGAGGCGGCTATGCAGATAATGGGTTGTGCCGGAGAGCACCAGGTAAAAAAGACCATAAACCAGGCGATTGTATCGGGTTTTGGAGGGACCATGTGGACGGTTCTTTTCCTTCTTACCCGCGAAGCGCCCTGATGGATACGTAGTGTTAATTTACATGGTACGTCAAAAAACTATGTAGAGCTTAACTGAACATTTGATTACTTAGGAGGCAATCATGAACGTTGGTAAATATCTGGATGATGCCGTTGAACGATTCAAAGACCATTCGTATATGCATTTTTACGATGAGACCATAACGTACAACGAGCTTCACAAAAGAGTACATATATTGGCAAACGCCTTAAAAAAGCAGGGGTTTAAAAAGGGCGATTTTATTCATGTCCTGGTGCAGAATAGCCCCGAAACCCTGATGTCGTATCTCGCCATCCTCAAAATCGGCTGTGTTGCGGGCCCCATCAACGGATGGTGGAAGGGGCCTGAAATCGAATACCTCTTGAACGACTCAAAAGGTCGCGGATTGATTATCCAGGATCAGTATCTGCCGATACTTGAGGAGATAAAAGATAAATGCACTCATCTGGAAAAGGTGATCCAGGTGGGCGGTGACATAGCACCCGGCAATGTTGATTTTGAGGATCTTCTGAAAGACGGCGATGACACATACGTGGAATGTGATGCGGCCCCGGAGGATATCGCCTATATTTTTTATACCTCCGGCACCACGGGCAACCCCAAGGGGGTGCTGTTGTCCCACAAAAATATCGTGGCCGATGCAAACGGCATTAATGCCGCCTTAAAAACCGATGAGAAAAAGACCTTTCTCTGCTTCCTCCCGCTGTTCCATGTCAATGCCATGCTTACCTGCACATCCAGCATGGAAAAAGGACACACCATCGTACTCAGGAAGCAATTCAGCGCCAGTGAATTCTGGGAAGTGGTGGATGAGTACAAGGTGAATTTCTGGTCGGCGGTTCCGGCGGTATACCAGATCCTTTTAACCGACCCGACACGGCAGAAGTACGACCTCAGTTCCCTGGAGTTCGGTATCTGCGGCGCAGCCCCGTTGACGGAAGAAACCATGACCAGTTTCCAGGAAACTTTTGATATCCCGATTGTTGAAGGATACGGGCTGACGGAAGGCACGTGCGTGAGCACCATAAACCCCAGAGACGGTGTGAGAAAAATCGGCTCCATCGGCATCGCGCTTCCCGGCCAGGAAATAAAAATTCTGGATGAAGACGGCAATGAGCAGCCGGTGAACGAACCTGGAGAGATCTGCATCAAAGGCGACAATGTCATGATGGGATACTTCAATAAACCGGAGGAGACGGCTAAGACCATCGTGAATGGATTTCTTCACACCGGTGATGTGGGAATTATTGATGAAGACGGATACATTTTTATCGTGGATCGTAAAAAGGATATGATCATCCGTGGTGGAGAGAATATCTATCCCAAAGAGATCGACAACCTCCTGGCAACCCATCCCAAAATTACGGAGGCAGCCACTGTCGGGGTTCCGGATAAAACCATGGGTGAAGAGGTCAAGGTATTTGTTGTCGCTGAAGACGAGTCCCTCACTGAAGAAGAAGTCATCGAGTTCTGCAAAGAGAACCTGGCGGGCTTCAAGGTGCCGAAGTATGTGGAGCTCATGGAGGATGACTTCCCGCGGAGCCCGATTGGAAAGGTGTTGAAGAAGACCCTGAGGGAATGGGGCCTGAAAGGCGCCCCCAAAAGCGACGGACCGGAAGTGACGGTTGCCGACATTTTCGGCACCATGGAGCAGCGGGTCATTCCGGAGGGTGTCGCAGGCGTTACGGCCAATTACGGCTATGTCATCACCGGTACCGGTGGTGGAGAATACACGGTGTGTGTGGCGGATGGAACCGTTAAGGTGAAAGAGGGGCTGCACGATCCGGATGTGACAACAACGGTGACAGCCAAGGACTGGGTCGCCATCACTTTGGGCAAACTGGACGGCATGACGGCCTTCAGTTCAGGAAAATTGAAGGTGGAAGGGGATATGGGGCTTTTGACCAAGGCGCCCAACTTTTTCAAGAAGTATCAGCCGCCGGCGGCAGCCCCTAAAGCAACCGTGGCCGACATTTTCGGCACCATGGAATCCCGCGTGAATCCCGAAGGCGTGAAAGGCGTGACCGCCAACTACGGCTATATCATCACCGGCACCGGCGGAGGGGAATACACGGTGTGCGTGAATGACGGCGACGTGAAGGTAAAAGAGGGGCTGCATGATCCCGATGTGACCACCACCTGTTCCGCCAAGGACTGGGTCGCCATCACTTTGGGCAAACTGGACGGCATGATGGCGTTTTCATCCGGAAAGCTGAAAGTGGAAGGGGAAATGGGGCTTCTCACCAAGGCCACCCAGTTTTTCAAGAAATATCAGCCGCCGGCAGCAGGCCGGCAGGAGGAAGAGCGCGAGGAGCTTCTTGTTAAACGGCAGATTCTGTCTATTCCACAGAAATTTTCCACGGGTCCGGTCATGGGGAAATTCCTTAACGCGTTTAAGGAAAAAAAGATCATGGCAAACAAATGCCCGGAATGCGGGAGGCTTCAGGTCCCGCCCAGGGAGGTTTGCGCCGAATGCGTGGTGCGGTGTGATGAGTGGGTGGAAGTCGGGCCGGAAGGTGTTCTTTCCATTGCGGACATCACATACTATGCGAGCCCGGACCCGTTGACAGGGGAGACAAGGGAAACCCCCTATGTTTCAGCCCATTTCCTCCTGGACGGGTGCAAAGATCATGAAACCATGTGGCATGAACTGAAGCCGTCCGACAGAGACAGGGCTGTGCGCGGTGTCCGGGTAAGACCGGTGTGGAATGAAGAAAGAGTCGGTGCGATTACCGATATTAAATATTTTGAAATCATAGATTAATCTTGAGAAAGATAAAGGAGATGCTATGAGCACAAACAGAAAAGACTGCTTTACGGTTGATGGAAAGCTTGCCCTTCCGTACCAGTATTTTGCGGGTAAAACAGGAAGCCGTTTTCTGATCGATATAAGAGATGAGAAGAAAATAAAGGGGTTGAAATGCAATACATGCAACAAGGTGTTTGTTCCCCCCCGTTCCACGTGCGAGGTCTGTTTTGAGGATATTTCCCAAAACTGGGTTGAGTTGAAAAACACGGGAACCATAACCAACTTTACCATTATCCGCTATGAAGAACCTCACCAGCCGGTGAAGCCGCCCTATGTTCTTGCCCAGATTAAACTGGAGGGGTCGGATACACCGATTACCCATATTGTAAAGAGTGTAGCGCTCAGCAAAGTGGACGTCGGCATGAAGGTAAAGGCTGTATTTGCAAAAAAAAGTACATCCACCATCAAGGATATCGACCACTTCAAGCCGGACGGCGGCAAACCCAAAATCGAACTCGGGTATTCCTATGACGAGCTTGAGGTGGGTATGTCGGCGTCGTTCACCAAGACCATAACCGAAACGGATGTATACCTCTTTGCCGGCATTTCAGGCGATTTTAACCCCATGCACCTGAACGAGGAGTTTGCAAAAATGACCCCGTTCGGCACCAGGATCGCCCACGGCGCACTGCCGCAGAGTTTGATCGCCCCGGTCCTTGGAATGAAACTGCCGGGCCTCGGAACCGTGGCCCTTGAGATATCGGTGCGGTTCAAAGCGCCGACCTATTTCGGTGACACCATTACTGCAATCGGTGAAATTGCCGAAAAGCTGGAGGAAAAACGCTGGGTAAAAATGTCTCTGAACTGGACAAACCAGAACGATGAACTTGTTGCAGAGGGAACCGCCCTCGTTATACCGCCGGCACCTATGCCGGAGAAATAAAACAGAAGCAAGGGTGCAGGTTGCAGTTGTCAGGGTATGGAAATCATTTTTTATATCACGTAAAAAGAAAAATCTTTTCCTGATCCCTGCCCCCTGACTTCTGCACCCTGTGAGCGGTTGCAAAGGGGAGGCAGTAGGATATAGACATGTAATTCTATATAGGAGAGAATCATGGCAGATGAAATGAAAAGCGGTCCGGGGTACCAGGAATACTTTACAAAAGAACACAACATGGTCCGGCGGGCTGTTAAAGAGTTCATCGACAAGGAAGTCAAACCATTTATCGACGAATGGGAGGAGGCGGGCGAGTTTCCCCGCGAGATTTATAAAAAGGCCGGGGATCTTGGCTTCCTGGGTACGGGATATCCGGAAGAGTTGGGCGGAACTCCGGGGGATGTGTTCTTTCAGATTGTTGTGGGCGAGGAACTTATGCGATCAACCTCCGGTGGTTTTGCAGCCGGCCTTGGATCGTTAAATATAGCTCTTCCTCCCATTGTCAACATGGGAACGGATGAGCAGAAGAAACGGTTTGTTGGACCGGTAATCGCCGGTGACCGTATTGCGGCACTTGGCATCACCGAACCGGGCGGCGGCTCCGATGTGGCCAATTTAAAGACCACCGCCGTGCCCGATGGCGACCACTATATCGTGAATGGCAGCAAAACATTCATTACCAGTGGAAAAAGAGCGGATCAGTTGACGTGTGCGGTCCGGACCGGTGATGACGGTGCGCATGGGATCAGCATGTTGGTCATTGAATCAGACACGTCCGGCTATTCGGTTTCGGAACCCTTGAAGAAAACAGGATGGTGGGCATCCGACACCGCGGAAATTTACTTTGATAATTGCCGTGTTCCGAAAAAAAACCTCATCGGCGAAGAAAACCAGGGGTTTTATGGAATAATGGCTAACTTCCAGTCCGAACGCCTCTCTCTCGCAGTCATGGCAAATATAACCGCCCGCATGGCACTTGAAGAGTCGATTAAGTACGCAAAAGAAAGAACGGTTTTCGGCAAACCGATCATGGGATTCCAGGTTAACCGGCACAAGCTCGTGGAAATGGCAACGCTGCTGGAAGCAAGCACGGAATTTACTTACAGGGTTGCAGCAAAGATGAATGCAGGTGTTGACCAGATTAAAGAAGTCTCCATGGCTAAAAATTTCGCCTGCGATGTGAGCGACAAGGTGACCTACGATGCCGTTCAGATATTCGGTGGTTACGGGTATATGAGGGGGCATGTGGTGGAAAGGCTCTACCGGGACAACCGCATTTTATCCATCGGCGGCGGAACCACTGAAATTATGAAGGAGATTATTTCGAAGTTGATGCTGTAACCGGCTTTTAGAAAAAAGACATGCAAGAACCGGTACTGACCTCAAGGAAGAGTGATCGTTTCAAAAAACTTTTAAATTTTCCCATCAGGGGGTGAATATGAACAAACGAGTAGCTGTCTGTGCCGTGGCACAGATAAAAAACGAGCCTGATATCTGGTATCAGAGATTTCAGGGAATGCTTTTTGACTGTTTTGAGTCAATCATGGAGCAGACAGGCGTGACATTCGACTTGGAAAAAGGTATTCGAAATATTGTTACCTGCTCCGATGATGTGTTTGATGCACGAACCATTTCGGACAACGGCATGACGGATGTTGTGGGCGCCCACTACAGGGGGGAGGAGAAAACAGCGCAGGATGGTATCAATGCACTGGGGTACGGCATGGCTTGCATCCTGTCGGGTCACGATGACCTGATCCTTGTTCTGGGGCATTGTAAAGAATCACAGCCCGAGAGCCGTCGGATGTGCGCGAATTTGGCATTTGACCCATTTTACTGCAGACCTCTGGGGCTTGACTTTCTGAATGCAGGCGCCATGCAGGCAAGGGCATATATGCAGAAATCCGGGCTCACCGAGGAGCACCTGGCGAAAGTCGTGGTCCGGTCGCGGGAGAATGGAGCGAAAAACAGGTTTGCCCGGGATAACGGCCCGGTGACCGAAAAAGATGTCATGGAGTCACCAATGGTCAGCGACCCGTTGAGGGAACTCCACCAGTATCCGGTGACGGATTGGTCGGTGGGCATGCTTTTATGCTGTGAAGAGCGGGCCCATGAGTTCACGGATAAGCCGGTTTGGCTGACGGGGTTTGGAAGTACCATGGACAGTTACTTTTTAGGCGACCGGGACCTGGCGTCCAGTTTTGCGCTGAAAAAAGCCGCCGCCAGGGCATACAAGATGGCCGGTGTAAAACACCCTGCTGATGACTTCGACGTTGCGGAACTGAATGATGCCTACGCTTACCAACTGCCCATGTGGGCTGAAGGGATGGGGCTTGCCGAAGAGGGCAAAGGCGGCCAATGGATCGATGCCGGTGGTATGGAAAAACAGCATGTGAACCTTTCCGGCGGAATGTTGAACGGCAACCCGGTAATGCTGGGGGGGCTTGCCAGAACCTTGGAGTGTGTACTTCAGCTCAGGGGGGAAGCAGAGGGGCGCCAAGTAGAAGAGGCTGCCAAGGCGGTGGCACATGGAACAACCGGTGCGGCAGGACAACACCATGCGGTGATAACACTTGAGAAGTGAGGTGTGAATTATGGGTTACGGAAAAAAGAACAGAAATGTCGGCATTGTGGGCATCGGTGAAACAAAATTCTCCAGCCACAGAGAGGATGTCAACCAGCCCGAAATGCTTCACGAAGCAGTGAGAGAAGCACTGGATGATGCCGGTTTATCAATAGATGATATCGACTGTGTTGTGCACGGGAATATGGAGCTTTTTGAAATGGTTCATCAGCCGGACATGTGGCATACCTTGGGTTCCGGCGCCTTTGGAAGAGATTCGTTTCGACTGACCACCGGCGGCACCACCGGCGGCACCCTGGTTGCTGCGGCAGACAACCTGGTGGCGTCAGGCATGTATGATACGGTGCTGGCCATCGGGTTTGAAAAGCTCCAGGAAGGCCATACGACCGGCGGCATTACCAACATGGCGGACCCGTTATGGGCAAGAAAGCTTCAGTCCGGAGCGCTCACCGACCAGGCGTCGGTGAAGCAGATCGAAGAATTCGGTGCAGAGCGGGCAAGAAAGGCAGCCATGATGTATCGGATTATAATGGATAAGCATGCCTGCCTCAACCCCAACTCCCACCGCGCCTTTGGTCTGGAATGGGAGCAGATGGATGACCTGATTAATACGTCCCCGCCGCTGATCGGCGATCTCAGGCTGATCCATATGTGCTCACAGTCCGACGGTGCATGCGCCATGATTTTCGCATCAGAGGATAAAGCAAAAGAAATTGCAGAGACCCCGGTTTGGATCAGGGATCATATTAACGTCCACCGGGAAGAGACGCTGAACCTGTGTAACAATTTTTATCCAAACGAAACGACTCACCGGTTTGCAGCAGAGGAGCTATATAAGAGAAACGGCATTGAGAACCCCCTGGACTATTTCGATGTGTTTGAAATGTATGATCCGCAGGCATGGTGGGGAGTGGACTGGCTGAGGGACTTTTTTCTTCTTGAGGGAGATGAACATATCAAACTTGTTGAAGAAAAAGAAATCATGATAGACGGGAAAATGCCGATTAATCCGTCCGGCGGTGTTATAGCGGCAAATCCCATCGGTGCAACAGCCATGATTCGAGTTGCAGAAGCAGCGAAACAGGTAAGGGGCAATGCAGGACCGCACCAGATTCAGCGGCCTGTAAACCATGCACTGGCATCTTCCTTCGGCGGGACGATGTGGACGGTGCTTTTTATCCTAGAAAAGGAACTCGACTGGTAGGGGGGGAAGCTATGACCGAATATGTTGATATAAAAGTAGAGGACATTTTCGATTCCATGACGGATCGTTTCAGGCCGGAAGGGGCAAAGGGTGTAACCGCTTCTTTTGGTTATGATATTAAAGATGTCGGTATGTGGAAACTTGATATTAAAGACGGCGGGATGAACCTGGAAAAGAAGGACGATCTTGCCGGCTGTGATGTGGTCATGCATACGGACGGCAAAACATTTGTGGGCGTCACGATAGGCAAGATGGACGGAATGGAAATGATCACCGCCGGCAAGATGAAAATCGATGGTGATATGATGAAATTCGGAGCGACCGCACAGATGTTTACAAAATTTACGGTGCCGGGTGAGGCGGTGGAGCCTGAACAGGAACTGCTTCGATTGAACCGGACCATTTCCGTGAAGCAAAGGTTCGCCACCGGACCTGTCATGGGCAAGTTTTTAAAGGGGCTTAAAGAGAAAAAAATCCTTGCCATCAAATGTCCCGAGTGCGGCAGACTCCAGTCTCCCCCCAGGGAGGTTTGTGCAATCTGCAGAGTGCGAAACGACGAATGGGTGGAGATCGGTCCGGGAGGCGAGATGAGGATGATGGAGTACTGCTTTTATGCAAGCCCTGACCCGCTGACCGGTGAAAGCAGGGAGACGCCATATGGCGCCATCGGAATACTCCTGGATGGATGCAAGGATGAAGAGGTGTTCTGGCATCTGCTAAACCCCGGGCAGCTGGACAAAGTGAAAATGGGCATTGTGCTCGGATCCGAGGTGAGAAAGGGCTCCCGGTTGAAACCTGTCTGGGCGGAAAACAGGACCGGCAGTGTCGGTGATATCAAGTATTTTGAAATAGATGAATAAGGAGAAGGCCATGGAAAAAGATTTTAATACAAGTGACTGCTATACGGTTGAGGGGAAACTGGCACTTCCGTATTCATACTTTGCCGGGCGTGTCGGCAGCAAGTTTATTACAACCCTTCGGGATGAAAAGAAAATCAAGGGCGTCCGATGCGACACATGCGGAAAGGTCTTTGTGCCGCCCCGCCAGACCTGCGAGAAATGCATGGAAGACATCAGGGATAAATGGGTGGACATCGAAAGTAAAGGCAAGGTGGTGAATTTTACCGTTGTCAGATACAGCGACGGGCACCTGCCCAGGGAAACCCCGTTTGTTCTGGCCATGATACACCTTGCGGGAGCCGATACTCCGATGGTGCATATCCTTGAAGGGGTGGATGCTGATAAAGTGAACATCGGCATGGATGTGGAAGCGGTATTTGCGGACAAAACCACAAATACCATTCTTGACATTGATCACTTTGAACCAGTGAAGTGAGACGGAGAGACTTATGGCATTATCTTATGAGAAGAAAAACAAAATCGCCTATCTGACGTTGAACCGGCCCGAAGCCCATAACGCGATTGATCCGGAGACGGTGTTGGAGCTCATCGATGCATGGGAAGACTACAGGGATGACGAAGATATGCGTTGTGCCATCATCACCGGCCGGGGAGATGACACCTTTTGTTCCGGTGCGGACCTTGGCAAACTGATTCCTCTTTTTACCGGGGCCAAACAGCCGGAAACCGATGCGGACAAAGCAATACAAAAGAACCCTCTTCTTGCACAAAAAGCGCTTTTAAGGGATTTTGAATTGTTTAAACCGGTTATTGCAGCCATAAACGGTCATGCCATAGCAGGGGGAATGGAACTCCTTTACTCCACGGACATTCGGATCGCTTCTGAAAATGCAAAGTTTGGCTTACAGGAGGTAAAGTGGGCTATTTTCCCCATGGGGGGGTCAAGCGTGAAGCTGCCGAGACAGCTCCCATATGCCAGAGCAATGGAAATTCTCCTTACCGGAGAACTGATGGATGCAGAAGAGGCGCTTCGGTACGGCTTTGTGAATCGAGTTCTTCCAAAAGACCGGATTATGGAAGAGGCTGAACTCCTTGCAAAGAGGATCGTCAAAAACGGCCCGATGGCTGTAACCGCAGTTAAAAAAGCGGTGTTGGAGAATATTGGGCTGACATTAACGGATGGGCTTGCAAAAGAGATGGAGATTGCAATTCCTGTGTTTTTAAGTCAAGATGCACAGGAGGGACCAAGAGCGTTCAAAGAGAAAAGGGATCCGGAGTACAAGGGTAAGTAGAAATGTATTCCCGGGCTTAATATTATTACCTATGTGAAGGAGGATCTATGGCTAGCAAATATAACGGGTATATGGGGAAAGTACTTGATATTGACTTGTCCACCGGTAAAACGGGTGAGTATCCTCTTTCGGATAAGGACAGAGAGATGTATTTAGGCGGACGTTTTATTTCCACTAAAATTCTTTGGGATGAGCTAAAACCGGGTGTTGACCCATTGTCCCCTGAGAACATCTTGGTGGTTATGACATCACCTCTCACCGGCACCGGCGCTCCTTCCAGCAGCCGGTATGATATTTCAGCAAAAAGCCCGCTGACCGGAGGCATTGGTCATTCAAACAGCGGCGGAAGTTTTGGGATTCATCTTAAACGGGCCGGCTGGGACGGCATTGTCATACGGGGGAAATCGGACACACCGGTTTATCTGGAAATTGAGGAAGACGATATTCAAATCAAGTCCGCTGAGCATATTTGGGGAATGAATACCGAAGAAGCTCAAGCTGCGTTGGGCAAAGGCGGAAAGATGGTCATCGGCCCCGGCGGAGAGAGCCTGGTCAAATATGCCGTGATTGTCTCGGGAGAACGTGTTCACGGTCGGACAGGGATGGGTACGGTCATGGGGTCGAAAAACCTCAAGGGAATTGTTGCCAGAGGAAAGAAAAAGGTTCAGCTGAACAAAGAAGAAAAATTTCGTTCCGGGGTCAAAAAGTGGGTTAAAATGCTTCAGAACCACCCGGCAACCGGCGACCTTTCTCCACGATACGGTACGGCCCAGTTTGTCAATATTCTATCCAGAAAAAATGCGCTGCCCACCCGGAATTTTTCCCGGGGGTCGTTTGAAGGCGCTCATAAGATCAGCGGTGAAGCCCTCGCGGAGAAATTTCTGGTGAAAAATTCCGGCTGCCCGTCGTGCCCTATCAAATGCGGCCGTGTGGTGGAGATTGATGGGAAACAGGTCAAGGGACCGGAATATGAAGTGCTGTGCCTCTTAGGGTCCAATCTTGAAATTGACGACCTCGGCGCCATTATCAAATGGAATTATGAGCTGGACCTGTTGGGGATTGACACCATTACGGCAGGCAATGTCCTTGGGTTTGCAGCGGAACTGAATGAAAAAGGAATGTGGGACAACGGCATTGAGTTTGGAAAAAAGGACAACATTTCGGACCTGATTGAGGCCATTGCCTACCGAAAGGGTATCGGGGATGACCTGGCCGAAGGCGTCAAGTCCCTTTCTGAAAAGTATGGCGGGGAAGAGTTCGCCGCCCACTCAAAGGGCCTTGAAATTGCAGGCTATGAGCCCCGGGCGGCAGCCGGCCATGCCCTTGGTTATGCCACAGCCAATCGCGGCGCCTGCCATCTTGACGGCGGGTATATGATTTATTTTGAAATCAACGGGCCCATGACCCTGGACCCTCTGCACTACCGTTCAAAACCGCCATGGGTCATCCTGGACCAGAATCTCATGGCAGCCATTGGTGCCGGCGGCAATTGCCTGTTTACAGCCTGGACCTTTGTGCCCAACGTTGCGTTTAAACTTCCCGGAATGAAACTGACATCCGCAATTGTATCCAAGATACTCACATACACGTGGTTTTCCGTCACCATGCTGTTAAAGATTCCACCTGCATTGATGAAAATTCATCTGCCCCTTCTGCCCCATTCCAAGTTCATCAAACTGGCCACCGGCATGAAGATGGACTTTGGCGTGTATACCCGAGTGGGAGAAAGGGGATATACGCTGGAGAGGCTCTTTAATCTTCGGGAGGGATTTAAAAAGGACAAGGATTCGCTGCCCAAGCGGTTCACAGATACCCCGCTGTTTGAGGGCGATGAAAAATCAAAAGTGCCGCTAACCAAGATGCTCCCGACATATTATAAAATCAGGGGATGGGATGAAAACGGCGTTCCCACGGAAAAGACACTGAAAAAACTGGGATTGAGTGTGATATAACAGGTGCTGAGGAATCATGGAATATGACTATGCCGTTATTGGAAGCGGCTTCGGCGGGGGCGTTTCCGCTCTTCGTTTAAGTGAAAAGGGCTTCAAGGTTGCCGTCATTGAACAAGGCGGATGGGTGACGCCCGAGGATATCGAAGAGGCCGACACCAGTGTAAACCATTTGAATTGGCTCCCTTCCCTTGGCCTGTCCGGCTATTTTATGCAGAGTTTTTACCGTCATGTGACGATTGTGGGGGGCGCGGCTGTCGGGGGCGGAAGTATTGTTTACGCCGCGGTTCTCCTGAAGCCCAAAGATGAATTCTACACGGATCCGTCCTGGAGCAATTTAGGTGTTGACTGGAAGAGTGAACTTGCACCGCACTATGAAACAGCATCCAACATGCTGGGTGTGGCGGACAATCCTTATCAGGATGTTCAGGATACGTATTTAAAGGATACGGCGGAGAATATGGGTGCGGGCAACACATTCGGCCCCACGCCAAACGGCATTTATTTCGGCACGCCGGAGGTAATGAAGCCGGACCCCTATTTTAATGGTGAGGGGCCGTCCCGGGCAGGTTGTCACTTGTGCGGAAGATGCCTAACCGGATGCCCCCATGGATCTAAAAACACACTTGATTTAAACTATCTCTATCTGGCAGAACGCCTGGGTGCGGATATCCTTCCCCACCGAAAAGTAACGGACATAATTCCAAAGAGAGATGGCGGATATGAATTGACCTTGCGGCACCCCATAAAAATGCTGAGGACATATCCCAAGCTCTCGGCAAAGAAGGTCATTGTCGCTGCCGGTGTTCTGGGCACCCTTGAGCTTCTGTTCCGGTGTCGGGATATTACAGGCTCATTGTCCAATATTTCACCGTGTCTGGGTAAGGTCGTCCGGACCAACAGCGAGGCGGTGGTGGGAGTTCTGTCAAAAGATTCAAAAACAGACCTGACAAAAGGTACGGCCATATCCTCTCATTTTTACCCGGATGACCATACACATGTCACCCAGAACCGTTTTCCCAAGGGTTATACCTTCATGAAGTGGCTGACCGGACCCATGGTTGATGATGACCGTCCGTTAATTCGCGCGTTGAAGACCATGGGCAAGATGGTTGCAAACCCGGCCAGGATGTTCAGACTCTGGTTCGGCAAAAACTGGCATAAACGGGTGACGATCATGACGGTAATGCAGCATCTTGATAACCGGATAGAATTCACGTATGGCCGCAGACCCTCTTGTTTATTTCGAAGAGGCCTGAAGTCGGTTTCTGTGCCTGGAAAATCCGCACCGACAAATCTTCCGGTTGCTAATAAAGCCGCGGAGGTGATGGCTGCAACATCAAACGGCGACCCCTTGAATGTTATCACCGAAAGCCTGGGCAATATTTCCACAACCGCCCATATCCTCGGCGGCTGCATTATGGGCGCTTCGCTTGAGACCGGCGTAATAGACACAAATCACGAGGTGTTCGGTTACCCGGGATTATATGTGGTCAACGGGGCGTCGGTTTCCGCCAATATCGGGGCCAATCCAAGCCTGACCATAGCGGCGATGGCGGAAAGAGCCATGAGCCTGATCCCTCCCCAAAAATAATGGCGTCTTAGTAGGTCCGGTGTCAACTGATCCTTATCGGCTCAGAAAATTCGATGCCATACCCATAACAGAGGCCTGTTGAATCCTCGGTTTTTTCTTGCCGCAAAACGCTTGCTTCAAAGACAGCGCAATAGTTCAGGGCTTTAATGAGATCCGAAACCCAGACTGTCTTATATTGCAGGACAAAATTCCTATAAAACAGGATTGTCGTTCCCTAAACGAAAAGGAAACCGTCGGCCGAAAACAGGGCCCTTGCCCTAATGTGCAGAAATCATTTTTCAATAGGATTATTTTAAGTGCAACCATAGTCTTGGCCCGATTTTTGTATATTGTAGTCTGGAAACCGTAACGACAAACCCGGATGAGATAGCCGAAATAAAAACACGAACATGATCAAGGAGGACGGCGATGTATTTTACAAAAATGTTTATGGAAGAATCAGGTTCCCTGTCGTATCTGGTGGGTTGTGTGGATGAGGGCACGGCCTGTGTGATTAACCCGAAGCGGGATGTTCTGGACTATCTTGAGACGGCCGGAATCGCCGGCATGAAAATCACCCATATCTTTGATACACGGAAACCCGAGGACAGCTATCTCAATGGTAATATGGAAATGATGCTTCGGACAGGAGCGAAAATATATTATCTGAATAAAGATGCCTTTCAAATCAACGGGACCGTGGCTGCAGAAGGCGATGCCTTCAATTTCGGCAATGCAAGGCTTGAAATTATAGAAAGCCCCTGCCATGATTTGTTTTCCGGCACCATACGTGTGTCGGATACGGCCAACCCGGACGAGCCATGGGTGATACTGGGAAGGGACAGCCTGTTTGTAGGCAACCTGGTGGATGAGGATACATCGTCAAAAGCAGTGGCCGAGGAGTTATCTTGCTACCTTGATACGCATGAAGAATACGGCAAATCCCCTTCAATGATGGAGTCCATGTGTCAGAGCATGCCGGGGCTGGAAAGAGACAATCCGGTGTATGCTTCAACTTTTTAGGCCGCTAAGGTTAAGGCTCATTAAGGATTTTTCTGATTTCAGAAGACAGTCGTTCAATTCTGAATGGTTTTTGAATAAACCCGTCGCACCCTTGTGCGAGAATAGATTCAGCATACCCGTCTTTGCTGTACCCGCTTGACAGAAGCACCTTGATATCCGGTTTTAACTCCTTCATCCGGGTATACACTTTTCCCCCATCAATATCGGGCATTATTATATCGAGAATGACCAAATCAATACCATCAATATTTTCCTTAAACTTTTCCAACGCATGCCTGCCGCCGTGGGCTGTCATGACATCGTAACCCATCTCTTCTATCAGCAGTTTTCCAACGGAGATCACAGTATATTCATCATCCACCAGAAGGATGGTTCCGGTACCGGTTTCAAGATTTCCATAAGCGGATTTTATGGGAATAATCGCTTTGTCGGAGGCGGGAAGGTAAATATGAAAAGCGGTGCCCTTTCCCTTTTCCGTATCAAAGCTGATGAACCCTCCATGCTGCTTAATAACACCATAGGCGGTTGACAGGCCCAGCCCGGTCCCTGCGCCTTCCTGCTTTGTGGTAAAAAAAGGATCAAATATTTTATTTTTTACATTTTCATCCATCCCCGTGCCTGTGTCCGTGATGGAAACTTTTACGTATTTTCCTTCCCTTTTTTCATCGTCCACAAGCTCTGACTTGCTTAATTCAACGTTCTCCGTATGCAGATAGAGGTCGCCTCCGTCCATCATGGCATGCCTTGCGTTAATGTAAAAGTTGATGAGAACCAGTTCGATCTGGCCCAAATCCACTTCAACCGTCCATATATTTCTTTGTAAGTATTTGTGGATTTTAATTTCTTTGCACGTATGGTCGAACATATGGGAGGTGTTTTCAACAATATCATTCATGTCAGCCGGTTTGAGGCTATAGTCGCTTCCTCTTGCAAAGCTTAACAGCTGCTTTGTCAGGTTGGATCCGCTTTTTACGCTCCGTTCGATATTGATAATTTCATCCATATAGGGGCCGCAAAAATCCTTGTCCAGCATGATATAGGATATATTGCCCTGTATAACCTGCAGAAGATTGTTAAAGTTATGGGCCACGCCTCCGGCTAATGTACCGATGGCTTCCATTTTTTTTGAAAACTGGGACTGATCCTCCCGCTTTTTTAGGATGGATATGTCCCTCATGAAATAGATGGACGCCGGTTTTTCGTTCCACTGTATAGGAATTTTGTACATTTCCACCCAGAGTTCTTTTTTTTTGGTATTGGTGAGGCGAAATGTATATGCATTATTGATTTGTTCCTCTTTAAACTCATCGTTAATAATGTCGGCCAATTGAGCTTTGTCTTTCCTGTGAATGAATTCGGAAAACGGAGTTGCCGAGAGGTCGATGGATATGGGTTTTCCAAGATGTTGTGTTTTCGGGTTTGAGAAAATCACTTTCCCATTCTGCATAATAAATATGGCATCAAACGCGTTTTCCACAAGAAGCCGGTAGCGTTTTTCAGACGCACGGATGTCTTCAAGTTGTTTTTCTGTTTCCCGCAATTTTTGTTCAAGATCCTTGATGCGGGTAAGGGATACGTCATCCACTGCGTTTTTTCCTCCGTGAACCCCCCGAAAAGCAATTTATACATTCACATAGATTGTTTTTTAGTTTGTGTTATTCTATAATTCAACAGATTTTAATCAACCTTTCACAGGTTGTCAATTTAACTATAGAAAGATGCCTATTGATGGTCCGGAGTATCAAATGAAATTTTTCTTATGTGTTGTGGGCATGGTAATGATTGTTGAAGGGTTGCCATACTTTGCTTTCCCGGAAAAAATAAAAACATGGATGGAAAAAATTAATGACATACCCGAAAATGCATTAAGGGGGTTGGGGTTTGTATTGATGATCACAGGACTTTTGCTGGTTTACCTTGGGAAGGCATCAGGATAAATGTATAAACTGTCTGACTATGACTATGCCCTTCCCGGGGAATTGATTGCCCAGTTTCCTGAGAAAAGGCGTGAGCGGTCCCGCCTATTATATCTTGATAGGAAGACCGGCGGTGTGGATCACCATGTTTTTAATGACCTGGAGAGTATCGTCACCGATGGAGATCTGTTTGTAATCAACAATACCGAAGTCGTGCCGGCAAGACTTCTTGGCCGTAAACAAAGCGGCGGCAAGGTTGAGGTGTTGATTCTGAACTATCCCGGTAGCGCCCGGAAGAGCCATTCGAAAGATGACCCCGAGTTTCAATGTTTGATTAAGGCGTCAAAGCGTCCTAGTAACGGCACAATTCTCGTTTTCGATGAAGGGCTTCGAGCAGAGGTTGTCCGTTTCCATGACAACATGTTCTCTGTCCGTTTTACGTGTGATGGCAACTTTGACGACATTCTTTACAGGGTGGGAAACGTCCCTCTTCCCCCTTATATCAGGCGGAACGGAAATAATGGGACACATGATGACAGAAAAAGCTACCAGACGGTTTATGCATCCCGGAAAGGTGCGGTGGCTGCGCCGACTGCCGGGCTCCATTTTTCAAAAGACCTTCTAAAAAAACTAAAAAATAAAGGTGTGTCCATGGCCGAAATCACTCTTCATGTGGGTTATGGAACATTTTTACCGGTCAGGAGCAGTGATATAAGAGCTCATCGGATGCATTCCGAAGAGTATTCCATATCAGAAGAGGCGGCGTCGGCAATCAATACCGCCCGGAATCAAGGAAAGAGAATCATCGCCGTGGGAACGACAAGTGTCAGAACACTTGAGTATGCATCAGATGCAAGTGGAAACCTGAAATCCGGAACCGGCATGTGTGACCTGTTTATTACGCCGGGCTATAAGTTTAAAATTATTGATGCAATGATTACTAATTTCCACCTTCCAAAGTCGACGCTTTTAATGCTTGTTTCCGCTTTTGCGGGGAGTGAGAATATACGCTATGCATATCAGGAGGCAATAAGGGAGAACTACCGGTTCTATAGTTATGGAGATGCAATGCTTATAATTTAAATGGCAATAAAAGAGAATTGTTTTGTAAGCATATTCGATATGAAT
>Ga0180435_10000995_pt1 | contig 29889 bp, 29 predicted proteins | sample SS_ome_3_FD_132467 | JGI IMG/M metagenome (GOLD analysis project Ga0180435, IMG submission 132467) | Hypersaline lake sediment archaeal communities from the Salton Sea, California, USA - SS_3_S_1 metaG | ecosystem: Environmental > Aquatic > Non-marine Saline and Alkaline > Hypersaline >... | reverse complement strand
TTATCAGTATTTTTGAGTCATTAACATGTATCCGTTTCTGTAGCATTAGCTTTACTACTTGGGATATGACATAGCAACCCATATTATCGTTTAATCTTCGTCCTGCTAGAATCATCTCGGGGTTGTAACCGATTTCTTGTGCTTTATGTGTCAAGTAGTATGGATCAACGCCAATACAGTGACCGCCCACTAAACCTGGTCTGAAGGGCAGGAAGTTCCATTTTGTGCCCGCAGCAATCAATACTTCTTCTGTATTAATACCTAAACGATTAAAGATAAGGGCTAGCTCATTGATAAGTGCAATATTGACATCCCTTTGTGTGTTTTCGATAACTTTAGCGGCCTCAGCAACACGTATACTGCTCGCTTTGTGTGTGCCTGCTGTAATTATTTGTTGGTATAAGCTATCAACAAAATCAGCTATTTCAGGTGTTGAACCAGATGTGACTTTTAGGATAGTAGAAACTCTGTGTTCTTTGTCACCCGGGTTTATACGCTCAGGGCTATATCCTGCATAAAAGTCCTGATTAAAAGTTAGTCCAGATCCTTTTTCTATGATGGGTATACATACTTCTTCTGTTGCTCCCGGGTAGACGGTCGATTCATAGATAACGATATCGCCTTTTGAGATTACGCTGCTTAGCATATGGCTGGCTTTTTCCAGGGGAGTTAAGTCTGGTTTTTTAAACTTATCTATGGGGGTTGGCACGGTTACGATGTACACGTTGCATGATTTCAAATCATCTACATTCGAGCTATATGATAGTTTTGACGCCTGAGTCAGTTCGTCTTTACTAACTTCTAATGTACCGTCAATCCCGGAATTTAGCTCATCAATTCTTGGCTTGTTTATATCAAAACCAATAACCGGCATCTTGATGCCGAACTCTACAGCCAGTGGTAAGCCTACATAGCCGAGTCCAATAATTGCTATTTTAGTCTTATCAAGGGATTGCATTTCATATCTCCAATATGTTTATTTTCAAGGGTAATGTTAAACGGGGTTATTCAGCTTATATGTTTGATTTAAAGTGATTTATTTGGCATTGCTAGACTAAAAGAGCCGTTCTGTTCATCGTGGTCGTGAAGGACTTTTATCTCTGTGAAAATGCTTGTTAATTATAGACTGTGATTTAAATAAATGGCTGTATTTTATGTTCATTATTTATTTGCAAATCGATCAAGGCTGCGATAACTGATAGCTTCTGTCAGGTGTGAAGTTTTAATGGTGTGGCTGTTTTCGATATCCGCAATGGTGCGTGCCAGTTTTAAAATTCGGTGATAGGCACGGGCAGACAGGTTTAGTTTCTCCATTGCTCTATCAAGTATCTGCTTTTCTTGCTTCCCTAACCCGCAGAATTTTTCTATCTGTTTAACCTTGAGGTCGGCGTTAAAATTCACACTACGTTCTCGCTGTATTTTATACGCAGTATTGATCCGCTGCCTGATTGAAGCGCTGGGTTCACCTTTTGGTGCATCCTGATCTAGTTCCTTCTTATCAATACGTGGTACTTCAATATGAATATCGATTCGATCGAGAAATGGCGCTGATATCCGACTTCTGTGTTTCAGCTGCTGTTGCGGCGTGCACTGGCACAGGTTCTTGCCATCGCAACTGTAGCCCTGCGGACAGGGATTCATCGCTGCGATAAGCTGGAAGCGGGCAGGGAAGTCGGCTTGGCGTGCAGCACGTGAGATAGTGATGACGCCGGTCTCCATCGGTTCACGCAGTACATCGAGTACATGGCGGTCGAACTCGGTGAGTTCATCGAGGAACAGCACCCCCTGGTGTGCCAAAGATATCTCGCCCGGCGAGGGTCGCGAACCGCCGCCGACCAGTGCGACGCCTGAAGCGGTATGGTGCGGACTGCGAAAGGGGCGTTTCTTCCACTGCCCCGTATCAAACCCCTGGTTGCTGATCGAGTTGATCGAGGCGCTTTCCAGTGCCTGTCGAGTCGTCATTGGTGGCAGGATGCCAGGCAGGCGACTGGCCAGCATCGATTTGCCTGTACCGGGCGGTCCTATCATCAAAATATTATGTCGTCCGGCGGCAGCAACTTCCAGGGCACGGCGAGCTCGATGCTGTCCGCGGATATCAGACATGCAGGGTATATCCGTGCTCTGGTGATGGTTGATATATGTAGTTGCATGCTGCAGCTGTGTGAGCCCCTGCAGGTGCTGGCAGACACTTAGTAGGCAGTCAGCAGCAAATACTTCTGCCTTTTCGATGAGGGCGGCCTGTTTTGCGCTCTGGCTCGGCATGATCAGTTTTTTATCATCTTTTTGAGCAGCTATCGCCACCGGCAGGCTGCCGCTGACTTCACGCAGGGCGCCTGACAGCGCCAGTTCGCCATGAAACTCGTAGTCGCCCAGATGTGATGCATCGATCTGCCCGGTGGCGGCGAGCACACCGAGTGCTATCGGCAGGTCATAGCGGCCACCATCTTTGGGCAGGTCGGCAGGTGCGAGATTGACGGTGATCTTGCGGGCGGGAAATTCGAAGTTGGAATTGATGATGGCAGCCCGTACCCGGTCTTTACTCTCTCGTACCGCGGCTTCTGGCAGGCCGACGATGGAGAAGGCGGGCAGGCCGTTAGAGATGTGGACTTCGACGGTGACGAGGTTGGCATCGATGCCGGTCAATGCCCGGGTATATAAAGTAGCGAGTTGCATGGTTTCCTTCCCTGCGTGTATTTCCATATTGTAAGGACAGCCAGGCTGATGAAGTCATATTTATTTGCCTGGTCCATATACCTGGTAAATAGACCAGTCTATTTTTTCTGTTCGAGGAGAACCTCGACTTCCTTCTCTAGCTGCTCCAGTTTTTCACGGGTGCGTTGTAACACAGCGCTCTGCACATCAAATTCTTCACGTGACACCAGGTTCATCTTTGAAAGAGACGACTGCAACAGACTGCGGATATTTGATTCGATGTCTTCCTGCATATGCTTAACGTTGCCGGGAATGAGATCACTGATACGTTTACTGAGTTGTTCTAATGAGTCGTTCATCTAGTTAAATTCACGCTTATGCCATATTCGAAGAGGATTCCTATTGTAAATCAAAAGACTTGAAGAGGCATGCACCAATTAAATGCACCAAAATGGAACTGCGCAATATTGGTGCGCCATTGTGGTGCGAAGCTCGTCGTCACAAAAATGTAAAAAACACGAAAACATCCTATCTTATTGAATTATATATCTATTTTATAGTTGGCATGGATGCTGCAAATACCGGGGTAAGTTTTGCACAAAAACTGAAAATTTTTTTACATACTATTTAGGAGTCAAATCTCATGAAAAAATCTATCGTTCTTGCAACTGCGGTTGCTTCAATCCTGACAAGTGGCGTTGCTGCAGCTGAGCTTTCTGCTAATGCAGGTGTTTTCTCTAACTACATCTGGCGTGGTGTTACCCAGACCTCTGACAATGCTGCCGGTCAGGGTGGTATCGACTGGAGTGGTGATTCAGGTCTTTATGTTGGTACCTGGGTTTCTACTATTACAAATGGTCAGGAATTAGACGTCTATGCAGGTTTCGCCGGTGAAGCTGGTGGTCTCGGTTACGATCTGGGTGTGATCACATACCAGTATCCTCTTAGTCCTGAGATTAACTTCACTGAAGTATATGTATCAGGCACGTTGAGTATGTTCACTGTAGGTCTCGCGTACACTGTAGATGCTGCATCTGCTAACGATGGTGCTGCTTTTGATTCAGGCGATATGTATGTTAACGCTAGTCTTGATTTCTCTGCTGGCAAAAGTGATGTAAGTCTCTATGCTGGTTCCTATATGTTTGAAAACGACGGTGTAGGTTCAAATGGTGAGCTTGACTACGCACATGTCGGAGCAAGTATTGGTAAGGACGGTTTTACTTTTGCTGTAGACAAGAATGACATCGAAGGTGGTAACGCTGACAATGTTCGTTTCACTGCTAGCTACAGCGTAGATTTCGAGCTTTAAGAAGCTGAACGTTATTTCGTTAATTATTTAATGGTTTAGCCTGCCCTCGAGAGCGAGGGCAGGCAGATACCGAGGAGTAACTTATATGAAAATGATTACTGCAATCATTAAACCTTTCAAACTGGATGATGTGCGTGAAGCATTATCTGAAATCGGTGTGCAGGGTATTACGGTAACAGAGGTAAAAGGTTTCGGCCGACAGAAAGGTCACACTGAGCTGTATCGCGGTGCTGAATATGTTGTCGATTTTTTGCCCAAGGTAAAAGTCGAGATCGCGGTTGATTCTGACATCGCTGAGAAAGTAATTGAGGCGATCCGTGGCGCAGCCAATACCGGCAAGATCGGTGACGGCAAAATTTTCGTTTCATCTGTTGAAGAAGTTGTACGTATCCGTACTGGTGAAACCGGCGCAGAAGCGCTGTAACTCTTTCTAATCTTATTTGGAGGATCTCAAAGTGGATCAAGTATTTGAACTACAGTATGCGCTGGATACCTTTTACTTCCTGGTATGTGGTGCACTGGTAATGTGGATGGCTGCTGGCTTTTCCATGCTCGAAGCGGGTCTTGTTCGTTCCAAGAATACGGCTGAAATTTTAACCAAGAACGTCGCGCTGTTTGCGATCTCTTGCATTATGTACATGGTCTGCGGTTACGCCATCATGTACGGCGGTGGTATCTTCCTCGACGGTATCGCTGGTGGTGACACACTGACTGCTGATGTGCTGGCTGCATCTAAAGAAGCCGGTTTCGATGGCGACTCTGTTTATGCAGACGCTTCTGACTTCTTCTTCCAGGTGGTATTCGTTGCTACTGCGATGTCTATCGTCTCTGGTGCGGTTGCAGAACGTATGAAGCTGTGGAGCTTCCTGCTCTTCGCAGTCGTCATGACTGGTTTCATCTACCCGATGGAAGGTGCGTGGACATGGAACGGTGACGATGTATTCGGTATGTACAACCTTGGCGATCTGGGTTTCTCTGACTTCGCTGGCTCAGGTATCGTACATATGGCCGGTGCAGCAGCAGCCTTGTCGGGTGTATTACTGCTCGGCGCTCGTAAAGGTAAATATGCGAAAGATGGTACGGTAACACCTATCCCTGGTGCTAACCTGCCACTGGCGACACTCGGTACATTCATCCTGTGGATGGGCTGGTTCGGTTTCAACGGCGGTTCTGTACTGAAGCTGGGTGATGTAGCAAGCGCTAACTCTGTTGCTATGGTGTTCCTGAATACCAATACAGCAGCGGCTGGCGGTGCAGTTGCCGCGATGATTGCAGCACGTATCCTGTTCGGTAAGGCTGATTTAACCATGCTGTTAAACGGTGCGCTGGCTGGTCTTGTTGCGATCACTGCTGAACCTTCTACACCTACACCATTACAGGCTACCCTGTTCGGTGCCATCGGTGGTGTACTGCTCGTGTTCTCTATCGTGTTCCTCGACAAGCTGAAGATCGATGATCCTGTGGGTGCGATCTCTGTACACGGTACCGTTGGTTTTCTTGGACTGATGCTGGTGCCACTGACTAACGATGGTGTTAGCTTCTCTGGTCAGTTGGCTGGTGCAGCAACTATCTTTGGCTGGGTATTCGCAACAAGCTTCATCGTATGGATGGCTCTGAAAGTGACTATGGGTATCCGAGTCTCTGAAGAGGAAGAATACGAAGGCGTCGATATCGGCGAATGTGGCCTGGAAGCCTATCCGGAATTTACTAGCAAATAACAGACTCCTGCTAGTATTGTGGTCAGCCGAGCCCTTCGGGGCTCGGCTTTTTGCGTATCCGGAGAATAAGAATTTTTATTATAACTGCTTGGCTGCTTGCAGGGATGCAGAGGTCCGGTGGATGAATCAGGGTCTTAGATGTGGTAAAAAGGCATGCCAATCAGGTTTGTAACATTTAATCGCTATCAGTGAATCAGAAAAGTCAGGAGCCAATATGAAATTAATCAAGGCAATCATTAAGCCATTTAAACTCGATGATGTACGCGAGTCATTATCCGAGATCGGTGTAACGGGTATCACCGTTTCAGAAGTTAAAGGATTCGGTCGCCAGAAAGGTCACACAGAGTTGTACCGTGGTGCTGAATACGTCGTCGACTTTCTTCCTAAAGTGAAGATTGAGACAGTGGTAGAAGATGGCGCGGTCGAGAAAGTGATTGAAGCTATCAGCAAGGCAGCCAGTACCGGCAAGATTGGTGACGGTAAGATATTCGTGCTCAACGTTGAGCAGGCTGTCCGCATCCGTACCGGTGAGACTGGTGACGAAGCACTGTGATCACGGGTATTGACTATCTGCCTGACGGGGCAGAGTTACATAAACGTACAATATAATTTTTGGGAAAATTATGAATTTTTCTTCCTTTGTAAATAAGGCGGCTCTATTGTTGGGGCTGCTGTTAACTCCTGTAATGGCGCAGGCGGAAGCTATTGATACTGGCGATACTGCGTGGATACTGACCTCTACAGCACTGGTGCTGTTAATGACCCTGCCGGGACTGGCGCTGTTCTACGCTGGCCTGGTCCGCGCCAAGAACGTGCTTTCTGTATTGATGCAATGTTTTGCTATCGCCTGTGTGGTCAGCATCCTGTGGGTGGCCTACGGCTATAGCTTGTCATTTGGTGACGGTGGCAGCATGAATGCCTGGATCGGCGGTCTTGATAATGCTTTCCTTGCTAATGTTTCGCGCGAGTCACTCAGTGGCACACTGCCTGAGACGGTGTTCGTCATGTTCCAGATGACTTTCGCAATCATCACGCCGGCACTTATTGTCGGTGGGTTTGCTGAACGTATGAAATTTTCATCGATGATGTTATTCAGTGTGCTCTGGGTGACACTGGTTTATTTCCCGGTCTGTCACTGGGTGTGGGGCGGCGGCTGGCTGGCTGACATGGGCCTGCTCGACTTTGCCGGCGGTACCGTGGTACATGTCACAGCCGGTGTCGCAGCGCTGGTGGCTGCAATGGTGATGGGTAACCGCAATGGTTTCCCGGGTACACCGATGATGCCACATAACATGACGATGACCGTCACCGGAGCAGGCCTGCTGTGGGTCGGCTGGTTCGGTTTCAATGGCGGAAGTGCGGTTGCGGCAAACGGTGATGCTGGCATGGCGATGCTGGTGACTCATATCAGTGCAGCATGTGGCGCATTGACATGGGCAGCCGTGGAGTGGCTCAAGTATGGCAAACCGAGTGCTCTGGGTGCGGTTACCGGCATGGTCGCTGGTCTGGGTACCATTACCCCGGCTTCGGGTTTCGTTGGTCCGATGGGCGCACTCGTCATTGGCTTAAGTGCGGGTATCGTCTGTTTCATCATGACCGGATTCATCAAACGGAAACTCAAGATTGATGATTCGCTCGACGTATTCCCGGTACATGGTGTCGGCGGTATCCTGGGTACCATCATGGCGGGCATCTTCGTGTCTGCCGGTTTTGGCGGTGCGGGTTTTGCCGAAGGGATGACCATGGGTTCACAGGTCGGTGTTCAGCTGACAGGTGTCATCGCCACATTCGTCTTTACCGCAATAGTGACATTCATCATCCTAAAACTGATTGATGCACTGCTTGGACTGCGTGTTACCGATGAAGAAGAGACCGAAGGTCTGGATATCAACCAGCACGACGAGCGCGGTTATATCCTGTAGTCAACCGATAGTTGTCAGCTGAAAAAAAGCCGCCCCGGATTGAATCCGGGCCGGCTTTTTTATTGCTGTTAGAAAAGTAACAGTGTATCTGCAGATGGTTGGATCAGTTCAGGCGATTGATCACCGACTTGAAGGCGTTATCGAAAGCAGAGTGTCCCATGATCATCTTGGTCTTGTTGCTGGCCACTTCCTGATTAAACTCATCGAATGATTTCTCGATGACCAGTTCGCCTTTGTGGTTGACGAACATCAGGTTGGCATCCTCGACGATGATGACAGACAGCTTGCAGCGACGGGCAGGCTGGTCATCACCCATATAGATCTGGAACCACATGCCCGGCATGATGTTGGAAGGTATTGCTGTGTGTTCGGCAGTCTCTTCTTCGATGATGGTTTCTTCGACCGGCTCCTCAGTCTTGATGGTTTCCTCTGCAACGGTGACTTCTTCCTCAGTGAAGTTGGCGTCATCGATATGCTGCTGCACGGTATCCCTGTATGTCTGCATTACGTTCTGAACGTCCTTCTTCGAATTACTGGAAAGCTTCAGGTATTTTTCGGTCTGCTCGAACAGTGAATCTTTTTCAGCCAATATCCTGGCTAAATGCTCAGCCGATGTGATCGGTTGTACGCTATCGACGATGTGGCGCAAGGTCAGCACGATGTTTATCCACTCATTATTCTCCTTGCCGTTAGACAGGTAGTGGTTGAACATCAGTGTCGGCCAGCGTTTGAGGATCAGCGGGTGCACAGCTTCTGGCAATGTTTTGCCCGTGGTCGAAGCACGCAGTGACTTGAGTACGGTTGCACGGGCATGTTTTCTTAATAACTGCTGTTGCGCCTCTTCCTCTTTTTCACGCGTCTTTACTTCTTTTTTCCTGAGATAATCGTTCAGGCTGTCCAGTGCTGTCTGGAATGTTCCGGTGCTCAGTTCGAACTCGCCGAGGATATTAGTCACAATGCGGTCGAGATGCTTGTAGGTATCGTCGGTATGATCGGTAACGCCGACACCTGCATCTGCGATGGAGTCGAGCAGCACGCGTGCTGGATGGTCATCGTAGATAAAGAATTCCTGGTCAGACATGGAAGCCTTGATGATCGGGATCTGTAGCCGGAGCAGCAGTGCCTTGATGGTGTCAGAGATGTCTTCATCATCGATGATCGCGTCGAAGATCAGTTCGATGAAGTCTATGGTCTTTTCAGCGATCTGATTGATTCGCTTGGTGACTGCACCCCCCGATGTTTTTGCAATCTCGGCCAGTACCGCTTGTTTGATAGCTTCACCGTCGAAACGGGTCTCCGTCGGCTGATCGAACTGCGGCAGGCTTTGAATATTGGATAAGGCGTTCAGGATTTCCTGGTGGCCGAAATGTTGCGGGGTGCTTTCCGGGAAGAACTCGCCCTGGTTGTTCGAGGTGCTCTTCGCGGTTTCCGGGTTGAGCGGTGCGCCGCCGATATAGTTGCCGAGTACACGGCCAACCTGGTTCGCGGGCATACCTGCGGTGTAATGCTGGTATTCGGCCGCACCTTCGGGTGTATGTCCGCCTGGAAGATCAGCGTTTGGGCTGCCTTGTTGTCCGCCGCCCCCATTGCCGCTCGGACCACCAGGGCCGCCGCCCATGCTGCCTCCACCTTGCTGACCTGCTTCACCGCTGGTCTCGCCGCCGGTCATCCCGCTGGCTTGCGCTTGCATAGAGCTTTGATCGCCGTGTCGGTAACTGCTGCCCGGGGCGGCAGTCATGGCAAAGCCGCTGATGTTGCTACCGCCGGCAGAAGCTCCAGATGTGCCACCTGCTGCGCTTCCACCTGCACCACCGCTAGCGCCGCCGACCGCTGCTCCACCCTGTGTGCCACCACCGGCAGAACCGCCTGCAGCACCTCCACCAGCACCGGCATGGCCAGCTGCACTCCCTGCTGGACCACCATGGCCACCAGTGTAGCCACCATCATCAGTATATTCCTGTGCCTGCTCGTTATCCTGTCCCAGTGGTGGAGCCGGTTTTGCTCGACGACCTTTGGATTTCTGTCCCTGTACATGCAGTTTGATCTGCGGCAGGATGTCCGCATCGATCAGGCGGTTGTTTATCGAGTCATACAGGGCATCGAGTTTGCTGGCGACTTCGATGTCGAACATGCCAAACAAAATCTTTTTATTGGTATTGTCGAAGTGGTCGGCGAGCGCATCATCAAATGCCTGGCAGAAATTCGTTGGCTGTAATGCATCTTCTTTGAAGGTGTTCGGGGTTTTGAGTGCGAGGTGTTCAAGGCGTGCTTCGAGGTGAGATAACTGTTCACGGTACTTGCTGGCAGCACGTTCACCGATGCCTTTTACCAGTACGATACCTTCCATCTCATCCTGATCGACCAGGCTGAGCTCACCTTCGAGGTCATCCTTCTGCCCCTTCTGTTTATCTTCGAAATCTTTAGCGGGCACCAGGTATTCCTTGATCTTCCTCTCGAAAACGCGGGCGATCTCAGGCTTGAGGGTACGTACCTGGTTCATCAGCTCAAAGTAGCGTGTCTGGTCTTCGTTGTTATCTGCTTCGTCGGACAGGGTGAAGAGCTTCTCCTGGGCCGAGTTAAGCAGTTTGGACATCAGGTCGGCCAGACGGGTCGTCAGGTTATTGCTGATATCGACGATCAGTTTATCGTACTGATTTATCTTGTAATCTTGTTGATTGTTGTCTTTTTCACTCATTTGAAAGTATATCCTTAAACGCTGCTGGCCCGGTTACAGAGTAATAGATTAGCTGTAACGTTAGAGTATAGTAGTTTGTTATGAAAAAACAGCGGCTTAAAGTCTATTTATAAATTTTTGTCGAGTAATTTGCAAGTTGACAAAACTGCAATAAAAATCAGCGCTTCAATTGCAACTGGACGATATCCAACTATGCTCTTTTGATGAGGTACATTTTGGGGTCCACGGCTGTCACACCTCGGATGCCAGATATTATGAAACTATGAGATTGATTGTTAGAGAAACCCGATTATATGAGTGAACAAGCTGCTGGAAAACCTGAAGTACTGGTCGTCGATGATTCGAAAGTCATCCGTCTTGCTGCTAAAAAGATGCTGGGTAGTGAATATGTTATTCACCTGGCTGAAGACGGCCTCGAAGGCTGGGAGCAGTTACAGCAGAACGAAGCTATCTCTGTTGTATTCACTGACCTGAGTATGCCGAATATGACGGGCATGGAGTTGCTGAATAATATCCGTGGTTCGGGCAACGATCATATTACAAACTTGCCGGTCATTATCATGACAGGTGCCGAGGATACGGAATCGACAAAGCAGGAGGTGTTCGATGCCGGCGCCACTGACTTCATCGCGAAGCCTTTCGAAAGCATCGATCTGATGAGTCGTGCCAAGGCTTTCGCAAAATTGAGCCGCAGGGTCGTCGAGCTGGAGAAGAAGACCGGCTACGACAAGCTTACCGGCCTGTACAGTGCCAATTCGCTTGAAGAGCAGGGCGTCAGGGCCTTGTCATTTGCCAACAGGCACAAGCTTTTTATCAGTTCTGTCTACTTCGAGATCAAGGACTTTCAGGACTGCTTCCTCAATTACGGCAAGAGTGTCGCACAGCACATCATCGTAGCGGTCGGTAAACGCCTGCAGGAAGTGATGCGTGAAGAAGATATCGCTGCACGTATCGGTGTGGCGAAGTATGCACTCATCCTGCCGATGACCAATCGTCAGAATACCGAGACTGTCATCAACCGCGTAAGAGAGAACATCAATAAACTGGTGTTCGATACCGGTAAAGAGAAGATAAGGGTAAAATTTGTAGCTGGTTTCACTTCGCCGGATCTCTCAGAAGAACTCGAATTCGAAGTGATGCTGGAACAGACAGATGAGGCATTGCAGCGTGCAATCAATGCGGCCGATGATCCGGTGGTCTGTTTCTCAGATGAGCTTGAGATCGAAGAGCCGAAGGTTATCATCACCGAGCAGGATATCGAGCAGGCATTCAACCATATCCGTGAAGGTAATTTTTACCAGGTTCCAGAGCAGCACCTGGCGGTCGTCATGGAACGATTATCACCATTCATGCAATATGCGGAAAATCAGCTGGTCACAGGTGATAGTAAGAGTGCCGCTGGCCCAATTGAGAAAAACGTCGCATTCTGACCTGGGGTTTCAGGTGTATGCCTAGTTACAGGCTGCGCTGTTTGCAGCATTACGGAGAGGGTGCCAGTCAGTAATATTTTCATGACATGGACGATGGGATGAGATCGGTATAAGGAAGTTTTTCCTCACTAAATGACCAAAATGAGCCAGACCTATGTCAAAAGAATTAAAAACTATCACTTCGCTCGAAGCCTGGGATATATGCCAGAAAGATCCGCGTGCTTTACTGATCGATGTGCGTTCCAGCATGGAGTATCTGTTCGTCGGGCATCCGCAGGGCGCACTCCATATTCCATGGATCGATGAGCCCGACTGGGTGGTGAATAAAAACTTTGCCACCGAGATTCGCAAGCTCGCACTCGGCGGATTGAAAGAGTCCTCGACAGACGATGTTCCCATCATCCTGATATGCCGCAGCGGCAACCGTTCTGACGAAGCCGGCAAAGTACTGATCGAAGCCGGGATCCGTAATGTCTATCACATCGATGAAGGCTTCGAAGGCAAGCTGGACGAGAACCACCATCGTAGTACCATTGGTGGCTGGCGTTTTCATGGCTTGCCATGGGAGCAGTGTTGATCAGTAGTGTCGAGCAATGACAGGCGGTTACAGATATGAGCAACAAGATAAAAAAAACCGATGAAGAGTGGAAGCAGCAACTGAGTGATAAGCAGTTTCGGATCACTCGTCAGGCTGGTACCGAACCGGCATTTAGTGGTGAATACTATCTCAACAAGCAAGCCGGCAAATACCGATGTATCTGCTGTGGTGAGGAACTGTTCAGTTCAGAAGAAAAGTATGATTCAGGCTCTGGCTGGCCCAGCTTCTATAAGCCCAGAGAAGGTATGGGACTGGAAGAGATACGTGATACCAGTCACGGCATGGTCCGGGTCGAGGTACGTTGCCCGAAATGCGATGCCCACCTTGGGCATGTCTTCGAGGACGGGCCGCAACCGACGGGATTGCGTTACTGTATCAATTCCGCTTCGCTGGACTTCGAGAAAAACGAATAAGCAAAAAAGAAAAATTAACCGCAGAGGCGCTGAGACGCAGAGTTATTACTTGTTATCGGCGCCTGCGGCGCCAATAACAATAAAAAAGTTTTTCTCTGCGTCTCAGCGCCTCTGCGGTTATAGCTTTTTAAAATAAGTTGTTAACAGCAACTGCCGCCGCTACAACAACCGCCCGGTTTGACCGCTTCGATGGAGGCCGAGACCACGTAATCTTCGACACCACGTCCCGGTGCCCAGTCTTTAATAAATTCTTTTGACTCGTCTTTAGGCTCGATACGGATATCCTGAAAACCGTTGCTCTCGAGAATGCTATGTAACTCGTTGACCAGTGAGGCGCCTGCCATACAGCCTGAGTAGAGCGCGAGGTCTTCTCTGAGCTCGTCGGGCAGTTCGGTACTGGCGACGACGTCTGAGATGGCGAGGCGTCCGCCGGGTTTCAGTACGCGGAAAGCTTCACTGAATACCTGGTTCTTGTCCGGTGAAAGGTTGATCACACAGTTGGAGATGATGACATCGACCAAATCATTGGCCACTGGCATATGCTCGATCTCGCCGAGGCGAAACTCGACCTGGTTGTATTTACCTTTGACGGCATTGGCGCGTGCTTTTGAGATCATCGTCGGCGTCATATCGATGCCGATGACATGGCCAGACTCACCCGTTTCGGCGGCAGCAAGGAAACAGTCAAAACCGCCGCCGCTGCCGAGATCGAGTACGGTCTCACCGTTCTGTATACTGGCGATAGCACGCGGATTGCCACAGCCAAGGCCCATGTCAGCACCTTCAGGTACGCTATCGAGATCGCCTTCACTGTAACCGAGGCGAGTTGAAACCAGCGTGTTGATGGCAGCGTCATCCGATACGCCGCAGCAGCTTACGGTTTCACCGCAGCAGCCACCACTGTTGCTGGCTTCAGCTACTTCGCTGTAACTCTCGCGAACGTTCTGGCGAATTTCGTCTGCCCTTTTTTGGTTCAACGTGGGCTGGTCGATATCATGCTGATCTATAGTGTGTTGATCGCCAGTTTGTTTGGATGATTGTTCCATTGTTATACCTCTTTGATTCTGATGAGCAAGGGTTCATGAGCGGTCGATCAGTTTCGCTCCGCGTTTTATTGGGCAAATATATTCTGTAACTGTTGCATCATGTCGGTATTGACCGAGCAGATGACCTGTTTACCGTCACGTTTCATATTGATGAGGCCGGCACGGTTCAGCTCCTTCAGGTGATGTGACAGCGTCGAAGGGGCGATATCGAGCTGCGAGTCGAGATCACCGACGCAGCAGCTGAACACCTCGTCGGTGGCGCAACTGGAACCGGGTGTGCAGCAGCTGATGAGTATGTTGTATATTTTCAGGCGATGGCCATTGGCGAGTGCTTTGAAGATATCAACTAACTGCTCGGGATTATCAGTTCTATAATTCGACATATTTCGAATTATAGGTATATAAAAAAATATTACAAGTGATATTTTGAGGTATCATGGTGTCGACAGGTGGTCTGGATGTTAGGATCGTGATGTGTATAGATTGAGATGTTATGCCGCAGCAACTGACACAAGAAGAAAGGCACAGGCTGGAAGAGCGTCTTTATGAACTGAAACAGGAGCATCGCGATCTTGATGATGTCATCAATCGCCTCCTGCTCACACCGGATGTCGAAGAGTTACAACTCAAACGCTTCAAGAAGCGCAAGCTGAAGATTAAAGACACCATCGCAAAACTCGAAGATGTTCTGCTTCCGGATATCCTTGCCTGACTATAATCCCGTTCTGCCTCACCTGTGATATCGTGATTAATTTTGACTGTTACCTATTGAGTACGAGATGAATTTCTGTTCGGCCTGTGGTGAAAAAGTGAGTCTGCAGATCCCGCAGGGGGATAACCGGCATCGTTATGTCTGCGATGCTTGTGAGACTATCCATTATGAGAACCCGAAGATCGTCACCGGTTGTATCCCTGAATGGGATGGCAAGATACTGCGGAGAAAGCGCGCGATCGAACCACGTTATGGTCTTTGGACCCTGCCCGCCGGTTTCATGGAGAACAGCGAGACCAACATGCAGGGCGCGGCTCGAGAAACGGCTGAAGAGGCCAATGCCTCAATAGACAATATGACACTGTTCTGCGTATTCAGTATCGCCCATATCAACCAGGTATACACCATGTACCGTGGTGAGCTGGTCGGCGGAGAGGCCAGCCCGGGTGAGGAAAGCCTGGAGACGGCATTGATGAATGAAGCTCAGATCCCCTGGCAGGAGATTGCTTTCCCGGTGATATCCGAAACCCTGAAGCTGTATTACACAGATGTGGCAGAAGGGCGCTTCAATACGCATTACGGCGATATCGTCAAACAGCCGGACGGATCATTTATTGTCAATTATTACTAGCTCGTTCGATCGCCAGCAACCGTTACAGGTTATCGGTCTCGATCTCCCCGATAAAGCTGATCTCCTGTCTGGGCCTTAAGTTGAAGACCAGCTGATAGAAACGTAATTCATTCTCCAGCGACTGCTTGATGGTCTCGGCCTGCCGAAAGCCGTGCTGCTCGGTCTCATAATACTGGGCCGCAACCGGCAGCCCTTTCTTGCTCAATGCGTCATACATCATCTCTGCCTGCTCCTTCGGTACGACCCTGTCTTCATTTCCCTGGAAGAAAATGACCGGACAGTTCATTAGGTCGGTATGGTGGATAGGAGAGCGCTGTCTGTAAGTTGCTTCGGACTCGGGGTAGGGGCCGACGAGCCGGTCGGTATAATGTTTTTCGAATTTATGGGTGTCATCAGCCAGGCTGCTGAGGTCGGAGATGCCGTAGTAACTGGCCCCGGCAGAGAATATGTTTTCGAAAGTGAGCGCAGCGAGTACGCTAAAACCACCGGCACTGCTGCCGCGGATGATCAGTTTGTTTTTATCCGCAAGCCCTTCAGCGACCGCGTTGAGAGCTGCATCGCAGCAGTCCTCGACATCCAGTTTTCCCCACTGTTTATCAAGGCGCTGGCGATAGCGGCGGCCGTAGCCGGTACTGCCGCTGTAATTGACATCGAGCAGGGCAAAACCGCGGGATGTCCAGAACTGTTTTTTAGGATCGAGAGCGGTACTGCTCTGTCCGGTCGGGCCGCCGTGACAGATGACGATCATGGGCGGCGGCATATTATCCCCGTCGTTTAATGGCGAGCTTCTATCCGGGTGTATTTCCGCGCTTATCTCTGGATTCGTCGGCGGGTAGTAGTTCGCGTAAACGGTCTGCTGATGGCGGTTGGTAAAGCGGACAGTACGAGCAGACGAATAATATTCATCACTCAACGGCATTACACAGGAAGATTTGATGACCTCCGTGTCCAGCTGGTCACCCTGACCATCGAGAATTCTGGCGGAAACGAGTTGAGGGAAACGGGTGCCGGATGCCGCAATAAAACAGATGTTGTGTCGTTGAGAGTCAGCCTCAGTACTTGCAGCGATCGAGTCAAAGCTGGTCCACTCGGTATTGATCACGGTTAAGGCTTTATCAGTCAGTGACAGTAAGGCGAGTTCAGTCTTGCCCTGTGCCTGGTAACTGCAGATGATGTGTGTGTCGTCGATAAAGGCGTAGCGTGACTGGGCGAAGACCCACTGCGGCAGGCCGAATTCTTTTTCACCTGAAGTGAACTGTATGACCCTGTCTTTGTCGCAAGATGGCTGGTAGCGGTACAGGTGCCACCAGCCATCATCATCGGCGATATAGTGGAGAGCATCGTCAGGGGACCATGATGGCTGAAATACCGATATTTCATCGCTGCCGGCGATATGGCGTTGCTTTGTGATGCTTCCATCCTTATCGATATCGCACAGCCATAGCTCGTTACCATCCCAGGGCATATTGGGATGCCTCCATGCTTGCCAGCAAAGCCGGTCGTTGGCATGGTTTAAGCGTGGGCTGGCATAGAAATCGTAACCTTCAGCGATGACGCTGACTTCGCCGCTTTCGATATCGATAATGACGATGCTGTTATCGATTCGCTGATCGGCCCGCGCACCCGTGCCAGACCTGCGGACGTGGACCTCACGGACAGCAACCAACCTGTTTCGATCCCGGTCAAAGACGAAATCGGCAAAGCGTGAATGCGGTTCATCGGTGATGCGGCGTATTTGCTGCTGCTCGATGAGGTAGATATCCTGGTCGCTGTCATTGACGAAGAAGATACGGTCGCCATCGTGATTTTCGTCCAGGCAGTAGCAGCCGCCACCGTATTCATGTACGCGTGAGCGGGCGCTGTATGGCGGGGGCAAGACATCGAGCGAAACGCCATCCCCGCTACGCACGATGACACAGCGGCCTTTTTCCTGCGGGCGACGCTCGATATAGTAAACTGCGGTTGCTGTAAGCCTGGCTTCATCGATGGAGACGCTGTCGCTGACGATAAGCTCTGAGGTGATCTTCGATGGCCAGTTGCCGTAATCAGGACCATCGTTCTGGCCATGGCCAGAGCCGAGTTCTGTATCAGCGCCTGTCTGCATGCTGTCGACAGGTTTTTGTGAGATATCACTATCGTCTTTGTTCATGATTTGCGTGTTGTAAAATAATCGAATTAAGAAAACGATATTAATAGAATTTAGCGGTTTATGCGGCTATTCTTTGAGTAATATATTTGATCTTACTAGTTGATTTATTAGCCGAAATTTTGGGTGCAACTGCCGTGCTGCGGATGCTCGCTCTGAAGCCATTGCTCAAATGTTTTCAACCAGGAAAGGATGACCACGATTTTTATGCTTTATCTGTATCCATCAACGGGGAGTAACCGGTGTTACTAGAAGTCGCAGGCCTACTGGTAGCCAGCGGTATCCTGCTGCTGGTTATCGGCATCTTTATCGCACGACAGTATACGCTGCGTGCGAAACTGATCACCGCATTTCTGGTGATCCTGCTGACGTCGCTTACCGTGCTTGCGTTGCTGGATGGTTATATCCTCGGTGAGAATCTTACCCGTGGCGCGAATAAGACACTGAGTTCATCGGCAAGGCAGTATGCTGATCGTATCGATCAGTTTCACCGCCAGAACCTGAAGTTCGTTAAGACCGAAGCTAACCTGCCGGTCATCATAGAGTTTCTGAAGCGAAAGGCGGAGCCTCCCTTCAATCGTCAGGCTCTTCTTGAAATCCTGAGAGCGCTAGAGTCGAGGCAGAAGGATACCATCCTGTCCTACGCCATCCTCAATCCGCAGGGAGTGAATATCCTCGATACGATACCGGCGAATATCGGCATCGATGAGAGTGAGGAAGATTATTTTACGAGGCTGGTGAAGGCAGACGGTCAGTCTGTCTATCGTTCTCCCATCCTCTTTGATGAGGCGAATGGTTCCCGGCCCGTCATCGTATACAGCAGCCAGATCAATGACCTGTCAGGTAAATTGATCGGTGTATTGAGGGCGCGATATGATGCGGGCATCCTGTCATCGCTGTTCGACCGCACCAAGGGTATGGTCGGACGGGGCTCTTTCGCTGTCCTGCTCGATGAGAATAACCTCCGCCTGGTGCATGGCCGGCGCAGCGACCTGCAGTACACGCTGGCCAGCGAGATCGATAAAGACACTCTGCAGGCCTTGAAGCAGCAGCAGCGTATACCGTCAGATGCCAGCGGCGCTTTCATCGAGAGCGCAGAGTGGACAGAGAGGATCAACCGCGTCAACCTCAGTAACCCTATCGTCGAAACCGGTTTCTATGGTCTGGGTACCTCGCTGTTCTCATCTGCGGTACTCCAGTTAGAAACTGCGCCCTGGACGATCATCGTATCGTTGCCGCAGGACGTGTTCCTCGAACCGGTGACAGAGCAAACCAAGAGCGCATTGATGCTGGTAGCTATCATCGTGCTGATCGTGGTATTGATCGTGATGGCGGCAACGCATCTTCTACTGGGGCCGGTCATACGATTGACCTCGGTTGTAAAAACGATTGCCGGTGGCAACCTGCATGTGAAGGCGAAAGTCGAGGCAGACGACGAGATCGGCAGTCTGGCCAGTGCCTTCAATGATATGACGTCGAGTATCAATACGCTGATCGATGACCTCGAAGCAGAGGTGGGCAGTCATAAGCTCACTGCCGAGAACCTGAACAAGTTGTCACAGGCGATCGAGCAGAGCCCGGTGTCGATCATGATTACCGATCTCGATGGCAACATCGAATACGTCAATCCACAGCTATGCAGGATAACCGGTTACAAGGAAGAAGAGCTGATAGGGGAAAATCCGCGCATACTGAAGTCGGGGCACACGCCCGAGATACAGTTCAAGAATATGTGGCATGCGATCACCGCCGGTCAGTCCTGGAGTGGTGAACTGTATAACAAGAAGAAAAACGGCGACCTGTTCTGGGAGAATGTCACCATCTCTCCGATCAAGAATAAAGAAGGTGTCAGCACACACTACCTGGCGATCAAGGAAGATATCTCGCTGCGTAAAGATTATGAAGAGCAGTTGCTCTACCAGGCCAGTTACGACAAGCTGACCGATCTGCCTAACCGAACGCTCGCCTATGACCGAATCTCGCAGGCGATCACCAATGCTATTCGCGAACAGAAGCATATCGCGTTGCTGTATATGGACTTTGATCACTTCAAGAATATCAATGATACTCTCGGTCACGGTGCCGGTGATGAGTTCCTCAAACAAATGGCTGTGCGTTTGAAAGGCAGCGTCAGAGACTTCGATACGGTGGCCCGTTTGGGTGGCGATGAGTTCCTCATCATGCTGGTACAGGTCGATGAAGGACGAAATGATGAGATTATCTCGTTCGAGGAAGTCGTTAAACGTAAGGCTGAAAATATATTGAGTGAGGTGTCCAGACCCTGCACGATTCAGGATATGGAGTTTTCTGTCACCGCGAGTGTCGGTATCGCTATCTTCCCTCAGGATGGCGATGACCCGCATGTGCTGTTGCGTAATGCCGATACGGCGATGTATCGCAGCAAGCGCAAGGGCCGCAATACCTATGAAGTATTCACCCCTGAGATGGGTGACGTTGTGATGAAGCGTGTCGAGATCGATAATAAGTTGCGGCGTGCACTGGAGCATGGCGACTTCTATCTGAAATATCAGCCATTGATGGATGCTCAGTCACAGTCGATAGTGGGTGCTGAAGCGTTGATCCGTTGGACTGACTCGGTGCTGGGCGAGGTCTCTCCAGAGGAGTTTGTGCCACTGGCAGAAGAGAGTGGGCTGATCGTCGATATCGGCAACTGGGTGCTCGACACAGCTTTCTCCAATGTGAAGAAATGGCGAGAGAACACGGAATACAAGGACTTCTATATCGCCATCAATCTATCCAGCCGTCAGTTTCGTGGTAAAGATATCGTGAAAAATATCGCTGATGGTCTCAAACGTCATGGCCTGCCCGGCTCCAGTCTCGAGCTGGAGATCACAGAGCGCCTGCTGATGAAAGATGTGCCGCACGTGATCAGCATCCTCAACCAGTTCAAGGAGATGGGTGTGCGCCTGTCGATCGATGACTTCGGTACCGGCTATTCTTCGCTGAGCTATCTGAAACGTTTCCCCTTCGATGTGTTGAAGATCGATAAGGCTTTCATCTCTGACATCGGAGAAGACCCGGATGATACCGCACTGTGTGATGCGATCATCGCCATGGCCCACAGCCTCGGTCTCAGTATTATTGGTGAAGGGGTGGAGAACAGGGAGCAGTTCGAGTTCCTGCATCAACGTGGCGTTGAAACCATACAAGGTTACTATGTCAGTGAGCCGATGCTGAGTGAGGAGTTCCTCCAGTTCATCGCCATCGCGGACTGGCTTGAAACAACAGTCTAGAAACGGCCGACCAAGCCTTTATCCCAATTTTACTTTAGCCTGCCTCTTCCAGAAAGCCGCCTGCCGAGCAATAACAGGGTGGCCAGAAGCCATAGTGTCAAATGTGAAGCTGCGCCGAACAGGTCGGAGATGCTGTCATCCTCATCACCATCTGATGATATCAGTTGTACCAGGCTGCCGGAGCTGGAGAAATTGATGCTTAGCGTCTCACCATTATTGATGGTGATCACCCCCTCATTGCCGTCATCCGTGGCGCCCTGGTAATCGACTTCTCCGATCGGGTGAGGTGGCTGGAACGAGATGTCATTCAGATTGTATGTATATGGTCCGACACCTGAGCCGCCATTGAACAGCGGATTGATCGAGTTGGCATGCAGGGTATAACTTCCTGCGGGCAGCAGCATCTTGTAAAAGCCGTTGTTCTGCGTCAGGTAATCAGAGACGACACTGAAAGTTTCACCTGTCGTTGTATTTTCTGCCCAGATATTCGCCCCTAGTATCGGTAGGCCAATATCATCGACGAAGCGGCCCTGTAGCGTACCGAAGTTGCTGCTGACATTTGTCGCCGGATACAGCGCTGAGATGGTGCTGATGTCGTCGCTGTGGAGGGTTTCTGTATCTCTGCAGATGAATGGATACATCACTGGATAGTAGCTACGATCTGGTGCTGATTTACATAGTTCAGGTGTGCCAAAATCAGTTTCCCGGTTGTCGATATTCACCTGGGTATGGTCGAGGCCGAAGAAGTGACCGATCTCATGGGTGATCAATAGTTTGAACGTGGTCGTCGTCAGGTTCAGGTCTTTGCCATTGATGACGGCATAACCTTCTTTGAAATAACTCGTGCCTGAAGTGAAGATGGATGCAGCAAATCCAATAGTATGATCGCTTGCGCCGTCACCGAAGAAAGCATCGATGATCTCACCGTTGTTATCGTAGACGATGGGGTTGAGGTTATCATCAGCATTAAATTCAGAATAATTAGTCGTCGGTAGATAGCTATCAAAGTTATTAATATTAATATCTTCATTAATTTGTGTTGGATTAATGACGAGGTTGATAGTTGATGTATTGATGTTATTCCATAGCGCAAAAGCTTCTTCGACGACAGTATTTGTATCTAGCAATAAGTCATCCAAGCTGTTTAACGTATCATTGTCTGTATGTACGGTAATGTTGGGATTTTGATAGGTGACTGGGGTGACCCCTGTTGGCCCTTCGATGATCAACGGTCCACCAGCGAAGGCAGAAGTGCAATACGCCAGAGCATAACCCAGAGTAAAACTCAAAGCATATCTTGGGGCAGAACAGAAAAATAACGTATCGATCAGTTTAGGCATATCAGCTTAGCGTGCGTTATAGGATTGGATGGTGTCGATAAAATCGGCCAACCTGGCCTGTGCCTTGTTGCTTGCCTTTACGGCGAGTGGCAAAGACGAGATTCGGGCATGATTTTTCTGTTCGAGCTGCTGCCCGTTGCTGACAATCTGTTCACCATCGATGGTGCTTACGGTGAAGTTGCCTTGATACAACCCCAGAGGACTGCTGAAACCGAGGCTGGACTTTTCAGGCAGGAATAACACGTAGGAATCGCCGACGATATAACGCGGTACACCCTGGATGCGTAAAGTGGTTCCCGTTTCTTTAAGCTGGCCGCCGATCTGTTTTATGGTATGTCTGTCTGCAGTATCTCCTTTGATCAGCTCGATGACTTCGAATGCAGTGTAGGTAGCTATCTGTCCGCTCTGCTTATCACGGGACGTGGTATTTTCGATGACCCGGCCATAGAAGATCAGGTTGGCACGCGTTGAGAGCTGTTCGAGTGTCAACGGTAACAGGCTGGTCGCAGAGCCTGGTGAAGCTATCAGCGTATTGAGTATCAGGCAGGTGATGAATGTAGCTGGTCGTCTCAATATTTTCATGTTGGGTGTCAAAAGTTGCCTTTTTTGCGGTATGCGACAGCATACCATTTATCTGTTGAATCCATTAGCCAGTTCCATCTATAAACGACGAGTGGATCGTCCTGATGTACATTGAGAGATTAAATGTTGTATATCGTAGTCTATCAAAGTTGGCCATACATCCTTATATCAAGTGTAGCTGATGTGCGATGAATTTCAGTGTTAGCAGCCACCATCGAGCAGACCACTGGCCGAGAGCTCTTCGGTGAAGCCGAATTTCAATGGGTCCTTAAGTTTCTGAGTATAGATGATGCCATCGAGGTGGTCGCATTCATGTTGTACCACACGTGCGTGGAAGCCCTGGGCGACCACATCGACAGCGTTGCCGGCAGCATCGAAACCGGTGTAGCGGATATGGCTGAAGCGCGAAACCACACCTCTCATTCCCGGGACACTCAGACAGCCCTCCCATCCATCTTCCATAGCATCGCTCAGCGGGGTAATTTCAGGGTTGATGAGCACGGTCCTGGGTACAGTGCCGCTCTGAGGGTAGCGAGGATTGCTGTCGAAGCCGAAGATGACCACTCGCAGGCCGACACCGATCTGAGGCGCAGCGAGTCCGGCACCATCTTCTGCGTTCATGGTGTCGAACATGTCTTCGATCAGGGTATCAAGCTCAGGCTGATTGAATTCGGTAACTTCACTTGCCGGTTGTAACAGCCGGGGATCGCCGAGACGTAAGACTTGCTGTATAGCCATGATTTTTCGTATGGTTATTGATGAATGGGTTGTATGATAAAATTATGCCTGATATTAACAACTTGTAACTATATGGATGAAGTGAAAAGCTGCATCCATCGATACTTATGTCATCAGCAACACCAGTTTTAAGCCCGGAACAGCAATTACTAAGAACCCAGAAAGTGATGAATGCACTCGATGACTGGGGGCTGACAGGTGAGCAGATCCTGGTGATGCTGGATTTTCCAGAGACTGAGCGCAGCCGTCACCTGGCGAAATACCGTAAAGATACCCCGTTCCCTGACGATGAAAAAGTAACTTCTCGCGTCATCTACCTGCTCGGTATCATCGATGCGCTGCGTACGACTTATCCACGAAACCTGCAGATGGGTGCGCGCTGGATGGCGGCGCCTCATGTCAGATTGCAGAACCGCTGCCCGTTGCAGGCGATGCTGGAAGACGGAGAAAATGGCGTCGTCGCTGTACTGTCAGAACTGGATTGTGCTTATGCCTGGGAGCTAAGTGGTTCCAAGGTTGGTAGTAACTAGGTTGGCAGTAAACAGGTCAGAAATTTCTGGCGATCATTCTGTTTGCAGGTCGTCTTTTGCGATGGTTCGAAATCTAGGTTAGAGAACCTGCTAATGGCGGCTTGTTGATCTCGAGTGTCTGTCTCAAGCGCAAGCTGTGAATATATGAGCTACAGGTTTTTCTTGATCAGCTCGTAAGCTTTCCTGATCTCCTGTGTCTTCTCGGTTGCCAGCTGGATCATCTCATCAGGCAGACCTTTTGCCACCAGTTTATCCGGGTGGTGCTGGCTCATTAAGCGACGGTAGGCTTTTTTCACTTCTGCCTCGCTGCTGTCTTTTTCAACACCAAGTATCTTATATGCCTGCGTCAGGGTAAGAGTGTCTGTGGCACTGGCCTCGGCGCCACTAGCGATATTAAACAGGTGGTCGATCTGTATGCGTGAGAAGCCGAGGGTTTCCCCGATGGTGTAAAGCATACGTTTTTCACTACTGTCGACCTTGCCGTCCGCCAATGTGGTGGTAATCTGGATCTCGATAAACATCTGCACCAGGTTGCGACGGCCGTGACATTCTTTCTTGAACTGGCGTAATACTTCGGTCAGCGGAAAATCGGCCGCTTTGCCCTGTTCGAAGAACATGATGGCCGCCTTGCGCTGCTCTGGTGAGAGCTGCATCTGCGCCATGATGTTCTGTGCAGAGGTGATCTCCTGTGGGCTGACATGGCCGTCAGCCTTTGCGACATGACCCATGACGGAGAAGGTGGTGGTGAAAAATGCAGCCTGGACACGCTCCTGGTTACCCATATCCGCATAACCGTCGAGTCGATCACCCATCTTGATGCCGCGGTCGAAATTACCACCGAGTACCGCACCGATGATCGCGCCGAGCGGTCCGCCGAAGACGTAACCTAAAGTGCCGCCGATAAATGTTCCCCACCAGGCCATTAATCTCTCCCAGGAAATGCTGTGTTGTTCGTGTTACTCAAATTGATCGTCGCAGAGTTAGCCGACACTGATGTGGCTACCGAAGCTAAAGTGAGGCGTGATTGTAGCATCTTAAAGACAGGCAGAACCACACGGCAGGGTTAGCTCAGCTTTGCATGGCATTGATATGCAGAGTCAGCAGGTCGAGCATCTGTTGCGCGGTTTCTGCTTCCAGTAATTGCTGCTTTTCCCTGTTGCCGATCGGCAGCAGCTCACTGAGGCGGAAGCAGACATCGGCAACATTATTGTAATCAACGGCCTGCTGATAGTGCTCGGCAAAAGGGTGTTTCATCAGCTGTTTTAGTGTATCGGCCAAGGGTGCAAATACTTCGGGAAGGGGGCCTCCCTCCTGCTGAGCGGATTCCAGCGTCGATTCGAACGGAGTCGCCTCTGCCAGCAGCAGGCCATCATCTCTGACGCTGCATGCAGATAGTCTAACCCTGTATTTCGCCTGGATGCTGATACCCAGTAAGCCGTTCGGTAGTGATTCCCAGTCGGTGATCTCTACATAACATCCCGTGCTATAGATCTGCGGTGCAGAGCCGACTTCTTTGCCTTCGCTGATGAGGACGGTGACAAAGCCTGTTTCCTGTTTCATGCACTCCTTGATCAGGCTGAGGTAGCGCTGTTCGAATATTTGTAACGGCAGGATACCGCCCGGAAAGAGGATCGTATGGAGGGGAAATAAAGCCTGGTTCATGGTTATATTATGCCGAAATGAAAATGATATTGTTTACATGATGCAGAAGCAAGATGATCAAGCTAAATGATTAGGATGCCGGATACATTTATAAACCAGTCTGTTCGAGATCTCGCATGGGCGGTCTCCAGTGCGCCGTTAATACGGCAGGGTGGCAGCGAATGCTTGTGGCCTGACAGTCACTGGTTCCAGTCGCTCTATAGTCGGTCAATCGAACTGTTCGAGATGGCTGATGCCTCACCCGATGAGCTGGATGATCTGCTGGCTGCCCAGAAAGACCGCCGTCTTGGTAAATACTTCGAAACACTGTGGCACTACTTCTTTGCACATCATCCGGGCTACGAGGTCCTGGCAAATAATCTTCAGGTCATCATTGATGGCAGAACATTGGGGGAGTTCGACTTCATCGTTCTGGACAGGGCTTCCGGCAAGACTATTCATGTCGAGGTCGCAGTAAAATTCTTTCTCGCAACGGGTGATCCCGAGCATGGCGAGACGCGCGACATGGCTAACTGGTATGGCCCTAACCTTCGTGACCGGCTGGATCAGAAGGTCGATCACCTGAACCAGCGGCAGGTCAGGCTGGCGTCGCAGCCAGAAGTGAGTGGCTATCTTTCGGCGCAGGGAATCAGTATCGATGGCTGTATGGTGTTTCTGAAAGGCAGGTTGTTTTACCCGTGGCGGCTGAAGCCGCATGAAGCGCATCTGATGGATTACGCGCCTGCACAGTGCGCCGATGACCACCCTTATAGCTGGTGGCTGAGCCGTGATCAGTTTGATGAGGTTTGTGATGACAAGCAGTGTATAACGCCATTGATATCACAAGGTTGGCTGGAAAGAATACCGACAGCGAGTGTAAAAAAATCCATTACGAAAAGCGCCCTGTTTGAGACAGTGTCTAATAAAAACATGCGCCTACCATTGCTTGTTCAGAGCTCTAACCCTTGTCACAGCTGGGATAGAACCTTTTTGACGGCTAATGACTGGCCTAGTAAGAAAATATGACAAAATTGCAGATTTGATGTTCAAATTTTCACAGAGTTGGTTATAATACATGCATGAATACTCAAAATATCGACTTTCCACTAGATCGTAGCGGTGTTATTTCCCTGCTGCAACACTATAAAATCTCACCAACCCGTCAACGTGTAGAGATTGCTGAGTTCTTATTCCAGCGTCCACAGCATCTATCTGCCGAGAAGATACTGGATGGTGTAACTAATGCCGGTAACCGTGTTTCACGTGCTACCGTCTACAACACCATGGGGCTGTTCGCGAACAAGGGCGTGGTACGAGAAGTACTGATCGACAGAGAGCGCGTGTTCTACGATTCGAATCCGAAAGTGCACCATCACTTATATAATGTTGATAGCGGTGAGCTGACTGATATCTACGATGTAGAAATCGATATGATTGCTGAACCCGATCTGCCTGAAGGTATGAGAGTTGTTGATACCGATGTGGTATTCAAGGTGACATCAAAATAATCGTCGATATATTCAGCCATATCCGTAGTCGATTCTATACTCGATTAAATGTGTCAAAAAAGAGCCTGTTCATAATGAGCAGGCTTTTTTGTTTGAGTTTCTATTTTTTTAAAATCAGGCTACTCGATATCTGAGGCCAGTGAAGCCCGGAGGTTTTCATTGATCGGGCTCACTGTTTCAGTATAGTTTTCATGCTCAACACCGGATGAGATCGCGGCACCGGACTTGACGGCCGCTGCCATGTCACTATCGAGTTCGAAGCGCATGAAGTGTACCGACGAGGTCTTCTCCTCGGTGTCGCGCTCGAGGTCTTCGTCGGCGATAGCGAAAACTTTGTCATATCCTTCGACCTGCATCCAGATTGTGTTTTCGATACCGATCAGCTCGCTCAGGCGTTGATGTCGTTCTTCGACATCAGGATATTGCAGCAGCATGGTCGCTTTCCAGTTCGTGCCGTCAGGGATCAGTGGGTTGTAGGCTGCAAGCTCTTCTTCGATACCTTTGGCGTCAAAGATCTTCTCGGCTTTCAGCATCTCCTGTACCTGGTATTGCATGATCAGCCTGTCTTCGAACATGAGCAGCAGGTTCTCGCCCAGTTCCAGGCGGCGGTTTTCTTTGTGCGCCATCACCTTCTTGCGATAGTCGTCGCGCATCTCGGCATATTCTTCCAGGCTGTATAGATCTTTACGGGTTAGTTTCGACATAGTGTTCAGTTGTTCAATTGTTGCTGGGTTGATCTCGTTACTACTATCACTGCAAGTCATCACTGTACTTGAGCAACATTAGTCGTGATGGTGTTTTTCCAGGTCGACGATAGGCTTGTCGGTGAACAGGTAGTCACGCAGCTCTTTATCGAAGCGGGCATCTTTGCGGCGTATCCATTCAAGCAGCATGGCCGCGTGTTCTTTTTCCTCGTCACGGTTATGTGCCAGGATGGCTTTTAGATCGGCATCTTTGGTAGCGTCGACGCGCTGCTGGTACCAGTCGACAGCCTCCAGTTCTTCCATCAGTGAGGTGATTGCGCGGTGCAGATCGCGAGTTTCGTCGCTGATCTCATCGATCGGTTCTTGGTAGCCTTCGTTAGACATAATAGTTCTCCGTTATTAGATGTGTGTGTTAGATATCGTATGCCTGTCTGATCAGCGAGATCGGATGAGCCGGTTTGCTGCCATCGGCCAGTCCGGCTTCGATGTGGTGACCGGCCATGGCACAGTCACTGGTGTATACATCCGCTTCCTGCTGTTTTACCTTGTTGACCACCGGGCGACAGATCTTCATCGCGGTGTCGTGATACTCGCTCTTGAAGGTGTAGGTGCCATCGTGACCGGAACAGCGTTCGATCGGCAGTACTTCAGTATCCGGGATCAGTTTCAGGGCTTCACGTGTCTTCATGCCGATGCGCTGTACACGCTGATGGCAAGCGACATGGTATGAGACCTTGCCCAACGGTTTTTTGAAATCGGTGTTCAGCTTGCCGGCCTTGCTGCGTAGCATCAGGTATTCGAACGGGTCGAACATCGCCTGCTGTACCTTGATGACATCAGCTTCATCGGGATACATCAACGGCAGTTCCTGCTTGAACATCAGCGTGCAGGACGGTATCGGTGTGACGATGTCCCAGCCATCATCGACCAGCTGCGCCATGACCCTGATGTTCCTGTCCTTGGCGCGTTTTACCGCTTCCAGATCACCGAGCTCGAGTTTAGGCATGCCGCAACACTCGGTACCCTGAACCAGTTTTACCTGCATATTGTTGTGTTCGAACACCTTGATCAGGTCTTCACCGATCTGTGGTTCGTTGTAGTTGCCGTAACAGGTAGAGAATAACGCTACCTTGCCGGTCGTTGTTTCGGTTTTCTCTGGGGTGATGTCGACAATCTTGTGGCCCTTGTTGCGCCTGGCCAGGGTCTTGCTTTCATATCTTGGCAGCAGCGAATCAGGATGGATGCCGAGGGTTTTATCCAGAATCTTGCGTGCAGCGCCATTGTTATTAACCGCGTTGACTGTCTGCGTGATCACCGGGATGGTGGCGAACTTGCCGAGGGTATCCGTCGAGGTAATCAGCTTGTCACGGGTTTTGACATCACCCTTCTTGAACTTGATCGCCTTGGCGCGCACCATCAGGTGCGGGAAGTCCACGTTCCATTCATGGGGTGGTACATAGGGGCATTTGGTCAGGTAGCACAGGTCACACAGGTAGCAGTGATCGACCACCTGCCAGTAATCTTTTTTATCGACACCGTCGACTTCCATGGTATCGGATTCGTCGACCAGGTCGAACAGGGCAGGGAAGGAGCCGCAAAGACTGACGCAGCGGCGGCAGCCATGGCAGATGTCGAATACACGTTCGAGTTCGACGAACAGTTTGTCTTCATCCCAGAACTCAGCCGTCTCCTGGCCCAGCGGGTGCCGGGTGGGTGCTTCTAAACTACCTTCTCTAGCCATAATATTCTCTTGATGCTATTGAAACGTTAATATCTAACTATTTTCGTTATAGACAAAAAAGGCCAGGCCCAGTGATGGTGCCCGGCCTTTTACAAAGGATCGATGGAAGCGATTAGTCCATGTTGTCCAGTGCTTTCTGGAAGCGGTTAGCGTGTGAACGCTCAGCTTTCGCCAGTGTTTCGAACCAGTCAGCAATCTCATCGAAGCCTTCGTCGCGAGCAGTCTTCGCCATGCCAGGGTACATGTCTGTGTACTCGTGAGTCTCGCCAGCAATAGATGCTTTCAGGTTATCAGAAGTGCTGCCGATAGGAAGACCTGTGGCCGGATCGCCTGTTTCTTCAAGGTATTCCAGGTGGCCGTGTGCGTGGCCTGTCTCACCTTCCGCAGTCGAACGGAAAACGGCTGAAACATCGTTGTAACCTTCTACGTCTGCTTTTGCTGCGAAGTAGAGGTAGCGGCGGTTAGCCTGAGATTCGCCTGCAAAAGCGTCTTTCAGATTCTGCTCTGTTTTGCTGTCTTTTAAGCCCATGATATGTATCTCCTGTTAGAGTTAGTCAAAAAAGTGAGAAGAAGTCTACA
>Ga0180435_10000994_pt1 | contig 29911 bp, 28 predicted proteins | sample SS_ome_3_FD_132467 | JGI IMG/M metagenome (GOLD analysis project Ga0180435, IMG submission 132467) | Hypersaline lake sediment archaeal communities from the Salton Sea, California, USA - SS_3_S_1 metaG | ecosystem: Environmental > Aquatic > Non-marine Saline and Alkaline > Hypersaline >... | reverse complement strand
GAAACGGGCGATCTTCAACGTCACCATCACCGCGCCCGGTGGTACGGGCGGCAGCGGTGGATCGCCGGCCTCGGCTTTATCGACCACGGCGGTCATCAGTACTTACGCTCCATCGGCTCATAGCGGGTCTGGACCACGGGTTTGTAGTCCAGCCGGATATCGCTGAGTAGGTCCGACCCCTCTTTGTAGGCCATGGTGTGGCGCATGTAGTTGGTGTCGTCGCGGTGCGGGTAGTCCTCCCGGGCGTGCCCGCCGCGGGATTCCTTGCGGTTGAGAGCGCTGGCCACCGTGACCTCCGCGAGTTCCAGCAGGAAGCCCAACTCGATGGCCTCGAGCAGGTCGCTGTTGTACCGCTTGCCCTTATCGTGCACCGAAATCCTCGAATACCGTTCCTTGAGCGCGTGGATATCGGTGAGTGCCTGCTTGAGGGTCTCCTCGGTACGGAACACCGCCGCGTTGTTGTCCATCGACTGCTGCAGTTCGCCGCGAATGTCGGCGACCCGCTCATTGCCGTGTTCGGAGAGTATGTCCGACACCCAGTCGACCACCATGGCGGCCGGATCCGGCGGCAGATCGACATGCGGGTTGCCGAGTGCGTAGTAGGCGGCCGCGAGCCCGGCCCTGCGGCCGAAGACGTTGATATCCAGCAGCGAGTTGGTGCCCAGCCGGTTGGCCCCGTGTACCGAGACGCACGCACACTCACCGGCGGCGTACAGCCCGGGCACCACGTTGGTGCTATCGCGCAGCACCTGGCCGATCACCGTGGTGGGGATACCGCCCATGACGTAGTGGCAGGTGGGATAGACCGGCACGAGTTCCTTGACCGGGTCGACGCCGAGGTAGGTTCGGGAGAATTCGGTGATATCCGGCAGCTTCGCCTCCAGCACGTCCGCCCCGAGGTGGCGGACGTCGATGTAGACGTAATCCTTGTGCGGTCCGGCGCCGCGGCCTTCGAGCACCTCGAGGACCATCGAGCGGGCGACGATATCGCGGGGCGCGAGGTCGACGATCGTCGGCGCGTAACGCTCCATGAAACGTTCGCCTTCGCCGTTGAGCAACCGGCCGCCCTCGCCGCGTACCGCCTCGGAGATCAGAATGCCCAAACCGGCCAGCCCGGTCGGATGGAACTGGTGGAACTCCATGTCCTCCAGCGGAAGCCCCTTGCGGAAGACGATGCCCAGGCCGTCCCCGGTGAGGGTGTGGGCATTGGAGGTCGTCTTGTACATCCGGCCGGACCCGCCGGTGGCCAGCACGATGGCTTTCGCGTGGAAGACGTGGATATCGCCGGTGGCCAGCTCGTAGGTGACCACGCCGGTGGCCACCGGTCCGCGCGGTGTCTCGGTCAGCACCAGATCCAGGGCGTAGAACTCGTTGAAGAACTCCACGTTGTGTTTGACGCAGTTCTGGTAGAGCGTCTGCAGGATCATGTGTCCGGTGCGGTCGGCGGCATAGCAGGCCCGTCGCACCGGTGCCTTGCCGTGATCGCGGGTGTGGCCGCCGAATCGGCGTTGGTCGATGCGGCCCTCCGGGGTGCGGTTGAAGGGCATCCCCATCTTTTCGAGGTCGAGAACCGCGTCGATGGCTTCTTTGCACATGATCTCGACTGCGTCCTGATCGGCCAGGTAGTCCCCGCCCTTGACGGTGTCGAAGGTGTGCCACTCCCAATTGTCCTCTTCGACGTTGGCCAGGGCCGCGCACATTCCGCCCTGGGCCGCGCCGGTGTGACTGCGGGTCGGATAGAGCTTGGTCAGAACCGCGGTACGTGCCCGGGGGCCGGCCTCGACGGCGGCGCGCATACCCGCTCCGCCCGCGCCGACGATGACAACGTCGTAGCGATGTTCGGTGATCATCGTCCCTCCCTAGATGTTCGGGTTGAAGGTCAACAGGGTGTAGGTGCCGACGACCAGGACCAGCACCATCGATGTGCCCAGCAGCGAATTGAGCCAGAACCGCGTCGAGTCCTTGCGGGCGTAGTCGGCGATGATCGTCCGCATCCCGTTGCCGCCATGGAGTTGCGCCAGCCACAGCATGCTCAGATCCCAGATCTGCCAGAACGGCGACGCCCAGCGCTGGGCGACGTAGTTGAAGTCGATGCGGTACACCCCGCCATCCCATATCAGCCCGATGAACATGTGGCCGATCACCAGGAACACCAGGACCACACCGGAGAACCGCATGAACAACCAGGCGTATTTCTCGAAGTTGGTGATCCCGCCGCGCCGGGGCGATCGGGGGCTGTCCAGACCGGCCGGGTGGTCGTGGTTGCGGGTGACGACCGGCGCGGGGTTCACAGGAACCGCTCCGCCATGTGCATGCCGATCACCACGGTCGCCGGAACCATGACCACCAGCCAGATCCCGGCCACCGCCCACAGCATCTGCCGTTGGTGACGCGGACCCTGCCACCAGAAGTCGATCAGGATCACCCGAATGCCGTTGAGGGCGTGGAACAGTACGCACGCGACGAGACCGAGTTCCATCAGCCCGACGATCGGCGTCTTGTAGGTCTCGACGACTTCGTTATAGGCCTCCGGGCTGACCCGGACCAGGGCGGTGTCGAGCACATGGACGAACAGGAAGAAGAACACCGTTGCCCCGGTGATGCGATGCAGCACCCATGACCACATGGCGGGGTCGCCGCGGTAGTACGTTCTGCGCCGTCGCGGTGACTCTCGGGTCACTGTGCTCATTGCCCGCCTCCGGGTTGGAAGTTTGAAATGACTCTAACGCTGTTTCGAGTGTGAAATCAGTGACGCGGCAATTACGTCATGGGTCAATGCGGGTGATCCTCGGCACATGGCGTGATCCCCGGCACAATGGGCGAGATCGCGCAGGTGCGCCGAGGATCATGTGATGAGGATCAGGTGGGGGAGATGAGCACGCCGCTGACGCTGGAGATGATCGCGCAGGCGCCCAAGGCCCTGCTCCACGACCATCTGGACGGGGGGCTGCGACCGGCCACCGTGATCGACATCGCCGATGAGATCGGTTACCGGGGACTGCCGAGCACCGATGCCGTGGAGTTGGCGGCCTGGTTCCGCACCTCGGCGCACAGTGGTTCGCTGGTGCGGTACCTGGAACCGTTCGCTCACACCGTCGCGGTGATGCAAAGCCCCGCGGCCCTGCATCGCGTCGCGTTCGAATGTGTGGAAGACCTGGCAGCCGACAATATCGTCTACGCGGAGGTCCGATTCGCCCCGGAATTGCATATCGACGGCGGCTTGTCGATGGAGGAGGTGCTGGAGGCGGTGCTGGCCGGGTTCGCCGACGGTGAGAGGGCCCTCGCCGCCGCCGGCCGCACGATCACAGTGCGGTGCCTGGTGACCGCGATGCGGCACGCCGCGCGGTCACGGGATATCGCCGAGTTGGCGGTGCAGTTCCGCGATCGGGGCGTCGTCGGTTTCGATATCGCCGGAGCCGAGCAGGGGTATCCGCCGTCGCGTCATCTCGATGCCTTCGAGTACATGCGCGCCAACAATGCCCGGTTCACCATCCACGCCGGCGAGGCGTTCGGCCTGCCCTCCATCCACGAGGCCATCGCGTTCTGCGGCGCCGACCGGCTTGGGCACGGGGTCCGGATCGTCGACGATATCGAGGAACTGCCGGACGGGACCGCCGGCCTGGGCCGGCTGGCGGCCATCGTGCGCGACAAGCGGATCCCGCTGGAAATGTGCCCGAGCTCCAATGTGCAGACCGGCGCGGTGCCCAGCCTTCAGAAGCACCCGTTCGACCTGCTGGCTCGGTTACGGTTCCGGGTCACGGTCAACACCGACAACCGGCTGATGAGTGACACCACCATGAGCCGGGAGATGCTGGCTCTGGTGCATACTTTCGGCTACGGCTGGACCGATCTGGAGCGGTTCACCATCAACGCGATGAAGTCGGCGTTCATTCATTTCGACGAGCGGCTGGCCATCATCGACGAAGTGATCAAACCGCGGTACGCGGTCCTGGTGGGTTGAAGCCGGTCCGGCTCGCGGCACACTGGTGCCATGACTGCTGCACTTGATCTCCGGAGCACCGCCGGCCGGTTCCGGCTTGTCGCGTTGGCCGAGGCCGTGACCTGGGTCGGACTGCTGATCGGGATGTACTTCAAATATCTGGGCAGCCCACGCACCGAGATCGGGGTGAAGATCTTCGGCATGGCGCACGGACTGGTGTTCCTGGTGTTCGTGGTCGCCGCCCTGTGGACCGGGGTGGTCTACTCCTGGCGTGTCGGCACCTGGGTGCTGGTGATGCTGGGCAGCATTGTGCCGTTGGGCAGTGTGGTGTTCGTCGTGTGGGCCGATCGGACCGGCAGGTTGGACCGGCCTGCTGAGCGCTACTCGCGTCGCAGCCGTGATTCGACGAACCGTTCCAGTTCCTCCCACCCGGCGACGGCCTCCGCCGAGGACTCCTCCGGGCCGGTTGCCGACTCCGGGTTCAGGACCTGATCGACCAGCCGGCCGACCGCGGTCTCGGCGGCGAGTAACTTCGCCACCGTGTCGTCCTCGGAATAGTCGCCGACATCGCGGACGAACTCGACGGCCAGGTCCAGCTGATCGCGGTCGATGGCATCCGGGCCGTCGGCGATATCGTCGACCAGTCCGCTGAGCACGTAGACGTTGTCATCGGTGACGTCCACCCGCAGGGATCCGTCGGTCGCCGCGGTGCGGATATCGTCGTAGGTGCTCAGGTCCGACAGGTCGTGGTCATGTTCGTCGGCCAGGTACCGGGCCAGTGCACGTTCGGACCCGAACACGCTGATCCGGCCGTTGCGGCCCAGGAAGATCGGCTTATCGTCGAAATAGCAGCGCAGCGTGAACAGGGTGCCGGCGCTGGTCATCACCTGAACCGGGTCGATACCGACGTTTTCCCAGAACTTACTGTCGCCGCCGAGCAGTACCGCTGCCGTCCGGTGCCCGACGGTCTCATCGGCGACGTCGACCATCTCGGCCACATCACCCATCGCGGTGGGCTCGGCATCGTCGTCGGCCAGCACCCCGGCGGTGCCCTCCTCGAGTGCCTCGTCGAACGGCTCGTCGAGCTCGGCGACCGCCCGTTCGGCCATCCCGGCGTCGACCGTCGGGGTCGTGATGATCTCGTCGATCGCCGCAACCACCCCGTCCCAGCTGCGCCCGACGGTCTGGGCGATGGCCTCCCAGCGCTTGCGGCCGGCCCGGCCGCTGAACTGGTCGATACCGCCCATCACCTGACCCAGGTTGGGATTGCCGTTGAAGAACCGGGTGACCGCCGGTAGTTCGCACACCGTTCCGATCGAGGAGACCACGGCCAGGGTGTTGGCGAGGGCGGTCACCGAGGCCTCGGTGGGCTTCTCGGCGAGCAGCTCCTCGACACCGATCAGATCGGCCTGCCGATTCTCGGCCGGCTTCAATCGGTGGGCGTTGGCCGTGGTCAACTTCTCCCAGGCGGGATGATCGGTGAGGTCGTTATCGGTGTCGGTCCGCACGAACGCCGCGAGATCGGCCACCGACTCGAATGCGAACAGATCCTCGTCCTTGCCCAGGAATCCCTCCCATTCGTCACCGGCGTCGCGCCAGCGCGGAGCCCACAATGTGAAGAGATCACCCGCGGTGACCCCGATGCGAATCGGTACCAGCTCTGCAGCCATGCCGGACAGCCTAACGACCTAGAGTCAGTGCCCATGGATGTGTGTGTCATCGACCACCCGCTGGCGGCCGCCAGGCTGACCACCCTGCGTGACGAGCGCACCGCGAACGCCGGGTTCCGCGCGGCATTGCGGGACCTGACTCTCATGTTGGTCTACGAGGCCGTCCGCGACGCGCCGAGCGAGCACATCAGGGTTCAGACCCCGTTGACCGAGACCGGCGGTAGCCGGCTGGCCGACCCGCCGCTGCTGGTCCCGGTGCTGCGGGCCGGTCTGGGGATGGTCGATCAGGCCCAGGCGCTGATCCCGGAGGCTCAGGTGGGGTTCGTCGGGGTCGCACGGGATGAGACCACCCATCAGCCGACGCCGTATCTGGAGTCGCTGCCGGCGGATCTGCGCACCCGGCCGGTCATGGTGCTCGATCCGATGCTGGCCACCGGTGGCTCGATGGCGCACACCATCGGGTTGCTGACCGATCGCGGCGCCGTCGACATCACGGTGGTGTGCGTGGTGTGCGCGCCACAGGGGATGGCCGCGCTGGAGCGCGTCGCGCCGAAATCCCGGCTGTTCACCACGGCGATCGATGACGGGCTCAACAGTGCCGCCTATATCGTCCCCGGCCTCGGCGACGCGGGGGACCGGCAGTTCGGGCCGCGCTAGAGCGCGGTAAGCACCGCAGAGAGAAGCTCGCCGAGGTCGCGGGCCGATTCGCGCCCGGCGGCCAGCACCTCGTCATGGCACAGCGGATCACCGGTCATCCCCGCGGCCAGGTTGGTCACCAGCGACAGCCCGAGCACCTCGGCGCCGGCCGCGCGGGCCGCGATGGTCTCGTGCACCGTGGACATGCCCACCAGGTCCGCGCCCAGGGTGCGCAGCATCCGGATCTCGGCGGGCGTCTCGTAATGCGGTCCGGGCAGCGCCGCGTACACCCCTTCGGCCAGGCCGGGGTCGACCCGGCGGGCCAGCGCCCGCAGTCGGGGCGAGTAGGCGTCGACCAGGTCGACGAACTGCGGGCCCTCCAGCGGGGACCGGGCGGTGAGGTTGAGGTGGTCGCTGATCAGGACCGGGCGGCCCACCCGGTACTCCGGGCGCAGGCCGCCGGCGGCGTTGGTCAGCACGACGATATCGGCGCCCGCAGCGCAGGCGGTGCGTACCGGATGCACGACCCGGCTCAGGTCGTGCCCCTCATAGGGGTGGATACGTCCGACGAACACCAGCACCCGATGCCCGGCGACGGCGACCGATAGGGCCTGCCCGCTGTGGCCCTCGGCGCTCGGCGTCGTGAAGCCGGGCAGCTGCGTCATCGGGATCTGCGCTTTCGGCGCACCCAGGGCCTGCGCGGCCGGTGCCCAGCCCGAGCCGAGAACCACGGCCACATCGTGGCGATCGGCACCGGTGTGCTCGGCGATCACCGCAGCGGCCCGCACGGCGTCTGGACTCACAGCCGCTCAGCCTAGTGCGGCCTGAGATACTCGTCTGATGTCTTTGGCCGACACCGCGGAGTCGTGGCTGGCGGCGCACTACGACGACCTCGTCGGGTGGCGCCGCCACATCCACCGGAACCCCGAACTGGGTCGGCAGGAGTTCGCGACCACCCAGTTCGTCGCCGACCGGCTGGTCGAGGCCGGTCTCAATCCCAAGGTGCTGCCCGGTGGAACGGGCCTGACCTGTGACTTCGGGCCCGATCACGCACCGCGGATCGCGCTGCGCGCCGATATGGACGCACTGCCGATGACCGAGCGCACCGGAGCCCCCTATGCCTCGGCGGTGCCCGGCGTGGCACATGCCTGCGGCCACGACGGGCACACCGCCATCCTGCTGGGCGCCGCCACCGCGCTGTCCACCGCGGCGGAACTGCCGGTCGGTGTCCGGCTGATCTTCCAGCCCGCCGAGGAGCTGATGCCCGGGGGCGCCCTCGATGCGATCGCCGCCGGCGCACTGGCCGGGGTGTCGCGTATCTTCGCCCTGCACTGCGATCCCCGGCTCGCGGCCGGCCGGGTGGCCATCACCGCCGGGCCGATCACCTCGGCAGCCGACTCCGTCGAGATCACCCTGCACTCACCCGGCGGGCACACCTCGCGGCCGCACCTGACCTCCGACCTGGTGTACGGGATGGGAACGGTCATCACCGGGCTGCCCGGTGTGCTGTCCCGCCGCATCGACCCGCGGCACGGCACCGTGATGGTCTGGGGCGCGGCCAACGCCGGGGTGGCCGCCAACGCCATCCCGCAGTCCGGCACGCTGGCAGGCACCGTTCGCACCGCCAGCAGGGAGGCCTGGCTGGAGATGGAAGACCTTGTGCAGGAAATCGTCTCGGGTCTGCTCTCCCCGCTGGGCATCGCCCATTCGCTGCAGTACCGCCGCGGTGTGCCGCCGGTGGTCAACGAGGAACGCAGCACCCAGGTCATGACCCATGCCATCGAGGAGGTCGGGCCGGAGGTGCTCGCCGAGACCCGGCAGTCCGGTGGCGGCGAGGACTTCTCCTGGTATCTGGAGGAGGTGCCGGGCGCGATGGCCCGGCTCGGAGTGTGGAGTGGCCGGGGGCAACAGCTCGACCTGCATCAGCCCACCTTCGATCTCGACGAAAGGGCGCTGGCGATCGGGGTGCGGGTGCTGGTCAATATCGTCGAGCAGTCCGCGGCCTTCGGGTGAAGCTCCTGGTGACCGGCGGTGCCGGCTACGTGGGCAGTGTGTGTGCGAAAGTCCTGCTCGATGAGGGTCACCAGGTGGTGATCGTCGATGATCTGTCGACCGGGCATGCCGACGCGATCCCGGCGGGTGCGCAGTTCGTCGATGCCGATGTGGTGGAGGCGGCCCGGCAGTTGCTGCCCGGCGGCACCTTTGACGGGGTATTGCATTTCGCGGCCAGATCCCTGGTGGGGGAGTCTGTCGGAGCCCCGGATCGGTACTGGTTCGGCAATGTCGTGACCACGCTGGAACTGCTGGAGGCGATGCGCGCCGCCGGAACCCCCCGGCTGGTGTTCTCCTCGACGGCGGCGACCTACGGCGAACCCGAGTCGGTGCCGATCACCGAGGCGGCGCCCACCCTGCCGACCAACCCCTACGGTGCGACGAAACTCGCGATCGACCACGCGATCACGTCCTACGCCCATGCCTACGGGCTGGCCGCCACCAGCCTGCGCTACTTCAACGTGGCCGGTGCCTACGCCGGGCTCGGTGAGCGGCACACCAGGGAGACTCACCTGATCCCCCTGGTGCTGCAGGTCGCCGATGGCCGGCGCTCCGAGATCCTGGTGTTCGGCGCCGACTGGCCGACTCCGGACGGAACCGCCATCCGGGACTACATCCATGTCCGCGATCTCGCCGATGCGCACCTGCTGGCGCTGCAGACCGCCCGGCCCGGGGCGCACCGGATCTACAACCTCGGTAACGGAACCGGATTCAGCGTGCGTGAGGTCATCGACTCCTGCCGCCGGGTGACCGGCCGGCCCATCGCATCCCGCGACACCGATCGCCGGGCCGGTGATCCGGCGGTACTGATCGCATCCAGCGAGAAGGCGGCGGCCGAGCTCGGATGGCGTCCCCGGTACACCGGGATCGACGAAATCGTCTCCGCCGCCTGGGAATTCACCCGGGAGCGGGGCTAATCCGTCGGGCCGGGCCCGATATTTCGGGCCGGCCGGGTGCGGATGTGGTGCACATAGTCCGCCGGCGCACCGGCGACCTCCGCGGCGTCGGCCATCACCCCCAGATAGCGGGCCGAGGGCAACCCGCCCTCCCAGCCGTCCACCACATACAGCCAGGCCAGCACGGGTTCGGTCGTGGTGTCGGAGGTCTCCCGGACGATCCGGCAGCGGATCTTGCTGTGCAGGCCCAGTTCCGAGCCCTCCCAGCGGTCCATGTTCTCCTCATCGGAGTGGGTCACGTCGTAGAGCACCACGAAGACCCGGGAGGCGGGATCCTCGACCAGGGTGGCCAGTGCCCCCTCCCAGCCGATGTCCTCGCCGGCGAAGGTCAGCCGCCAGCCGTAGAGCCAGCCGGTACCGGCCATCGGGGAGTGCGGCGCCCGATCCAGCATCTGCTCGGGGTCCATATTCGACCCGTAGGCGGCGTAGAGAGGCACGGAGGAAGCGTAGAGGCTAGCTTAGGTCCGTGACTCCCCCCACCCCCAAGCGGATCGTCATCATCGGCGGCGGGCCGGCCGGGTACGAGGCGGCGCTGGTGGCCGCCGCACGCGGCCGGGATGTTGCCGAGGTCACCGTGGTCGACACCGAAGGCATCGGCGGGGCGTGCGTGCTGTTCGACTGTGTGCCGTCCAAGACGTTCATCGCCTCCACCGGGGTGCGCACCGAACTGCGCCGCGCCTCGGGTCTGGGTTTCGATATCGGCATCGAGGACGCGAAGATCTCGCTGCCGCAGATCAACAACCGGGTCAAAACGCTGGCCCGGTCCCAGTCCGCCGATATCGGCGCGCAACTGCTCGCCCAGGGGGTGACGGTGGTGGCCGGACACGCCGAACTGACCGACGATGTGCCCGGTATGGCCCACCACCGGGTCCGGGTGACGACGGCCGAGGACAGATCGGGTGCGGTCAAGACCGGTGTGATCAAAGCGGATGTGGTGCTCATCGCCACCGGCGCCCGGCCCCGGGTGCTGCCCAATGCCGTCCCCGACGGTGAGCGCATCCTCAACTGGCGCCAGCTCTACGACCTGCCCGGGCTGCCCGACCATCTGGTCATCGTCGGATCGGGTGTGACCGGGGCGGAGTTCTGCAACGCCTACACCGAGTTGGGTGTCACCGTGACCGTGGTGGCCAGCCGGGATCAGATCCTGCCGCACGAGGACAGCGATGCCGCCGCGGTGCTGGAGGAGGTCTTCGCCGAACGCGGTGTGACGCTGGTCAAGAACGCCCGCGCCGACTCGGTGCTGCGCACCCCCGACGGGGTGCGGGTCACGATGGCCGACGGTCGGACCGTCGAGGGCAGCCACGCGCTGATGACGGTCGGCTCGGTACCGAACACCGGCGCACTGGGTCTCGAGCGGGTCGGTGTCGAACTCGGTCCCGGCGGCTATATCCCGGTGGACCGGGTGTCGCGGACCACGGCGTCCGGGATCTACGCCGCCGGTGACTGCACCGGGCTGATGCCGCTGGCCTCGGTGGCCGCCATGCAGGGCCGCATCGCCATGTATCACGCCCTGGGCGAGGGGGTTGCGCCGATCCGGCTGCGCACAGTGGCATCGGCCACCTTCACCCGCCCGGAGATCGCCGCGGTGGGGGTGCCGCAGACCGCCATCGACAGCGGGGCCGTCCCGGCGCGGACCCTGATGCTTCCGCTGACCACCAATGCCCGGGCGAAAATGTCGTTGCTGCGGCGCGGTTTCGTGAAGATTTTCTGCCGGCCCGCCACCGGGGTGGTGATCGGCGGTGTGGTGGTGGCCCCGATCGCCTCCGAGCTGATCCTGCCGATCGCGTTGGCGGTGCAGAACCGCATCTCGGTGACCGACCTGGCCCAGACGCTCTCGGTGTACCCGTCGCTGTCGGGTTCGGTGGTGGAAGCGGCCCGCCGGCTGATGTCACACGACGATCTGGACTAGCCTGACGGGTATGAGTGAGCAGGCCCTCGGTCCCTCCCAGCGCGCCGAGGCCTGGGAACAACTGGGCAGTGAGCAGTTCGACGTCATCGTGATCGGCGGCGGCGTCGTCGGTGCCGGAGCGGCGCTGGACGCGGCTACCCGCGGTTTGAAAGTGGCGCTCGTCGAAGCCCGCGATTTTGCATCGGGCACCTCCAGCCGCAGCTCCAAGATGTTTCACGGCGGTCTTCGCTATCTTGAGCAGCTGGAGTTCGGTCTGGTCCGCGAGGCACTGCACGAACGGGAGCTCTCCCTGACCACGCTGGCCCCGCATCTGGTCAAGCCGTTGCCCTTCCTGTTCCCGCTCACCAAGCGGGTGTGGGAGCGGCCCTATATCGCGGCCGGGATCTTCCTCTACGACCAACTCGGCGGAGCGAAATCCGTCCCGCCCCAGCGGCATCTGACCAAGGCCGGTGCGTTGCGGCTGGCCCCGGGTCTCAAGCGGGGCTCGCTGATCGGCGGTATCCGCTACTACGACACCGTCGTCGACGACGCCCGGCACACCATGATGGTGGCACGTACTGCGGCGCACTACGGGGCGGTGGTGCGCACTTCCACCCAGGTGGTCGCGCTGCTCACCGAGGGCGACCGGGTGGTCGGGGTGACGGTGCGTGATTCGGAGAACGGGGCGGTGACCGACGTTCGCGGTCACGTGGTCATCAACGCGACCGGGGTGTGGACCGATGAGATTCAGGCGCTGTCGCGCCAGCGCGGCCGATTCCGGGTCCGTGCCTCCAAGGGTGTGCACATCGTGGTGCCGCGGGACCGGATCGTCAGCGAGGTCGCCATCATCCTGCGCACCGAGAAGTCGGTGCTGTTCATCATCCCGTGGGGCACCCACTGGATCATCGGCACCACCGACACCGACTGGAACCTCGACCTGGCGCACCCGGCTGCCACCAAGGCCGATATCGACTACATCCTCGGCCACGTCAACACGGTGCTGGCCACCTCGCTGACCCATGACGATATCGACGGTGTCTACGCCGGCCTGCGTCCGCTGCTGGCCGGTGAGAGCGAGGAGACCTCGAAGCTGTCCCGCGAGCACGCGGTGGCCTCCCCGACTCCCGGTCTGGTCGCCATCGCCGGCGGCAAATACACCACCTACCGGGTGATGGGGGCCGACGCCGTCGATGCCGCGGCCGAGTTCGTGCCGTCCCGGGTCGCGCCGTCGATCACCGAGAAGGTGCCGCTGCTGGGGGCCGACGGCTACTTCGCGCTGATCAACCAGACCGACCACGTGGGCTCGGAGTACAACCTGCACCCCTACCGGGTGCGCCACCTGCTGGACCGGTACGGATCGCTGATCGATGAGGTCCTGGACCTGGCCAAAGACCAGCCTGACCTGCTCGAGCCGATCGCCGAGGCCCCGGTGTACCTGCGGGTGGAGGCGGCCTACGCCGCCGCCGCCGAGGGCGCCCTGCACCTGGAGGACATCCTGGCCCGGCGGATGCGCATCTCGATCGAATACCCGCACCGCGGCGTCGACTGCGCCCGTGAGGTCGCCGAGATCGTCGCACCGATCCTGGGTTGGGGACCCGGGGACGTCGACCGCGAGGTGGCCACCTACATTGCTCGGGTCGAGGCCGAGGTGCTCTCCCAGAGCCAGCTCGACGACTCCTCCGCCGATGCGTTGCGGGTGGCCGCACCCGAGGCGCGGGCGGAGATCCTCGAACCAGTGCCCCTGAATTGATCCCGGTGTGATCCCACCGTTGCCGGTCCGCGATGGGCTGGGGCCGGCCCGGCTGCGCCTGCAGGGCGGAAATGTCGCCGAGGAGTTCGGCCGGCGGTTCGGCGCGCCGGCGCGGGCGAAGGTGCTGGCCGGACAGGTGGTCGATGCGCGCGGGGTGGTGCTCGACGGGGACTCCGAACTGCCGCCCGGGGCGCAGGTCTACCACTACCGCGATCTGCCCGATGAGGTAGCGGTGCCGTTCGACATGCCGGTGCTCTACCGCGATGACAGCATCGTGGTGGTCGACAAACCGCATTTCCTGGCCACCATGCCGCGGGGCCGGCATATCGTCCAGACCGCCCTGGTGCGGCTGCGCCGTGAGCTCGGCCTGCCCGATCTCAGCCCGGCGCACCGGCTGGACCGGCTCACCGCCGGAGTTCTGCTGTTCACCGCCCGCCGCGACATACGCGGTGTGTACCAGCGCATGTTCGCCACTGGGGCGGTGCGGAAGATCTATCTCGCGCGGTCCTCGGTGATGCCGGGTCTGGTTGGTCCGCAACGGATTTCGAACCGCATCGTCAAACAACGGGGTGTGCTGCAGGCCCGGATCCAACCCGGGGAGCCTAACGCCGAGACTTTGGTGGAACCGTTGGGCGGGGGACGGTACCGGTTGACGCCGAGGACCGGGCGAACCCACCAGCTGCGGCTGCACATGGCCTCCCTCGGCGTCGGAATCGATAACGATCCGCTGTATCCGGTGGTGGTCGATAGCGCACCGGACGACTTCTCCGCGCCGCTGCAGTTGGTGGCACACCGTTTGGAGTTCACCGACCCGATCACCGGTCAGCGGCGGGCTTTCGTAAGCTCGCGCGCATGATCGAAACCCGACGTATCACCGTTGACGGCCTGTCCACCTCCGTTCTCGTCGGCGGGACCGGGGCCCCGGGAGAGGCGGTGGTGTTCGTCCACGGCAACCCCGACGCGGGTTCGGACTGGATGCCGTTGATGACGCGGGTGGCCGGGTTCGCCCGCGTCATCGCACCCGATCTGCCGGGCTTCGGGGCGGCCGATGAGCGACCCGACCGGGACTACACGGTCTACAGCTACGCCCGCTTCCTGGACGGGGTGATCCGTCACCTCGGTATCGACCGGGTGCACCTGGTGGCCCATGACTTCGGCGGCCCGTTCGCCGCGGCGTGGGCGGCCGACCATCCCGGCAATGTCGCCAGCGTGACCTTTGTCAACACCGGGGTGCTGCTGGGTTATCGCTGGCATCGGATGGCCCGGATATGGCGGACCCCGGTTCTGGGCGAGCTGTCCATGCGCGCTCTGGACCGGAAAGTGGTGGCGCGGATGCTGGCCCGGGAGAACCCGGGTCTGCCGGCCCGCTGGACGGACACCATCGCCGGGCACCTGATGCCGGCCAAGACCCGCCGTGCCGTGCTACGGCTGTACCGATCCACCCGGGCGGCGGACTCCGATCAGCTGGCCGCCCGGTTGCGTCAGCACGATCATGACGCCCTGGTGGTGTTCGGCGATGCGGACGCCTATATCCCGGTCCAGCAGGCCTACCGGCAGGTCGAGGTGTTCCCCCGGGCCGAGATCCGCATCCTGACCGGAGTGGGGCACTGGTGCTGGCTGGAGGCCACCGATGCCGTCGCCGCCGAGGTGGTCCCCTTCCTGCGACAGCGCACCGCCCAGTAAGGGACTTCAGCCCCTAGCCGGTCGGTCCGCCGCCGGGTGAGGATGGGCTGACCGGGAACGGGAGGCTGGCATGAAAGACGATCACGAGCTGATTGTGATTGCCGCATACGAGGACTTGGACGCCGCGAAGAGCGATTTCAACGATCTTGAACGCGGACGTCACCACAGCCTGGAGTTACGTTCGGCCGCGCTGGTCACCAAGAACGCCGAGGGCCGGCCGGAGGTGCTCGAAGCTGCCAACAAGCACGGTCGGCTCGGTGCCGGGATGGGCGCCGGGGTGGGTTTGCTGTTCGGGCTGTTCGCCCCGCCGCTGGGTTTGTCGCTGCTGGTCGGTGCCGCTGCCGGCGGACTCGTGGCGTCCTTTGCCGAGCACGAACTGCGGTCCGGTCTACGCCATGAGATCGGCGAAGCCCTCGAAGCCGGCACCGGTGTCATCCTGGCGGTGGTCTACCCGAACGGCCGCGCCCCGCTGGAGAACACCCTGACTCACGCCAGTTCGTTCAGGGAACTCCGTCTCGATCGCTCGACGATCAATTCCCTCGATGCCTCTGTCGCCGAGGCGATGGAGAAGATCGGCCACAAGACCGATGGGACGCTCAGTGCTGGCACGACGGACACCAGTAGCTGACCCGATCGGACGCGCTGGACCGCGTGACGGGTGTGCCGCAACGGCGACATGGTTGCCCGACCCGGCCGTAGATCCAGAGTTGCCGCCCTTGCCGGGTATCGCCCGTGGTCGTTCGATTCGAACGTAACCGGTTGGCCCACAACATATCCCGCGCTCGCTTCACGACGCGGAGCGGATCATTGAGCGAGCCCGTCCGGCTGGTGGGCAGTCGGCCGAACAGGAAACACAGTTCGTTGGCGTAGACATTGCCGACCCCGGCCAGCACCCGCTGGTCCAGCAGTGCCGCGGCCAGTCCGCGATCGGGATCGGCAGACAGGTTGTCCGCAGCGCGCTGCGGATCCCAGTCCGCACCGAGCAGGTCCGGGCCGAGGTGGTCGACGACGTCCTGATCGCGTTCGCGCTGAAGGACTTCCAGCACACCCAGGTCGATCCCGGCGGCGGTGATACCGTCTGCCGTCAGCAGGATCCGGATCTTGTGGGCGGCAACCCTGCGCGGTGCGATCCGCCAACTGCCGTCCATCTTCAGATGCGAGTGGATGCTGGCCGGCCCCACCCGGATGAACAGATGCTTGCCGCAGCTGAGCACCTCGTCCACCCGGTGACCGCTGAGGTCGACTTCCGCATACCGGGGCACCCGGATATCGCAGCGGGTCAGCGTCTTACCGGCCAGCGCCTCCCGCAGGGTCGCGGCGGTGCGGAAGACGGTATCGCCCTCGGGCATAGCCGAGACTATCGCCGGCGCATCCGGAAACCGCGCGGGGTGGCCGCGAAACCCGCCTCGGCCAGCGCGGCAACCCCGTCAGCACGGTCCGGGTGGGCGGCGGACTCCAACGCCGAGACACCGTCGATCCGCTCGATCAGGATCGCCTCGAGCCGGCCGGCGGAAACCAGTTCGGCCAGCGCCGCCGCGGCGGCCCGCTGGGCGTCCGGATCGCCGCTGAAATTCAGCAGGGACCGGCCACCCCGTTCCAGATACCAGGTCAGCTCACCGTCGACCAGCACCACCAGGGCACCGGCCTTACGGCCCGGGCGGTGCCCGGTCTCACCGGCCGGCCAGGGCAGCGTCGCGCCGTAGGGGTTGGCCGGGTCGGCCGCGGCGAGCACCACGGCGCGATAGTCGGGCCGGGACCGGTCCACGCTGTCGGCGTGGCCCCGGAGTCGGTCCACGGTGGAGGCCAGGGCGAACTGCGCGCCGCCCAACGACTCCACGAAATAGCCGCGCTGACAGCGGCCGGCCTCCTCGAAGGCGGTCAGCACCTTGTACAGCGTGGCGAAACCACCCGGCACCGCCGCCCCGGCACTGAGGCTGTTGACCGCGTTCCTGGTCAGCACGCCGTAGCGATTCAGCAGTAACTCCGCGGTGAAATGCGCCCGGACGGTGGAGTCCGGCTCGACAGCGGGCAGGGCTGACCAGCGGCCGGCTACCGTCGGATCGACCTGACGGGTCTGCGGGGAACTCAGCGCATAGCGGCTCAGCCGGGGGGCCCGGCGGTGCCGGTGTGCGGGCCGGCCGCGGCCGGCGGTCAGCAGGGCGCGGATCGGGGCGAAGGTGTCGCCGGTGATCCAGCCGGACCAGATCAGCTCCCACAGTGCGGCTTTGGCAGCCGCGTCGGGGCCGTGGGACAGCTGGCGGAAGAAGAATGCGCCCCGGGCCTCGCCGGGCTCGCCGAGTACCTCCAGGATCATCCGATGCGTGTCGGTCAATACAAGCTCGGCCGGCGCGGCCAGCGTCAGCGGCGCGGTGTCGGCGTGGTGGAAGACCACCCAGCCGTCTTGGGCGGAGATCGCACCGGCGCCCGACCAGATGACCTCCCCGGCGGACAGCAGTTCGTCGAGCATCGCCGGCTGATAGCCGCGTACCCGCGGGGCGAGGATCAGCGGCTCCACGGCGGAGGCGGGCAGCGGCGTGCCGGCCAGTTGTTCGATCACCGAGGCCAGCCCGTCGATGCCGGTGGCGCCGCCGACCTGCTGCCAGCCCGGCAGGAACCGCGCGTAGGCGGCGGTGCTGACCGGTTCGACCTGGGCCCGCAGCGCGGCCAGCGAACGCCGGCGCAGGATCCGCAGCACCTCGGCATCGCACCACTGCTCTCCCGAGCCGTCCGGGGCGTCGATGAACTCCCCGCGCACCAGTCGTGAATCCACCGCCATCCGCGCCAGCGTGTCGGCGGCCACCCGCAGCCCGAGCCCGAACCGGCCGGCGGCATCGGCGGTGCTGAACGGGCCCCGGGTGCGGGCGTAGCGGCCGAGTAGTTCCCCGAGCGGGTCGGCTACCCCATCGGTGAAACCGGCCGGAACCCCCACCGGGACGGCCACCCCCACCGCATCGCGCAACCGGCCGATGTCCTCCACCGCCACCCACCAGGTGCGCCCGGCATAGCTGACGGTCAGGGCCCGCCTGGCGGCGAGCAGGCCGTCGAGCCACGGCCGGACATCGGTGGCCGCACAACGCTGGCCGATCTCCTCCTCGGTCAGCGGCCCCAGCAGCCGCAGCAGATCGGCCACACCCTCGGCGTCGCGGGCCCGCCGCTCGGCGTCGAGGTGCTGCAGTTGCCGCGTTGTCGCGGCGACCACATCCGGGTCGAGGAGTTCGCGCAGTTCCACCCGGCCCAGCAGTTCGGCCAACAGCGCGGTGTCCAGCGACAGTGCCGCGGCGCGGCGCTCGGCCAGCGGGCTGTCGCCCTCGTACATGAACGCCCCGACATAGCCGAACAGCAACGAGGCGGCCAGCGGTGACGGACTCGGGGTCTCGACCTCCAGCAACCTGATCCGGCGCTGGGCGATCTGGGACATCAGCTCGGTCAGCATCGGAACGTCGTAGACGTCCTGCAGGCATTCGCGCACCGTCTCCAGCACGATCGGGAAATCGGGATATTTTCGCGCCACGTCCAGCAGCTGGGCGGCACGCTGGCGCTGGTGCCACAGCGGGGAGCGTTTACCGGGATGGCGGCGTGGCAGCAGCAGCGCCCGGGCCGCGCACTCCCGGAACCTGGAGGCGAACAGTGCCGAACCGCCGACCTCGGCGGTGACCAGCGGCTCGATCTCGTCGGCGTCGAAGACAAACAGCTCGGCCCCGGGGGGGACATCGCCCGGATAGGCCTCGGTGTCCGGTAACCGCACGATGATCCCGTCATCGCTGGCAGTGGGTTTCTCATCGACACCGTAGCGCTCCAGCAGCCGCCGGCTGACCGCCAGCGCCAGCGGTCCGTGCACCTTCAGCCCATACGGGGACAGCAGGATCACCCGCCAGTCGCCGAGTTCGTCGCGGAATCGCTCCACCACCAGCGTGGTGTCGCTGGGAACCACCGTGGTCGCGGTGCGTTGATCATCGAGCAGGCGCCACAGGTTGTCCCGGGCGTACTCGTCCACCCCGTCGCCGGCGCAGCGCCGATCGAACTCCGCGCGGCTCAGTCCGGCGAGTTCACCGGTGAACTTCCCGATCGCCGCACCGAGTTCGGCGGGGCGGCCGGCGCTGTCACCGCGCCAGAACGGCAGCCGGGCGGGCTCACCCGGTGCCGGGACGACCAGCACCCGGTCATGGGTGATCTCGGTGATACGCCAGCTGGTCGCACCCAGCGCGATGACATCACCGGGCCGGGATTCGTAGACCATCTCCTCATCGAGTTCGCCGACCCGGGACGGCTTATCGGTCTCACTGGCCAGATAGACCGTGAACAGCCCGCGATCCGGGATTGTGCCGCCGGAGGTGACGGCCAGCCGCTGGGCGCCGGGCCGCGCCGTCAGCGTGCCGGTATCCCGGTCGTAGACCAGCCGGGGTCGGAGTTCGGCGAACTCGGTCGACGGGTACTTACCGCTGAGCAGGTCCAGCGTCGCCTCGAACACGCCGCGCGGCAGCGTCGCGAACGGCGCGCTCTTCCGAACGGTGTCAAACCAGAGGTCCGCGCTCAGCGGCTCCAGCGCACATGCCGCGACGGTCTGCTGGGCCAGCACGTCCAGCGGGTTGGCCGGTACCTTCAGGGCCTCGATCGCCCCGTCGAGCATTCGGCGCACACTGACCGCGCAGCCGATCAGGTCGGTGCGATGTTTGGGTAGCAGGACGCCGCGGGAGATTTCGCCGACCTGATGACCGGCCCGGCCGACCCGTTGCAGACCACCGGCCACCGACGGGGGAGCCGCCACCTGGATCACCAGATCCACCGCGCCCATGTCGATACCCAGTTCCAGGCTCGAGGTGGCGACGACGGAGCGCAGTCGCCCGCTTTTCAGATCGTCCTCGACGGTGGCGCGCTGTTCCTTGGACACCGACCCGTGGTGGGCGCGGGCCAGCGGTGTTCCGGCGTCCGGCGGCTCGGTACCCAGGCGTTCGGCGTGGATCTCGTTGATCCGCGCCGTCAGCCGCTCGGCCAGCCGCCGTGAGTTGGCGAACACGATGGTCGAGGCGTGCGACTCGATGAGGTCGACGATCCGGGCCTCGACATCGGGCCAGATGGTGTTGTTCTCCAGGTTCGCCATATCGGCCACCGGCACCTGAACCGACAAGTCGAAGGTCTTGGCCGCCGGTGGTGCCACGATCCGCGCGGGTCTGCCCCCGGTGAGGAACCGCGCCACCTCTTCGGGCGGCCGGACGGTGGCCGACAGCCCGATCCGCTGGGCCGGCGTCTCCAGCAGCACATCCAGACGTTCGAGCGACAGGGCCAGGTGCGCCCCGCGTTTGGTGCCGGCGACCGCGTGTACCTCATCGACGATCACCGTCCTCACCCCGGCAAGGGTCTCGCGGGCCGCCGAGGTCAGCATCAGAAACAACGACTCCGGCGTGGTGATCAGGATGTCCGGCGGTGAGGCGATCAGCTGACGGCGGGCGGCCGGCGGGGTGTCCCCGGACCGCACGCCGACGCTGATCCTCGGTGCGGGCAGGCCGTCCAGGGCGGCGATCCGGGAGATCCCCGCCAGCGGGGTGCGCAGGTTGCGCTCGACATCGATGGCGAGCGCTTTGAGCGGGGAGATGTAGAGCACCCGGGTGCCTGCGGGCTGCGCCGGCGCGGGTTGGTGGGCCAGCCGGTCGATCGCCCACAGGAAGGCCGCCAGCGTCTTCCCCGACCCGGTCGGAGCGATGACCAACGTGTGCTCACCATCGGAGATGGCCTCCCAGGACTGCGCCTGGGCCGGCGTCGGCGCGGGGAAGGTGCCCTCGAACCAGCGCCGGGTCGTGGGTGCGAACCGGTCCAGACTCATCGCACCAGCCTGCCACCGGCGCGAGCGTGCGTGTCGGTACGGTGACATGCCGGTGGCGCGGGCACTATCCGCACGCTCGCCTGCGCGCCCTTGCCCGCGAGGTCGGATCAGTCAATCTCGGCGAAGTCCACCCACAGGTGCCGCGGCCCGCGGAACACCTGGTTGTGCCGGTAGGGCGGGGGGTCGACCACCAACCGCGGCGAGCGCACCCGGCGCAGGAACACCTCGAGGGCCAGGTTGATTTCGAGGCGGGCCAGCGGACCGCCGAAACAGGTGTGGATCCCGCTGCCGAATCCGAGATGTTCGTTATCCGGGCGCAGCGGGTCGAACCGGTCCGGGTTGGGGAAGCGTCGTGGGTCCCGGTTGGCGGCGGCATACACCAGGAACACCGCCGAACCAGCCGGAATTCTGGTTCCGGCGATCTCGATATCGGTGGTGGCCCAGCGGCTGGGGAAGAACTGCACCGCCCCCTGGAGACGCTGTACCTCCTCGACGGCCCGGGGGATCAGGTCCGGATTGCCGGCCACCAGGTCCCACGATCCGGCATTGCGCAGCAGCGTCATGATGCTGTTGGTGATCGTGTTGACCGTCGAGTCGTGCCCGGCGATCAGCAGCAGCATCGCGTTCGCGGCCGCCACGTCCTGGGATACCGGGCCGTCGGGTCCGTCGTCGTGGAGTGCCGCCGAGAGCAGACCCGGTCCGGGTTCGCGGGCCAGCCTCTCGACCAGGGCGCGCACATAGGTGTCCAACTCGGCCATGCTCGTTGCGGCCTTGGCGGCGGCGGCCCGGCCCTCGGGCGTATCGGCTTCCGGGCCCACATCGGCGCCCTGCATGAAGTCCACCACCCAGGAATGGAACATCGGCTCGTCGGCGATCGGCGCCCCGAGCACCCGGAAGATAACCGATACCGGGATCGGGTAGGAGAAGTCGTCGACCACGTCCATGCGGGTTTCGCCGCCGGCCTTCACCTTGTCCAGCAGGCTGTTTGCCAGGTCCACCACGAACCCGGCCATACTCGGGATCAGATCGGGGCTGTGCGGCGGGCCGAAATGCCGCATGAACTGCCGGCGCATCGTGTCATGCTCGGGCGGGTCGGACACCAGCATGGACATATCGCGGGCCTGGGCGGCCTCGGCGGGGTCGAGTTTGGCCTCGTTCTCCCCGAACAGGCCGGACGGACTGCGGGAGATGTCGGAGCTGATTCGCGGGTCGTGGGCAAGAGCCAGCACCTCGGGGTATCCGGTGACGACGTAGGTGTGCTCGGAGACCTTGGCCACCGGCGTCTTGCGCAGCTCCTCGTAGTACGGATACGGGTTCGGCCGGTTGGCGAATTTCATCGCCTCTGACCAGGCGGTTGTGGCATCCATGATCAGGCTCCTGCTAGTGGGTGCGGGGGCGGTACTCCGCACCCCGCGAGGTCGGGTCGTGTCCGGTGAGCACGACATCGGGATTGCCTGAGGGCTCCCGCGGATCCGGGAACCGGGCGGGTAGCACCTGGGAATAACCGGTGCCCTCGGGCCGGTCGTAGCCCGGCGGTGGGGGCGGGAACGGCGCGGACCGTTCGATCAGCGAGGCGTAGTAGGGGAGCCATTTGCCGTGATCGAATGTGACGGCGCCGACGATCCGGCCGCGCCGACCGTAGGCGGCGGCGAAGCGGCGCTGGTCGGGGGAGCCCTGGGTGAACACGATCTCGTCGCCGAATGAGCACACCCCGACACTTTTGATGTTCACCCCGAACTGACCGGACCAGAATGACGGCAGCGGCAGGTGCGGGCGTCGGCCCACCTCGAGGTTGAGCATATTGTTGGCGGCCACCTCCGCGCCCGACACCGCGTTATCCCAATGTTCCTGGGACATGAACTCGTATTCGTAGAGCACATGCGGGGCGCGGGCAACGTCCCCGGCGACGAAGATGTGATCGGTCACCACCCCGTTGATATCGAAGGCTCGGCAGCCGGCATCGCAGGCCAGCCCCCACTGCGCGGCTGCCAGACCGGCACCGTCAAGCCATTCCACGTTGCGGATGGAGCCGAGCGAGGCGACCACCACGTCGACATCGAGCACGGTGCCGTCGGACAGCGTCGCCGACCGGACGTGACCGGAGTCGTCGCCGTGCAACGCGGTGACCGACACCCCGGTGCGCAGATCCACCCCGGCGTCGCGCATCATCCCCGCGGCGATATCGCTGATGACCCCGCCCAGTGCCCCCCGCAGCGGTCCGCTGCCGCGCTCGGCGACGGTCACCGGAAGGTCGAGATCGCGGCACACCGAGGCGATCTCCGAGCCGACGAACCCGGACCCGACGATCAGCACCCGGCGCGGCTTTGCCTTCAGGGCCGCGGACAGCCCGCCGGCGTCCTCGACGGTGCGCACGGTGAAGACGCCCCGCAGCGCCCCCTGCTCCGGATGCGGCCACGGCCGCGCGCGCGTTCCGGTGGCGATCAGCAAGCGGTCGTACCTGATGTCCTCACCGTTGGCCAGTTTCACCACGTGGTTGATTCGGTCCAGACCGACCGCCGCGACACCGAGACGCCAGTCGGCGTCGACGCGGCGCAGCCGCGGCAGCTTGGTGTGATCGGCGGGCACCCAGCCCTTCAGTACCTGCTTGGACAGCGGGGGCCGGTCATAGGGCTCGTGCGGCTCGTCGCCGATGATCGTCAGCGAACCGCGGAATCCCTTCTCCCGCAGTGCCTCTGCCGCCCGCAGTCCGGCCAGCGAGGCACCGACGATGGCGATGGAGCCCTTGGCGCGGAAGTTCTCGACGATCTCCTCGAACGAGTAGTCCGCGGTGCCGCCGCCGGTCACGGGGTATCCCGGTCGGTCGGTGGATCAAGTTCCAGGATGATCGCCTGAACCGGGCACGATGCCGCCGCCCGCAGCACGTGCTGACGCTGCGAATCGTCCGGGTTGGGGTCGTAGACCAGCGCCTCCTCACCGAGCAGTTTGAGCACCTGTGGGGCCAGCGGAACGCACTGGGCGTAGCCCTGGCACTTGTTGAGATCCACAACCAGTCGCATAGGTTCCCACAGTAGTGCGAACAGTCTCCGGCCATGCCGGACATTCGCCCGTTTCGGATCCTGGTCCCCGCCCCCGACCGTGACGGCCATCCCGAATCGCCGACGTCGGCGATTTCTTCCTCCGATTTCCGGGAGGCCGCACCCCGGACTAGCATTTTCAGCTATGCGGCGGGTAGCAGTCCTGGCCACAGCGGCCCTGACGCTGGCTGGGCCCCTTGTCGGGTGTGCGCGCGCCGTCTCCGGGGCGGCGGTAGCCGATCGGGCCGACCCGACCACCGGGTTGCGTCCCGCCGATGCGGATCAGGTTCTGCTCGGCCCGGGCGAGGTCGGCGATCTCGTCGGGGTGAAGCTTCAGGTCGATGCCGATCGGTCCCGGCCGATCATCGGTTCGTCTGCGGCGCCCGCCTGCTCTGCCCTCGACGCAGTCGGAATGGCCGCGTTCGTCGGGGAGGACTGGTCGAAGTTCCGCGTTCTGCTGTTCACCGACGGGTACCGGCATCAGCAGGTGGTAGCCGAGGCCGTCGCGGTCTACCCGGACACCGCGGTCGCGGCGTCCGCCTTCGCCAACGGCACGCGGGACGCCAAATCCTGCGACGGGCAGCGGGCGTTGGGCACCGGTGGCGACGCCGCGTGGAGTTTCACCGTCCCGGTCATCAACGCGGACACCGTCCGCTGGCGAAAACAGCAGGTCGGCATCCCGCTGACCTGGATCTGCCATGGCGAAGCCCGGCTGCGCACCAACGTCGTTCTGCAGGTGATGGCCTGCAACGACGATGACACCGGTCAGACCACCTCCACAAAGATGGCTGACCGCATGTCGGCGAGTGTGTGGGAACTGTCCGACCGCTGAACACGGCCGGTACCGGCGAACCGGGTCAGTACGTGCGGATCAGCGAGATCAGCTTTTCCTTGTTCAGGCCGGAATACCCCGACACACCAAGTTGCCGGGCCCGCTTCTTGAGTTCGGTCACCGTCCAGCCTTCATAGGCGCATGACCTGGTGGGCCGGAAGTCGTCGGTCCGCATCACGTGCTCCTTTCGGGTCTATCTCGTCCCCGGCGGTGTACCCAGGCCGGTGATTGTTTAACCGGCCGCCCCGGGCGGGTATAGAGCGCTCCGTGACGACCTCCCGAGGCTGGAGTAATGTCGGCGCGACGATGGCGGGAGGTCCGATGGACAGCGGAAGCCGCCGCCACGGTGGTCAGTGTAGTGCGGCCGCCATCGAGTTCAGGGTTCCGGCCCGGTTGGAGAGCCTTGCGGTGCTGCGCACGGTGGTCGGTGCGGTCGGGATGTTCGCCGATCTGAACCTCGATGCCGTGGCCGACCTGCGTCTTGCGGTCGATGAAGCCTGTACCGGGCTGATCGGCTCGGCCACTCCGGAGGCCACGCTGGTGGTCATCGTCGACCCCCGCCCGGATGTGGTGGTGGTGGAGGCCAGGACGACATGTGAAACCTATGATGTGCTCGCCGAGGACAGCCTGAGCTGGCATGTGCTCAGCGCGCTCACCGACGATGTGCAGACCTTCCACAACGGCGTTTCGAAGGGCCACCAATCCGACGGCCGCGTGTTCGGTATCACCCTGACCACGAGGCGGGCAGGCTCTTCGCGGTGACGTCCCGCGCGGCCGGTGCGTCGTCAGCGCCTCGGCCGGAATCCGAATACTCCGATGTTCCGGATATGTTCCGGGTGCTGCGCCATCTGGAACCGGATTCGCCGGAGCGGCATCGTCAGCGAGATCGCATCATCGAGCGTTGTCTGCCGCTGGCCGATCACATCGCCCGCCGGTTCCACGGCCGCGGCGAAGCCCTGGAGGATCTGGTCCAGGTGGCACGGGTCGGTCTTGTCAACGCGGTGAATCGCTATGACGTCGAAACCGGGTCGGACTTCGTCTCGTTCGCGGTCCCCACCATCATGGGCGAGGTCCGTCGGTACTTCCGCGACAACAGCTGGTCGGTGAAGGTGCCCCGACGGCTCAAAGAACTGCACCTGCGGCTGGGTGCGGCCACCGCCGAGCTGTCGCAGAGTCTGGGGCGCGCGCCAACCGCATCGGAGTTGGCGGTCGCCCTCGACATGGACCGCGAAGAGGTGGTCGAGGGCCTCGTGGCGGGCAGCTCGTACAACACCCTGTCAATCGACAGTGCCGGTGGCTCCGAGGACGCTCCCGCGATCCTGGACACCCTCGGTGATATCGACCTCAGCCTGGTTCAGATCGAGAACCGGGAGGCGCTTCGGCCGCTGCTCGCAGCGCTACCGGAGCGGGAACGCATGGTGCTGCTGCTGCGCTTCTTCGAGTCGCTGACCCAGACGCAGATCGCCGAGCGGGTCGGGATTTCCCAGATGCACGTCTCCCGGCTGCTGGCCAGGTCACTCGCCCGGCTCCGAGACCAGTTGACGTAGGTACCGCCGGACCGCCGCGGTGCCGGCGGTGCGGGCCGCGACATCGCCACGGGCCGTCAGCTCATGGGTGGCCGGGTCCATCGCGACCTCAGCGAACACCTCCCCGGTGGTCGGCTCGCAGATATCCCACGCGTGATCGTGGCGGCCGCGCAGGTACCACGCTCCGGCGTTGATATCGGGCGTCACGGGACGGCCGGTTCACTTGATCTCGGCGAGCACCGTGCCCTGGGTGATGGCCGCCCCCGCCGCAACGGCAAGGCCGGTGATCACGCCGTCTTTGTGGGCGGTCACCGGGTTCTCCATCTTCATGGCCTCGAGCACCGCGACCAGGTCGCCGGCCGCGACCGTCTGACCCTCCTCGACGGCGACCTTCACCACCGTGCCCTGCATGGGTGCGGTGACCGCGTCACCGGATGCCGCCGCGGCGGCGTGCTGCCCGCGTTTGCGCGGTTTCGGCTTCTTGCGCACGACACCGGGCGCTGCGGCGCCGTTGCCGAGCGCCAGATCCCCGGGCAGTGAAACCTCAAGCCGGCGGCCGCCGACCTCGACCACGACCGTCTGCCGGGGCTGATCCTCGCCCTCGTCGACCGCTCCGCCGCCGGTGAACGGCTCGACGGTGTTATCCCACTCGGTCTCGATCCACCGGGTGTGCACCGTGAATCCGTGATCGTCGCCGATGAAGGCCGGGTCACTGACGATCGCACGGTGGAACGGGACGACGGTGGCCAGGCCCTCGATATGGAATTCGGCCAGCGCACGACGGGCCCGCTGAATGGCCTCCTGGCGGTTCGCGCCGGTGACGATGAGCTTGGCCAGCATCGAATCGAACTGGCCGCCGATCACCGATCCGCTGACCACACCGGAGTCCAGTCGGACACCGGGGCCGGTGGGCGGGTCGAACCGGTTCACCGGTCCGGGGGCGGGCAGGAATCCGCGTCCGGCGTCTTCGCCGTTGATGCGGAACTCTATCGAGTGGCCGCGCGGGGCGGGATCTTCGGTGATGTCCAGCTTCTCGCCGTTGGCGATGCGGAACTGCTCGCGGACCAGGTCGATACCGGAGGTTTCCTCGGTGACGGGATGTTCCACCTGCAGTCGGGTGTTGACTTCCAGGAAGGAAATGAGACCGTCCTGGCCGACCAGGTACTCGACGGTGCCGGCGCCGTAGTAACCGGATTCCTGGCAGATCCGCTTGGCCGACTCATGGATCTCGGCGCGCTGGGCGGCGCTGAGGAACGGGGCCGGAGCCTCTTCCACCAGCTTCTGGAAGCGGCGCTGCAGGGAGCAGTCCCGGGTACCGGCGACGACGACGTTACCGTGCTGATCGGCGATGACCTGAGCCTCGACGTGGCGCGGTTTGTCCAGGTAGCGCTCGACGAAACATTCCCCGCGACCGAACGCGGCGACGGCCTCCCGGGTGGCCGAATCGAATAATTCGGGGATCTCCTCGATGGTGCGAGCCACCTTCATGCCCCGGCCGCCGCCGCCGAACGCCGCCTTGATCGCGACCGGCACGCCGTACTCGCGGGCGAAGGCCACCACCTCGTCGGCGTTCTTGACCGGATCGGGTGTACCCGGGACCAGTGGGGCCTGAGCGCGGGCGGCGATATGGCGTGCGGTGACCTTGTCTCCGAGGTCGCGGATGGACTGCGGGCTGGGGCCGATCCAGATGAGCCCGGCGTCGAGTACGGCCTGAGCGAAATCGGCGTTCTCCGAGAGGAATCCGTAGCCGGGGTGGATGGCGTTGGCGCCGGACTTGGCGGCCGCATCGAGGATCTTGCCGAAGTCGAGGTAGGACTCGGCCGAGGTCTGCCCGCCGAGGGCGAACGCCTCATCGGCCAGCTGTACGTGCGGGGCGTCGGCATCCGGATCGGCGTACACCGCGACGCTGCCCAGACCGGCGTCCTTGGCCGCCCGGATCACCCGGACCGCGATCTCGCCGCGGTTGGCGACGAGGACCTTGGAGATGGTCTGATTGGGCACGCGCGCCTCCTGGACTATGCAGAACCGGTCGGAAGAATAAGAGCTCGCAGGCAGTCTAGAACGTGGACTTCCGGGTGCGGGGTTGGGCGTGGCTGCGGGTGTGGAAGTTAGGCTTGTCTATCTGCCCCGCCCGGACCTGGAGGATCAATGTCTCTGCTGTTCAATCCGCACACCTATGACCCGCGGTCCTTCGACAAGGAGACACAGCGCCAACTCGTCGCGCTGATCGACTTCTTCGAGAACAAAGGGCTGGCCCGCAACAAAGAGGAGTTCTACTCCGGCGAGTGGTATTCGGACTTCCTGGCGCTGGTGGCGGACCAGAAGATCTTCGCGACCTTCGCCACCCCGGCCGAGGTGGGCGAGTTGGTCGGCGCGGCGGACGCGCGCTGGGACCTCGCCAGGATCAACGAACTCAACGAGATCCTCGGTTTCTACTCATTGGCGCACTGGTACGCCTGGCAGGTGTCGGTCCTGGGTCTCGGGCCGGTGTGGCTCAGTGCCAACGACGCCGCCCGCACGCTGGTCGCCGGACTGTTGGACGACGGCAACATCTTCGGGTTCGGACTGTCCGAGCGGGATCACGGCGCCGACATCTACTCCTCGGACATGATTCTGACCCGCACGGGCGATGGCGGTTTCACGGCCAGCGGGGGCAAATGGTACATCGGCAACGGCAATGCGGCCGGCCGGCTGTCGGTGTTCGGCAAGTTCGCCGAGGACGACCCGGAACATCCCGGTGAGTACGTGTTCTTCCTGGTGGATCCCAGCCACGACAGCTACGAACTGATCAAGAACGTCGTGGCGGGCCAGATGTTCGTGGCCGCGTTCAACCTGCACGGCTACCCGGTGGCGCCGGCCGACATCCTGCACGTCGGCAAGCCCGCCTGGGACGCGGCGCTGGCGACGGTCAACGTCGGCAAGGTCAACCTCGGCTGGGCCAGCATCGGCATCTGTGAACACTCCTTCTACGAAGCGGTCACCCACGCCAACAACCGGGTGCTGTACGGCAACCGGGTCACCGATTTCCCGCATGTGCGGCGGATGCTTGCCGATGCCTACGCGCGACTGGTGGCGATGAAGATCTTCGCCGCCCGGTCCACCGACTACTTCCGCTGCGCCAGCGAGGACGATCGCCGTTTCCTGCTGTTCAACCCGATCACCAAGGCAAAGGTGACCAGCGAGGGGGAGCGGGTCATCGACCTGCTGTGGGATGTCATCGCGGCCCGAGGCTTCGAACGGGACACCTACTTCAGCCGGGCTGCCGGAGATATCCGGGCGCTGCCGAAGCTGGAGGGCACCGTCCATGTCAACATCGCGCTGGTGCTCAAGTTCATGCCGCGGTACCTGGGGGCGGCTCACGGCGCGGCCCAGCAGTACCCGGACGTCCCGGTGCGCCAGGATGCCGGCGATGACACCTACCTGTTCCATCAGGGACCGGCCAAAGGGCTCGGTTCGATAGGGTTCGCCGACTGGCGTCCGCCGTTCGACCGGTTCGCCCACCTCGCCAATGTCGCGGTCTTCCGCGAGCAGATCGACGCCTTCACCCAGCTGGTCCTGACGGCACCACCGACCGAGGCGCAGCAGAAGGATCTGGACTATCTGCAGATCCTCGGCCAGTTGTTCACCCAGATCGTCTACGCGCAGCTGATCCTGGAGTCGGCCGCCCTGGCCATCGATACCGGGGCCACCCGCCCAGGTTCGGTAAGTGACCTGTCGGACCTCACCGAGGCACACCTGGACCGGATCTTCGCGGTGTTCGTCCGGGATATGTCCGATCAGGCGGTCGCCCTGCACGGCCAGTCCTCGGCCACCGACGCGCAGAGTGAAGCGGCGCTGGCGATCCTGCGCAAGCCTCGGATCGAGGCCGAGGCCGAGCGGATGTTCGTCAATGAGGTGCTGTCCTACAGCGGCGCCTATGAGATGAAGGCGTAGCAGCAGGGGCATCCCGTCAGATGTGTTGAGGCGCGCACGTTGTCGGGGTGGCCGTCTAGTATCGAATGTATGTTCGATGGTGTGGATGGGGCGGGGTTGCTGGTGGAGATGGCCGGTGCCCGGCGCGCGGAGCGGGTGGCGGTGGCGCGCCGGTTGTTGGCGGCGGGTCGGTTGTGTCAGTTGCGGATGGCT
>Ga0180435_10000992_pt1 | contig 29935 bp, 28 predicted proteins | sample SS_ome_3_FD_132467 | JGI IMG/M metagenome (GOLD analysis project Ga0180435, IMG submission 132467) | Hypersaline lake sediment archaeal communities from the Salton Sea, California, USA - SS_3_S_1 metaG | ecosystem: Environmental > Aquatic > Non-marine Saline and Alkaline > Hypersaline >... | reverse complement strand
TGGCCGCCGCCCTCCAGCGCGCAGCCGGGGTAGTAGGCGACTTCCTGGTACTTGGTTTTCTTGTCCGTCATGATCTTGCTTCCTGAATCTCGTTCTCGGCCGCGCGCACCAGTTCATCCAGGCCCAGCGCCTTGCGATGGTGCGCTTCCTGTTCGGCGACGTATTCCTTGATCGCTTCGCGCGATTTCGACCAGTCGCTGGTCTTGGGCGCGATGAGGGTCGCCAGGCCCATCCGGGTCAGCAGGCTGACGGGCAGGTTCCTCAGCAGGCTCAAGACCATCGTCACCATCCAGTTCGGCGGGAACTTCTGGCCGGTGCGTTTGAAATACTGCTTGATCGTGCGGCCGTCCTCGATCTTGCCGGTCTCGAACACCTGCTCGCTGAAGACCTCGTCGAAGATGGTCGAGTGGGACTTGGGCGTGTGGCCCTTCAGTTCCAACCAGTGCGCCGTGGCCTTCATCACGGCCTCCGGCACCACGTCGCGCGGGCAGGCGTAAGTGCACTTGTTGCAACTCACGCACTGCCAGATGATGTCCTTGTCCCGCAGCAGCTCGGACTCCATACCCATGCGGATCAGGTAGATCCAGTAGCGCGGGTTGAACTCCGGATTGATCGCGTGCACCGTGCAGGCGTTCGTGCACGAGCCGCACTGCCAGCAGCGGTGGATGTTTTCGCCACCGGGCAAGGCCTCGATTTCTTCCTGCAGCGCCTCGTTGTAGTCGCTGACCACGCGGGTCTCGATGAACGTGCTCCAGTGCCCGGAAACGTCGACGCCTTCGACTTCCTTTTGCTCCTGTACGTGCAGGTTCTCGGGACGGATCAGTGATTTTTCATGAATGGGCATCGCTTGTTCCCGTCGTATTCCAGATTAGTTGTCTCGTTCCAGCAGGTTGCCGTCTTCGATCACGAAGGCCTCGCCGCTGATGGCTTTGAGCCGGGTGCGCCCGCTACGGGGCCGCACGCCATCCAGTCCCAGCAGACGGCGCGTATGTTCCATGGGATCACCGGGCGCGGAGAAGTCCGCCCGCAGGTAGATTCCGCCCTGCGCCGCGATGTAATCGGCGTACACCTTGGCGCACAGCAGGTCCACGTACCAGATCACGTCGCGGAAAACGCCGTTGTCCGACAGGAACTGGCTGAGTTCCTGCCGCAACACCAGGTACGTATCGTAGCCGTCCGGGATGTCGAGCGTCAGGTTGTCGATGTCGTCGTCGAACCAGATCTCGCGGATCACGCCGGTGTTGGCCTTGCGGTCCCAGACCCAGCGGCACATCAGGGGGTAACGCTCCGGGTCGAGGCCGTGCAGGATCTCGGCGCCAAGGTCCCGCACCCAGCGGTGCTTGCCGTCCTGCGGAAAATGCGCACAGAAAGTCTCGAGGCGCTCGTCGACCGACCGCTCCGCCTGTTCGCGATCCAGCAGTTCGGCCAGCGCGGCGACCATGTCGTCCCAGGCCGGTTTCTCGAGGTACGGCCCGACGCGACGGCGCACACTGGCCATGAAGGCGCACAGGCTCTTGAAGGTGTCCAGCGGCAGATCGGCCGGGTGACCCTGGCCGAATGCCTGCTGGATCATGCGGCTCTTCAGCTTGAGCGCGTCGATCCATTGTTCCACCCCGCCCTGGTCCTCCGTGCCGGCGACCAGGGTTTCGAAAGCCCGCTTCAGGATCGGACCGCTGAGATCCAGCCGCGGTCCGCCGCCTTCCATCGGCACGGGTGCTTTCGAAGATGAAAACAGTGACGCCATTGCGCGTTCTCAGCTTACCAGGCGGGCGGCCAGCTGGCGCTGTTCGAGCGCGGCCATCGCCGCGGCCTTGCCCTGCGCGATCGAATCGTCGATCGTCTCGGGGCCCGTGGCCGAACCGGCCACGAATACACCGGACTTGTTGGTCAGGCCGGAAGCCGCGTAGCTGTTGGCCTTGCCGATGTAGCCGTGCGGCTCGAGATCCACGCCGAAGATCTTGGAGATGTCCGGGTTCTCGACATTCGGGTCCATGCCGATGGCGTGCACCACCATGTCGAAGGGAATCGTGATCGGACGCTTGACCAGCGTGTCCTCGCCCTTGACGATCAGCTTTTCGCCGTCCGAGGTAACCTCCGCGATACGGGCCTTGATGTACTTGACCTTGAACTCCTCCTGGCTCTTCCAGTAGTACTTGGTTTCGTACAGGCCGAAGGTGCGGATGTCCATGTAGTAGATGTAGACATGACAGTCCGGCAGCTCCTCGCGGATCTCCATGGCCATGTTGGCACTGACCGTGCAGCAGATCTTCGAACACCACTCACGGCCGATCTGGCGGTCGCGGGAACCGACGCAGAGCAGGATCGCGACGCGTTTCGGCTTGCGCCCGTCGGACGGGCAGCGCACGCCCTGGCCCGAAGAAATCATCTGCTCGACCTGGGAGGTCGTGACCACGTCCGGGAAGGTGCCGAACCCCCATTCCGGCTTGTTGTTCGAGTCAAAGTGCGTGAAACCCGTGCAGAGGATTGCAGAGGAAACCTCCAGGCTATCACCGTTCGAGAGCGTGGCCGTGAAGTCGCCAACTTCGCCCTCGAACGAGGTAACCGTGGTGCTCGTGCGAACGTCGACGAGCTCGTGACCCGCAGCCCGGTCGACCATGCCGCCGATGGCGTCCTTGGCCCATTCGCCGGAAGGCACCAGCTTGGCGTAGCCTTCCAGGATGGGCGCGCCGCCGAGACGGTCCTCTTTTTCAACCAGGATGCACTCCTGGCCGAAGGTTGCCAGTGAATGCGCCGCGGCCAGTCCGGCCGGTCCTCCGCCTACAATCAGGATTGGTTTTGCCATGTTCTCAGCCTTGCTCTCGTGTGCGTTTCAATGAATGGTCGTGTCAGTCGGCCGCCTCGGACCGCTGCCGTTCCTGCTGCCCGTGCGCCAGCTGCGGCGCCTTTTCGAAGCCCGGCCCCGAGGTGATCGCCAGGCGCGGATCGTACAGGCTCTCGTACTCGCCGGCTTCGACCTGCTTGAGGTAGGCCTCGAACTCGGCTTTCTTGGCCTGCCAGTCGATGCCCATCTTCTCCATCAGTGATTCGGTGGCCGAGGCGTGCCAGTGCGACTGCACGATCTTGTACGGGTGTGCGCCGCAGGCCAGCGCGGCGAACTGCACGTCGGCGAGCACCGGCAGGTTGTAGTCCTTGCCGGCAGCCTTGCCGATCCACTGGTTTTTGTCCAGCGTGGTGATACAGCCCGTGTCGTGGCCGATCATCACGTCGGCCTGGGCCTCCTCGACGGCAACCTTGATCTTGCGGTCGATCGAGAAGGATCGCGTGAATTCGCGCTCGGAAATGATGTGCCGGAAGCCGAAGCCGCAGCAGTCGTACCAGGTGGAGTAGTCGATCACCTGGGTGCCCAGCGATTCCATGATACCGGTGGAAACCGCCACGCGGTTGCCGCCGAGGATGTTGTCGTCGTAGATCGCGTCCTGCGGCACCATCTTGTATACGTGGCAGGCCGGGTGGATCGTCGCGCGAATATTGCTCACGTCGATGGTCTGGCGGTTGGCGATGTCCTGCCGCATCATGTGCACCCACTCGGAATAGTGCACGATTTCCTCGGGAATCAATAGCTTGCCATCGACCAAACGACCCAGCTTGCCGAGAATCTTCTTGACCTGCTCGCGCAACTCGGCCGAGTGTATCAGGTAGGCGCGTACTTCCTTGTAGTTGCCGAAGGAGGTGCCGCAGTGCACCAGCGGATAGTAGTAACCCTCGGGCAGACCCTGCGCCTTGGCCGAGATATAGGCCTGGTGGAAATTGCGCAGAAAGACCGCGGCGAGACTGACGATGTTGCCGATGCCGGATCCGTGATAGTTCCAGGCAGTACAACTGGTCTGGTCGGTTTCATCGAGATAGCTGATGTTCATTTCGTTCATCAGCCACAGCAGCGAGGCCGGGTAGCCGGGGATGTTGCCGCACTGGCCGCAGGACTTGTGGTGCCAGAGCTGGGTGGTCGGAATCTTCTTGTCCCAGCCGTAAATGGTCTTGGCGACACGCGGTTGGTGTTCGTCACCCACGCGGTGGACGACGATCTCGCCTTCCTTTTCGAGTTGCCACATCTCGTCGCGCACGTCCTCGACGCGGTCCTTGTTGACCTCCATCGAGCGCTTGTTGATGACCTGTTCGACCCAGGCGGTCGCGGTGCGCGCGTCCTCCGGGCTCAGGTTCGAATCACGCCATTCCGGACCGTGGCCGGTAAAGCGCTCGCCGCCGTTGTCGTTGCCTTGGTTCATAAACTTGCTCTCCAATACCCCTGTAGGAGGGGCGTTAGCCGCGACTTTGAAAATGGCTTCCGGGAAAGGTCGCGGCTTACGCCCCTCCTACAGCACTAAATCAATCGTCTTCCTGCTCGTCTTCCCAGTCTTCGAGGTCTTCCCGTTTCTCGTCCATGATGTCGAGGATCACGTCGTACAGGTTCTCGTCGATGGTCTCGAGCTGGTCCATCACGCCGGTTTCCTCCCAGATCGTGTACAGCTCGACCGAGGTCGTCAGGTTGACTTCCCACGCGGTTTCTGTGGTGTTCAGCGTCGGCATCGGGATCGCCTTGCGCAGCACCTTCAGTGGCGCCTGGACCTTCGAGATGTTCGGGCCCCAGTCCGGGAAACCGTCGGCGTTGATCATGTCGGGCGATAGCTGGTTGCCCGTGGAAATCAGCTTCAGCATGACGCGGCTGAACGGCCGCAGCACGTTCTTGGCCGATTCCATGCCGTGCTTGATCGCCGCTTCGCGCATCAGCATCACCAGGCCGCCCGGCGAATTGTTGAACGGGCAGCGCGCGGCGCAGGTATAGCACTGGGCGCAGGCCCAGATCTTTTCCTGCATGGCGTCGTAAATGCCTTCCAGGTTTTCCGTCCAGAGCAGCTGTACGATCTCGCGCGGGCTGAAATCATAGTAGTGCGCTGCCGGGCAGGTCGCCGTGCAGATGCCGCAGTTGAGGCAACCGTTCAGCTCGTGGTCGTATCGAATGTCAGACTGGATGTCCTGGAAGATTTCTTCCATCTGGTCCCGGTCGATGGCCGGGGCGTCGGACACCGGGTCACCGATGTATTGCTGTACTCTGCTGGTTTGCGCGTGCGCCATGGTGCTTCCTTCCGCCGCGACGGCAACCCGTCGCGGGCTTGCGGTTCTCAATCAATTAATAGGTCAAAACCTTGCAGTCTTCTTCCATCACCTCTTCGATCAGGTGAGCGCCGCCTACGATGCCCTCGCATTCCGGGATCAGGTCGTCGGTGGTCATGTCGAACAGGTCGAGGTTCGGCGAGCAGCAGTAGAACTTGGCGCCGGCCTCGTGCGCGTCCTTGATGAAGTCGTACACGGTCTTCGGCGAACCTTCCTTGACCACCAGCTTTTCCGCCACGCCTTTCTTCATCAGGCGGCCGGAAGTGGCCGTGCATATAACGTCCACCTCGTATTCCATGGCCGCCGCCACGGTAGCCTGGAAGATGGGGGCGCCGAGCTCCTCGCCGTTCTTGGGGTCGGTGTTGGCCATGACGATAATGAGTTTTTCAGACATTTTTCCGCGGTCCTCTTGACGTGAGTCAATAATATTACGTTAATCTAATTTAAATCGCCAATAATTAGAATTATCTTAATTAATCCCCTGTTCAACTCTTCAGCGCCAGCGCGATGCGCTGCTTCGCCTGCATCCAGCCGGTGACCTTGACCAGCCCGGTCATGATCGGCACCAGGCTGTCTTCCATTTCGCGCATCATCATCTGCAGCGCCTGCAGTGTCGGCGCCGGGTCGTCCGGCGCTTCCTCGAATTCCATGATCAGGTCTTCCGCCATCGCCGTTTTGAAACCGGGGTGGCCGGCCATGCCGATCGCGTTGGGCGCCACCTCGAACACGGCCGGCCGGTCTTCAGCGTCCACCGCCAGCACGCGTGCCGATTCCGGCAACACGGGCCGGTCACGCATGTAGACCACGTGCGGAAAACGCTCAGGCAGAAAACCGCCCAGGGCCTCCGGAACGACGCGCCGGCCATGACCGACCTCGAACACCAGCGGCGCCGGCTGCGAGCCGCCACCGGCCGCGATGGCCAGGATCTGCGCGCCCAGGCCGATGCCGAGCACCGGTTTTCCCTGGTCCAGCATCGCCCGGGTCAGGACGATTTCATCATCGAGCGTCGGCACGTCGCGAGCGCCGGCGCTGCCCCAGGGCCCGCCGCCGAGCAGCACGAGCCCGTCGGACAGTTCGCCCGGCTGGGGGATGTTCCCCTGTTCGGTGAACGGGCGGAAATAGCGGAAGCGAATGCGCCGGCCCTCGAGGTGGTCTTCCATCAGGCCGAGGTAATCAGCCGAGGTATGTTGTATGACGTGCAACAGGTTCATACCCGGTCCAGCGCATCCCGGATGGATGCGACGAAATCACCCGGCGCCACCGAGAGTACGTCGACACCGGCGTCTTCGAAGAAATCCGTAATCACGGAATCCAAGTCTTCCAAGTATACGCCCCTCAACCGCGACTCGAGATCGAAAATCACGCGCGGCGGCGTGATGAAGAAATCGCCGGTGATCAGCGCGCCTCGAATGCGGTTTTGCGCCGGGCCTTCCAGGCGCAGGTAGCTGCGGATCGTGCCGCCGGGACAGACGCGTTCGCCGGCCAGGTCGCCCCTGGCCCGTGGCGGTTCCTCGATACCGGTCACGAACGCCTCCGTGCCGATCTCCTCGCGGTGCAGGGTCTCGGCTTCGCGGCGTTCCGCCGCGCTGATCGTGCCCGGCGCCGCTGCCAGGCCGAGGTGCTCGCAGAAGGCCGCCACGAGCGCGGCCTGGATTTCGGCCAGCTCCGGCGTGTTCTCGCCGAGCAGTTCGCGCAGGGTTACCACGCGTTGCTCGGCGGAGTCGAGCTCGTGTTTCGCCAGCTTGGCACGGGGCACGCGCAGCGCGGACACCATGGTGCGGGGGTCCATGTCGACCAGCACCGTGCCCTGGTAGAACAGCGTGTCGCCGTCGAAAAAACCCCCGGTGCCGCTGATCTTGCGCCCGCCGACCTCGATGTCGTTACGCGGCCGGTAGCGGGCGTCGACACCGAGCCTGCTGATCCCGTCAGCCGCGGCCTCGCAGATTCGCCGCGCCACGTTTTCCAGCGCGCCTCCACCCAGGGTGCTGCGGTGCAGCGCCAGTTCCCAACCCAGCTGCCCGGGGTCCAGGTAGATGGCGCCACCCCCGGTGATGCGCCGGACCACGCCGATGCCGTGCTCGCGGCAGTAGCCGAGATCGATCTCCTGGCCGAGGGCCTGGTGGCGTCCGACCAGGGCCGTGGGCGGAAAACGCAGGAAACGCAGCGTATCGGGCACCTGGCCGGTGCCGTGCGCTTCGACGATGGCCTGGCCGAAGGCGATGTTGAGCCGGCCCTCGATGACGCCGGTGTCGAGGATGCGAAGGGTCTTCATTCAAACCAGGCGATTCGGGATCCCCAGCTGTTTCCGGATCTTCTTGATGTCTTTCTTGTCCGGCTGGAAGGGGTAGCTGGCGATGTCGCTGGGCGGCGAATCGCCGTACGGCCGGTCGCAGGCCGATACGTCCTCGGCCACCTTGCCCGGGCAACCCGAGGTGCGGAAGGCGACCCCGGCCTGGATGACGTCTTCGAGTTCCGCGGCCGGCAGGCCGAAATGCGTGACCCGCCCGGCGTTGTCGAACGTCATCTGCTCGACGCGCGCGCCGCGGTAATCGATCAGGTAGCGGCCGAGCTGCACGCGCCGCCACTGGTCGCGCGGCGTCGCCGGCAGGTGGTCCATCAGCGAGCCTTCCTCGGGGAAGAAACTGAACATGTGGTTGTGGCCGCCCATGTCGACCACGCGCTGCACCACGCTGAGCATCTCGTATTCGGTCTCACCCATGCCGGCGATCAGGTGCACGCCGAATTTCTCGGGCCCGAAGATGTCGCGGGCGTCCTCCAGCACCTCCCAGTACTTGCTCCACTTGTGCGGCGACTGCACGCCCTTGCCGCGGGTGCGGTCGAACAGTTCCGGCGTGGCGGCGTCGAGCGCCACCGTGAAGATATCCGCGCCCAGGTCCTTGAGCAGCTTGACGTCCTCGCGACCCATCGTCGTCGGGTTGGAGAGGATGGATACCGGGATGGTGTCGGGGTCGATTTTCTCGGTCCATTTCTTCAGCACCGCCACCGTGTCGTCGTCCGACCTCGGGTGGGTGATCATCGAGATGCACATGCGGTGGAAGGGGCTGTTCTCGCCGTCGGCGGCCACCTTGTCGACGACCACCTCCATCGGCACGGCCGGCCAGTCCACGCGAATGAAGTTGCGGTCTGCGTAGTCGCGCTCGGCCTCGCGGTGGCGGGCCAGCCCGCAGTAGGCGCAATTGGCGCGGCAGCCTTCCGGGTAGGTCAGCAGCAGGTTCAGGCAGCGGGTGCAGGAACAACGGTACATGCGGCCGGTGGTGACGCCCAGCGTAATCGCCGCGGCGGTGGACATCTGCACGTACTCCGGCGAGCGCATGTGCGGCGTCAGGATATTGTAGTCGGGCCGGTACACGCCCTCGGGCGCCACGTCGTGCGCCTTCACCGGGGCGCCGTTCTGCATGTTCCTGGGCGTCCTGCCGGGCAGCCTGGGTTCCATCGCTTCCCAGGGATTGAAGTCCAGGCCGTCGCGGCCCCGCTCGGCGGTCGTGGCGTTCTCGTTCTTGATGCAACCCATGGTGATCTCCGGTTCGGTCAGGCCGCGCAGCTGGTTGACGACAGCGTGGCGATGTTGGTGGTGGCGCCGGTGGTGCCCAGCTTGATCGAGCAGCAGGCGTGCGCCTGGTGGAAGGGCCGTCCGGCGATGCCAGCGACCGCGACCGCGCCATCGGCCGGGAAGGCGATGCCGTCGAGGCCCGCCATCACCGCGTAGGCGTCGGTGACCCGCTTGTGCATGCCCGGCGGACGGGCGCAGCCGAGCAGCACCTGGCGGTCGGGCAGGCGGCGGCGCGCTTCCAGGAAAATGCGGCCCACGTCGCTGGTGTCCGGCGTGACGAAGGTGCCGGGCTTGGCGTAGAACGGCATGATCACCACCAGCACCAGCGCCTTGGTGTCGTAGCGGCTCAGGATATCCAGCGCGTTTTCCTCGCCGAGGATGCGCCCATAGTGCAGCCCGATCACGATGTGCGGTGAGATCTGCATCGTGGTCTCGCACAGCGCGGCGACGGTTTCCTCGAAGTCGTCCACCGGCCGGTCGAGGTGGTAGACGTCGCGGATGGTCTCCTGCGCGCCGATGATGTCGAGCATCGCCACGTCGACCCCGGAGGCTTCCATCTCCTTCGCGCCCTGGCGGTCGGTGAGCGCCGTGTGGATCGCGATGCGCATCTGCGGGAAGTCGCGCTTGAGGCCTTCGATCACCGGGTAGAACTTCGAGTAGTTGATCTCGTTGCGCTTGTTCGAGCCGCCCGACAGCAGGAAGCCCTGCAGGTTTTCGGTTTCCACCAGGCGCCGCACCTTGGCGTCGAGGATTTCCGGCTTGATCGCCGGGATCATCGGTTCCAGAATCTTCGCCTCGCAGTGGTCGCACATCAACGCGCAACCCGCGGCGGTGATCGAGAACGCCGGGAAACTGTTCTTGCCGCAGCTCGACAGTTCGCTGCTCTCGTATTCCTTGAACGTCGGGGTCGAGAAGCGGATCAGCCGCTCGCGGTTATCGGCCGCGTGGCGTTCCATCTCGGCGACCAGTTCCGCGTCGAACCCGGCGTCTTCCAGTTCTTCGATTGCCTGCAGCGATTCCAGCCAGTTCATGTCCACTCCCGTTTCAGGACCAGTGCCTGTTGACACCAGGCGATGCGGCCCTAATTTAGCACGAGCCCCGGAAGCCGCTGGATCTCGGGGCGCACCGGACCATTGTTGGGGGGGTCGACCAGCGTGGTCAACCAGAAATCGGCGATATCCTCGTCATCGATCAAGTCACACTCCAGCGAGGCCAGAAAATCGCGGGCCGGAGGGGGCAGGGTCGCGGGGATGGTTCGGCCGCTGAGGCGGCCCCATAGCCCCGACCAGCACCGCACCACGGTCCAGGGGTTGTAGCCACCCCCGCCCAGCACGGCGGCACGGGGGTATTCCGCGACCAGGTCTTCGACCGCGCGCCACAAGGCCCCGTTGCTGAGTTCGAGCTTCGACAACGGGTCGCCGGCCAGCGGATCCGCGCCACAGGTGATCACCAGCGCCTGCGGCGCGAAACGCTGCGCCAGCGGCAACACGGCCTCTGCCATCAGAAACGCCAGCTCGGAGTCGTTGAACCCCGCCGGCACCGGCAGGTTGCGGGCCTGCCCGGCGCCGCGGTCTTCGACCAGGCCCGAATACGGCCAGCGGCGTTCCTCGTGCACGGATACCGTCATCACCCGCGGGTCCTGCTCGAAGGCCAGCTGCACGCCATCTCCGTGGTGCGCGTCGAGGTCTACGTACAGCACGCGCTCGAGGCCGGCCTCGAGAAAGGCCAGCAGCGCGAACACCGGGTCGTTGAAGTAGCAGAAGCCGCTGGCCCGGTCGGCGCGGCCGTGGTGGGTGCCGCCCGACGGGTGGAACGCGGTTCGGCCTTCGAGGGCCAGTTCGGCGGCGTGGATCGAGCCACCGACGGCGGTCGAGGCCCGGCGGAACAGGCCGGGAAACAGGGGGTTCTCCATCGTGCCGATGCGGTAGCGGTCCCGGACCGTTTTTTCGACGCGCCCGGCCGCGTCGGCCTCGCGCAGGGCGGCCACGTAGGCCGGGTCATGGAAACGGCAGAGCTCGGCCTCGCTGGCTCGTGGACTGTCACGGAATTGTCCGGGTTCGAACCAGCCCAGCATCCCGCACAGGTCGACCACGCCGGCGACACGGATGATCGACAGCGGGTGGTGCTTGCCGAAGGCCGCTTCGCGGTAAACGTCGCTGCCGACGAACAACACGCGTTCCATCGCGTCCCGGCGGGTTTGGGGGCCTGATCGAGCCATGGCGAACCATAGTATTCGATTTTACTAATAAAAGAAAAACTGTGATAATCGGGTGTCTATACACCATGACAACACACCCCTGGGGAGGTCAGCGGACCATGTCAGACGAAAACGGCGCGAATGCAATCGATCCCAACACGATGTCCATCATCGTGACCAAGGGCAGCCTCGACTGGGCGTACCCGCCCTACATCCTGGGCACCACGGCCGCGGCCATGGGCCTGGACGTCACCATGTTTTTCACCTTCTACGGCCTTTCCCTGCTGAAGAAGGACCTGAACCTGAAGGTCACGCCGCTGGGTAACGCCGCCATGGAGATGCCGATGGCGGGCGGCCACATGGTCATGCCGAACATCGTCGGCATGCTTCCGGGCGTCGACGCAATGGCCTCCAAGATGATGAAGAACCTGATCAAGAAGAACGGCGTCGCCTCGGTCGAGGAGCTGCGCGAACTCGCCGTCGAGGCCGACGTGCGGATGATCGCCTGCCAGATGACGCTGGAACTGTTCGACTACAAGAAGGAAGACCTGATCGACGGCATCGAGATCGGCGGCGCGGCCACCTACATCGAGTGCGCGACGAAATCCCACATCAACCTGTTCATCTGAGCGGGACGAAATCACACGTTTGAAAGGAAATTACCATGGCAGACAAAGTACTCGACGCTAAAGGGCTGAATTGCCCGCTTCCCATCCTCAAGGCCAAGAAAGCCCTGAAAGACCTCGACGCCGGCCAGACCCTGCAGGTCCTGTCGACGGACCCGGGCTCGGTGGCGGACTTCCAGGCTTTCTCCCGCACGACCGGCAATAAGCTGCTGGAGCACAAGGAAGAAGGCGGCATCTACGACTTCCTGATCGAGAAAGTCTGAGGATAAAGGCTAAAAAAGGGCCGGGTACAATTCTTCAATTGAAAAATCGTATCCGGCCCCTTTTTTCTCCTTTTTAGCCCCCTTTTAAAAGAAAACGGCCAGCGAGAGCTGGCCGTTTTTTTATGCCTTGTCCCGGTGGCTCAGAAGCGCCAGCTATAGCTTGCCTCGACTTCCCACTGGTACATTTCGAACGTCACCGTCTGGGTCGGATCGAAGTTCTGGGGTCCCGTGAGGTCGACGTCCGGCGCGTACAGGAAGGCCATCGAGAACTCACGGCCCTTGGTGCGCTCCAGCGTGAAGCCGGCCGTGAAGTGGTGCTCCATGACCGCCGGGGCGAGAATGTTGAAGGTCATCTCGGTGTCCGGGATCGGCTGTTCACCGTAGCTGTAGCCCAGGCGCCAGGTCCAGTCTTCGTTGTTGGTCCACATCATGCCGAGTTTGTACACGGTCATGTCGTCCCAGCCAAAACCGGCGCCGTTCTTGCCGCCCAGGCAGGACTCGAGGTCCATGCCGCCAAAACCGGCCGTCGGGCAGGCGAAGATGTTGGCGATCGGGTTGGCGACCGAGTCGATGTCGGAGTACCAGATCTGCTCGATATCGAAGTTGAACGCGAGCGCGTCGCTGGGCTTGAAGGTCAGGCCCACCTTCAGGTCGGCCGGGATGTCGAAACCACCGCCGTCCGCGAACAGGTCGGCGTAATCGTCGAAGTCGGTCATCCGGATCTTGGTCTGGTACATCGCGCCGAAGGCCCACATGTCGTTGATCGGCGCGTGGATGCCGATCTTCATGCCGTAGCCGTAGGACCAGTCGGTACCGTTGTTGGACAGGTTTTCCGGCATCATCATGCCGCCGCTCTCCGCGAAGCTCTTGGTGTACGGCGAGAACGGTCGCACGCCCTTGGCTTCGAACATCTGCGCGACCAGCACTGCGGACAGGCCGAAGGAGAAGTTGTTGTTGAACTGCTTGGCCCAGGTGATATCCAGGAAAGCCTGGCTGAGGTTCACGCCGGCGTTGCCGTTACCACCGAAGGCGCCGTCACCGTAAGTGCCCGGGAAGGTCATGATGGGCGCGGGGCCCATCGGGCCATCCGGATCAAAAGTGGCAGTGCCGCCCTTCCAGTTGGTGTTCATGCCGCCGCGGCCGTAAAAGGCCAGCGCCCAGGCATTCCCGTTATCGAGTTGCCAGCTCTTGGCGATGTGCGGGATCACGAAGTACTCGCTGTCGCTGGTGAGCTTGTTGGGACCGATGGTAAAGGCGCCCATTTGGCCGTTCAGCAGGCTCTGCGACGTCTCGTACTTGCGCACCGGGCTGAACAGCGCGGCGCCGAACACCAGCTGGTCACCAACGAAGGGCGCGACGGCCGGGTTGTTGGTCACGTCGATGGCGTCTTCCGGCAGGGCGATACCCGAACCCGCCATGGCCTTGTTCTTGGTGCCCGTGCCGTGGGTGAAATAGCCGTTCGTGGCGAAGGCGTTACCCGCCAGCGTGAGGCCTACCGCGACCGACGCGACGGTAAACCAGTTGAAATTCTTGCTCATTTGAATCCTCCAGTGCTGTGCCTTTATCGTATTAAGCTTATATTAAGCTCCCTTAATAAAGGAAATTGTGTCCCAGATCAATCGGAACGATCGATTCCGTCGCGCCCAACTTGCATGCTTCGCCGAACATTGAACCGTTCGGCGGCTGATTCCTAGCCGTCATTTCCGCAATACAGGTCGTGCATCAGCGTGACCATGGCCGCGGCCTCGTCGCTGGCGATCGAGTAATAGATCGTCTGCGCGTCGCGCCGCGTGACGACGAGGTTTTCCTTCCGCATGCGCGCCAGGTGTTGGGATAGCGGTGACTGTGGGATTTCCAGCAGGGCCGCCAGTTCGCCCACCGACTTTTCCCCGGAGGTCAGGTGGCACAGGACCATCAGGCGGTCCTTGTGGCCCAGTGTTTTCATCAGCTCGCTGGCTTTCTGTGCCGCGGACGCCATGCGCTGTGCGTCGATACCGTGATTTTCGTTCATAGTTCTTCTGCTTGCTCCCCGTCCTCCGATTGTAACCGGTCCGACGCGTGGTCGCTGCTTCGGACGAAGCGGAAATAGCTGAATGCCTGGACGGCGCCGGACGGCGTGCGATGCTGTTCCTTTTGTGTGTCCACCAGTTCCAGGCCGTCACCGAGCGCCGCCACGATCCCTTCGGCGTCGTAGCGAACCACGTCCAGGCCGCTGCAGCGCCGCGGTCCGTCGCTGGCGAAGGTGGCGATCACGGCCTGGCCGCCCGGTGGCAGCGCCTGCCGGAGCGCAAACGCGTAACGCTCCCGGTCTGCGGGGCCGAGCAGGAAATGGAACACGGCGCGGTCGTGCCACAGGCGGTAGCTGCGGCCGGGCCGGAACTGCGTGACGTCCTGCTCGATCCAGGTGACCCGATCGGCGTCTGCTCCGAGGGCGCGCCGCGCCACATCGAGCGCCGCGCGCGACAGGTCGAGCACCGTCACGTCCTCGTAGCCCCGCGCCAGCAGCTGGCCGGCCAGCGTGGAGGCGCCGCCGCCGATGTCGACCAAGGCGTCGCCCGCCGCGAGACCGGCGTCTTCGATCATCGCCAGGGAACGCCCGGGCCTGTCCTGGTGCCAGCTCATCCGGTCGGCCGGACGCCCGGACCAGGCCCGGTCCCAGTGCTGTTTTCTGTCGATTCCGCTCACGTAAAATGCTTCCGGCGGCCGGCGCCGCCCTGCCCCGCACTCAGTTTGACACCACACCCGGCTTTCCCAGGCGACCCACATCATATTAAAGTAACGAAAATTAAAATATTTTAATAAACCGTTTTCCGGCAGGGCACTGAACCGGAATCCGACCATCGACACAGGGAGAACACCATGAGATTCCGTTTCATCACGATCACGCTCTTCGCGCTGCTGATCGCCGCGAGCGCCGCCGCCGACACGACCTACCGGCCGTTCGTCCTGGCCTCCGTCAGCGAAGACGGGCTGGAGGCCCGGACGAACGCGACGCTGGAAGCCCTGAAAGACGCGGGCTTCAGCATCGCCGGCACGCACGGCCCGGTGCAGGACTCGCTCGTCATCGTGGCGACCAGCGACGAACTGCTGGCCGTGGCCGCCGCCTCCGACCGCGGCGGGTACGCGGCCGCCCAGCGCATCAGCGTCACCGAGCGCAACGGCCGCACCGAGGTCGCGTACGTCAACCCGCTGTACCTGCAGTACGCCTACCGCCTCGAAGCCGACATGCAGCCGGTGGCCGACGCCCTGGCCGGGGCGCTCGGTTCGGTCGAAACCTTCGGCTCGGAGAAGGGCCTGACCGCAAAGAAGCTGGGCAAATACAACTACATGATTGGCATGCAGAAGTTCGACGACCCGTCCGAGCTGGGTTCTTTCGGCAGCTTTGACGAGGCCGTCGCAGCCGTCTCCGCCGGCCTGGCGCAACAGGGCGACGCCCTGACGCAGGTGTACCGGATCGACATCCCCGGCAAGCAGCAGGCCGTGATCGGCGTCGCGATGAAGGCGACCGACGAGGAAGAGCAACCCATCGACGAGACCTTCCAGTTGTCGATCGTCGACTTCGAGGGCAACGCCAAGACGGCTTACTTTCCGTACGAGATCCTGGTCAACGGCGGCGAGGTCGAGGCGCTGCACATGCGGTTCCGCATGGCGGTGCACTTTCCCGACCTGCCGATGATGGGCGCGCACGGCTTCACCAAGCTGATGTCGTCGCCGGGCGCCACCGAGGACGCGCTGGAGAGCGTGACCGGCCAGCCCTGAACCCGGTTTGCGGCATGATGAGGCTGCGAGGAGAAACGGGGCCGGCCTGCCGGGCCCGCTGATGCAACCCAACGATCACCGGAGTGACAACATGCTGAAATACCTGGGAAAATGCCTCTTTCTACTCCTCGCTCTGGCGCTGAGCGCCACCACCTGGGCGGGTGAAGAAATCTACTGGATCGATGTGCGGTCGGCGTCGGAATTCGCCAGCGGCCACGTCGAAGGCGCGGTCAACATACCGCACACGGAAATCGTCGCGCGCATCGGCGAGGTGACCGACGACAAGGACGCCACCCTCTACCTGTATTGCCGCAGTGGCCGCCGCTCGGCGGCCGCGACCGATGCCCTGCAACAGGCCGGCTTCGTCGACGTGGTCAACGTCGGCGGACTGGACGACGCCCTGAAACGCGCGGCCGCAACGGACGACTGACCGGAAGGGTATTGATCGAACGGGCGCCCGCGGCCGCGGGCGCCCGTGCCTGCGGGATCAGGACGATCCGCGCAGTTTCTGCACCCCCATCAGGCGCATCGCGTATTTTTCCCAGAACGGCTCGACGCGACCCTGCTTGATCTTGCGCAGGTAGTATTTCTCGAAGCCGATCTTGGCCCAGTGCACCCACTTGCCGGAGCCCGACCAGTTGGTGTTGCGCGGCGGGATCTGCGGCAGCGCGATGAAAGCCACGCCGCGGTCGCCGAAATCAGCCAGGCAGAACGCGTTCCAGGTGGCGTGGTGGGTCGGCTCGCGGTCGCCGAGGATCTCGACCATGTTCTGCACGGTCGCGGTGACCATGGATTCGATCATGTACCCCGTTTTCGGCACGCCGACCGGTAGCGGTGTCGCGCCGACGGGGGGTATCGCCACGCACACGCCGACGGCGAAGATCTCGGGATAGGTCGGGTTGCGCTGGTGCTCGTCGACGATGATGAAGCCGCGCGGGTTCGACAGGCCTTCCACGCCCATCACCGCGTCGATGCCGGTGAAGGCCGGCAGCACCATCGAGTGCTTGAACGGAAGCTCGTGGCTGGCCTTGTCGCTGCCGTCGTCGTTCACCTCGGTGACCTTCATCACGCCCTCTTCCACGGCGTCGATACGCGTGTTGGTATGCCACTTGATATGCCGCTCACGCATCTCGGATTCGAGCATACCCTTGGTGTCACCGACCCCGTCGAGGCCGAGGTGGCCGATGTAGGGCTCAGGCGTCACGAAGGTCATCGGCACGCGGTCGCGGATCTTGCGCTTGCGCAGCTCGGTTTCGATGATGAAGGTGTACTCGTAGGCCGGACCGTAGCACGAGGCGCCCTGGGCCGCGCCGACTATGACCGGCCCCGGGTCGGCGCAGAAGGCGTCGAACTGGCTGGCCATCAGCGACGCGTGGTCGGTCTTGCAGACGGAGCCGGTGAAGCCGCCGTGCGGTCCCAGGCCGGGGATCTCGTCGAAGGCCAGGCGCGGTCCGCTGGCGATGACCAGGTAGTCATAGCCCAGTTCGGTGTCGTCGGACAGCAGCAGGTTTTTGGCCTCCGGCTGCACTTTCTTGACCGGGTTGCACACGAAACGGATGCCGTGCTTGGCCATCAGTTGATCAAGGTCCAGGCGGATCGCCTCCGGCTTGCGCCAGAGCACGGCGACCCAGGGATTGGACGGCGTGAACTCGAAGTTCGGTTGGTCGGAAACCAGCACGATGTCGTGCGAGTCGCCGAATTCGTCCTTCAGTTCGAACGCTGCGGAAATGCCGCCGATGCCGCCACCGAGTACGACGATGGTGCTCATGTTTCAGTCTCCTTCGATCAGGTCTGCCAGGTTTTGCCGGAACGGGATGCGCAGGTAGCTCACGCCGTTGTCGTCGGGCGCCGGGGGTTCACCCCCGAGAATATTGACCTGCAGGGAGGGCAGGATCAACCGCGGCAAACCCAGCTTGCTGTCGCGCGCCGTTCTCATCGCCACGAACTCGTCCCGCGCCGTGTGTTCCGACACGTGTATGTTGTCCCGCCGCGATTCCTCGACGGTTACGCAACAGGTCGGTTCCGTTCCCTCTTCCGGGTAATCGTGACACAAAAACAGGCGTGTCTCTTTAGGCAATTCGTATAAGGCGCGGATCGAATCGTACAACTGGCCCGCGTCTCCCCCCGGAAAATCGCACCGCGCGGTGCCGTAAGCGGGGCTGAACAGGGTGTCGCCGATGAAGGCGGCGTCACCCACCCGGTAGGTCACGCCGTCGGCCGTGTGGCCGGGCGTGGCCATGACCCGAATCGTCAGGCCGCCGAGCGCCAGGGTGTCGCCGTCGTCGAACAGGCGGTCGAACACGCGGCCGTCGACCGCCAGGTCGCTGAAATTGAACACCCTGGCGAAGTTTTCCTGCACGGTCGTGATCCCGCGTCCGCAGGCCATGCGCGCCCCGGTTCGGCGGCGCATCCAACCGGACGCGGTCAGGTGGTCCGCGTGGGCGTGTGTTTCCAACAGCCACTCAACGCGGTAACCCTTGCGTTCTGCGGTTTCCAGGACTGCTCCGGCGAATGCCTCGTCGGCGCGACCGCTGACGGGGTCGTAGGTCCAGACGGGGTCGATGACCGCCGCCGAGCCGCTGGCAGGATCCGCCAGCAGGTAGGTCCAGGTACCCGAATCCGGTTCGTAGAAAGGCGTGATGTCCATCGGTGTCGTTTTGCGAGGCTGTTTCGGCTGGGTCAACTTATTAAGTTATTTGTAATTTAGATACATTGCAAATACAATCGCTTGCATGAACGCCGCCGCCACGGAAGCCCACCCCAAGCTCGATTACGACGCGATGAAGCGCAATGCCACCGACGCGGTGAGCTTGCTCAAGGGCCTGGCCAACGAAAGCCGGCTGATGATCATGTGCGTGCTGGCCGAGGGTGAGTTCTCGGTGGGCCAGCTGAACGAGCGCATCAAGCTCAGCCAGTCCGCCCTGTCACAACACCTGGCCGTGCTGCGCGACCAGGGCCTGGTCCAGACCCGCCGCGAAAGCCAGACGATTTACTACCGCCTCGAGGATTCGGCGGCGATGAGCATCATCGAATTGCTGCACAACTACTACTGCCGAACCTGAGCGGCGCACCACCGCCTACTTCCCGATACAGAAGCTCGAGAAAATCTCGCCCAGCAGGTCGTCCGGCAGCATCTCGCCGGTCATTTCGCCGAGCGCCGCCTGGGCCAGGCGCAGTTCTTCTGCCAGCAGTTCCCCCGACCCGGTGGCCACCAGCTCCCGATGCCCGGCGGCCAGGTGCCGCCCGGCCCGCTTCAGCGCATCGATGTGCCTTTGACGCGCGGAAAAACTGCCCTCGGCGCGATCGGCCGCGCCCACGGCGGCCCGGATGCGCTGTCTCAGCGCCGGCAAACCCTGGCCGGTCTTGGCCGAGATCCAGGCCCGGTCGTCATCCGCGCCGGTATCCACGCCGAGCAAATCGACCTTGTTCGCAACACGGATCACGGTCGCGTGGGACGGGAGCTCGGCGTGCAGCTCGCGGTGTTCTTCGTCCGGTACGCTGGCGTCCTCGACCAACAGGACGATGTCCGCGCCTTCCAGCGCCTCGCGGGCGCGGCGCACGCCCTCGGCTTCGATCACGTCGTCCGTGTCCCGGATTCCCGCGGTATCCGCGACGTGCACCGGGATGCCGTCGAGGTCGATCTGTTCGCGCAAGACGTCACGGGTGGTGCCCGGAATGTCCGTGACGATCGCGCTTTCCTGCCCCGATAGGGCGTTGAGCAGGCTCGACTTGCCGGCGTTCGGGCGGCCGATGATCGCCAGCACGATGCCGTCGCGCAGCAAGCGACCCTGGCGTGCGCCGCCCAGCAGTTCCTGCAGGTGCCGCTCCGCGTCTTCACACCGCTGGACCACGTCGCTTTCGGCCAGGAAATCGATTTCTTCGTCCGGAAAATCGATCGCCGCCTCGACGAACACCCTGAGGTCGGTGAGGCGCGCTTGCAGCGCATGGATGCGGTCGGAGAATTCACCCTGCAGACTGCGCTGGGCGGCGCGGGCCGCGGCATCGGTGCCCGATTCGATCAGGTCCGCGATGGCTTCGGCCTGCACCAGGTCGATCTTGTCGTTCAGGAATGCGCGTTCGGAAAACTCACCCGGCCGGGCGCCGCGGGCGCCGAGTTCGAGCACCCGCTGCAGCACGCTGTGGAGCACCCAGGCGCCACCGTGGCCGTGCAGTTCGACCACGTCCTCGCCGGTGAAGGAGTGGGGCGCCGGGAAGTACAGGACCAGCCCGGAATCGATCGCCCGGCCCCGGCCGTCGCGGAACGACGCCAGCGTCGCCAGGCGCGGCTGCGGCAGCTCGCCCACCAGTGTCGTGCAGATTTCCGGGGCCCTGGCGCCGGAAATCCGGACGATGCCGATGCCCCCTGCCCCCGGCGGCGTGGCCACGGCGCAGATCGTGTCGTTGACCGGCACCGCCTGCTCGCGCTCGACCATCGCCTGCCCGCCCTGCCCGGCCTAGTCCGCGGCGGCGATCTTTCGCGTGATGTAGTACTGCTGGGCCAGCGACAGCCCGGCGTTCGTGGCCCAGTACAGCACCAGGCCGGCCGGGAAGAACGCGAACATGATCGAGAACACGATCGGCATCGCCTGCATCATCTTCTGCTGCAGGGGATCCATGCCCACCATCGGCGTCAGGCGCTGGGTGGCGAACATGAACACGGCGTTCAGCAGCGGCAGGATGAAGTAGGGGTCGCGTACCGACAGGTTGTCGATCCACAGAATGAACGGCGCCTGCCGCAGCTCGACGGACTCCAGCAACACCCAGTACAGCGCGATGAAAATCGGGATCTGCACCAGGATCGGCAGGCAACCCCCGAGCGGATTGACCTTTTCCTTCTTGTACAGCTCCATCATCGCCTGCGACATCCGCTGGCGGTCGTCGCCATAGCGCTCCTTGAGTTGCTCGATGCGCGGTTGCAGCTTGCGCATGCGGGCGGTGGAACGGTACTGCGCCTCGGTCAGCTTGAAGAACGCGGCCTTGATCAGCACCGTCAGCAACACGATGGCCCAGCCCCAGTTACCGACCACCGAGTGGATTTTTTCGAGCAGCCAGAACAGCGGTTTCGAGAACACGGTGAAAATGCCGTAGTTGACGGTGAGCTCCAGGCCCTCGGCGATCCCGGGCAGGTTGTCCTGCAGCTTGGGACCCACGTACAGCGAACTGCTGAAGGTATGCGTGGAACCCGGGGCGACAGCGAAGGCGGGAGACACGGCTCGCGCGATGTATCTCGGCCAGCCGTTACCGGTCAGCGCCTGGGTCGTGAACGTCGCTTCCTGCTCGGGCGCCGGGATCCAGGCGGCGAAGAAATAATGCTGGATCATCGCCAGCCAACCGCGCTCCGTGGTTCTGCGATACGGATCGTCGGCCACGTCGTCGAAATCGATCTTTTCGAACTTGTCTTCCGGGTTGTAGAAGCCGATACCGTGGAAACTGTACCGTCCCGGATTGGTGAATCCACCTTTGTCGTCGTCATCGCCAGGCGCGGATTGCTGCAACTGTTCGTAGCGGCTGCCCGTCCAGGGGGCGTTGCCGTTGTTGCGCACCTCGTGTTCGACCGTCACCTCGTAACTGCCGGCCGATAAGATGTAGGTCTTGATAACCTCAACCCCGTTCTCACCGGTCCAGCGGAAGGGAACACGCAGGCTTTCCTGGCCCGGTTCGAGCGTGAAGGCCGTCGCCTCCACGCTGTAGGGCGTGGTGTGGTTGGGCGCCGCCTGCTCGGACAGCAGGCCCGACTGGGCGACGAAGATCCGGCCGGCGTTGGCATACAGCAACTCGACCTTGCGTTCGGGCGTTTTGAGTTCCACCGGGTAATCGAGCAACACGGCCGACACGACGGTGCCACCCACGGGGTTGATGGCCAGATCGAGCACGTCGGTGGTCACGCGGACGAGGTCTGCCTCCTGGCGGGTAGGTTCGGCCGGCACGGCGGCGCCGGCGGGATCCGGCGTGGCGACGGGTGTGCTCGGCAGGTCGGCCGCTGCGGGCTGCGAGCGTTCGATGACCGGAACGTCCGGCAACGGCGCGGGGGACGACTGTGTCGTGTCAGGCGTACCCGTCCCGGTCCGCGGGGCAGGCCCGTAGTCTTTCTGCCATTCGATCCACATCAGGTACCCCAGGAAAAGGAGTCCCATGATCAGTACCGGTCTGAGATTACCCATCTTTATCTGAACCCTCGGGCCCCGGAGCGCCCTGGAAACGCTGTTTCACCTTCCGGGACAAGGCCGCCCAGTGGTGATCCAGCGATGAAAACAGTCGTTGATTGTCGGCGGCGGCGGCGGCGGGGCGTGCCAGGACGACGATATCCAGGGCCGGACCACCCGCGGCCGCGTCCAGCGCTCGCCGGCGACGAAAGCTCTCCCGCACGATGCGCTTGATGCGGTTGCGACCCACGGCGCGGCGGTCGACCTTGCGTGACACCGCGAGGCCCAACCGCGACGCCTGCTGCGCCGACGGCCGGGCAATAATACGAAAAAAAGCGTCGTTCGAGGCGGCGTTCCGCTCGAAAACGCTTTTGAAATCAGTGGGTTTTATTAGCCTGGCTGTACGCGGGAAGGGCACGCGCCCGACTTGCCCGGTCGTTGTTTCCTGATTCATCACGGCGTGTTACCCGATCGGATTGAAGGCCGCGCCAGGGACCGGCTGGAAACTTCGCTTCAGGCTGACAGGCGCTTTCTACCCTTGGCGCGGCGAGCCTTGATGATGGAACGGCCGGCGCGGGTAGACATGCGAGCACGAAAACCGTGTCTGCGAGCGCGCTTCAGGCGGCTGGGCTGAAATGTACGCTTCATGAGTCTGTTCCTTGCATTCGATTAACCGCCCCGGTGCCGACGTCGGCGCCACGGGCTGCTGACAAAAGAGGGGAATTGTACCTTCAAAACTCCGCGACAACAAGCCGTATCAACGGCGTTTTTTTCCGGTGGTCAAGTTATCCACAGCGGGTTAGACTAACCGTCCGGACCCTGGCCGACGCCGGTCCGCGACCCGGATTTCTCAGCCTCGGTTCCCCGGAATGTCCAAGAACCACTGGAAAACTTGTCTAGCACACCTGGAGCGCGAGCTGCCGGCGGATGACTTCAACATCTGGATCCGGCCGCTGCAGATTCGCGCGGTGAAAGGCCGCACGGTCATCCAGTCACCCAACGAATACGTCCGCGAATACATCTCCACGCATTACCTGGAACGCGTCCGGGACATTTTCGAGCACCTCGGCGCAGCCAGGGAAACCGTGACGGTGGATGTATCCCGCAGCCACGAAACCACGCCCTCCCTGGCGCCCAAAAGCGGCGGCCCGCCGCTGCGCACGGGCCTGGACCGGCGCTACCGTTTCGACAACTTCGTGCAGGGCAAGTCGAACGAACTGGCGTTCGCCGCGGCGCAGCAGGTGGCGCGCAAACCCGGCCTGGCTTACAACCCTTTGCTGTTCTACGGTGGCACCGGCCTCGGCAAGACGCACCTGCTGCACGCCGCAGGCAACCTGATCCACGAACGCGACCCCGAGGGCCGGGTGATCTACCTGCACTCCGAGCATTTCGTCAGCGAGATGATCAAGGCCCTGCGTTCCAACACCATCGAGTCGTTCAAACAGCTCTACCGCACCGCCGGGGCCCTGCTGATCGACGATATCCAGTTTTTTGCCGGCAAGGATCGCACCCAGGAAGAATTCTTCCATACGTTCAATGCGTTGTTGGACGGCCAGCAGCAAATCATACTGACCTGCGACCGTTATCCCAAGGAAGTGGACGGGATCGAGGCCCGGCTGCGCTCGCGTTTCGGCTGGGGACTGACCGTGTCGATCGAGCCGCCCGATTTCGAAACCCGCGTGGCAATCCTGCTGAACAAGGCCCAGGAACGGGGCATCACCCTGCACGACGACGTGGCCTTTCTGATCGCCAAGCGCATCCGCTCCAACGTACGGGACCTCGAGGGCGCTCTGAACACTCTGTTCGCCAACGCGCGCTTCAGCGGCCGGGACATCACCACGGCTTACGCGCAGGAGGTCTTGCGCGACCTGCTGCTGGTGCACGACCGGTTGATCACGGTCGAAAATATCCAGAAGGAGGTTGCCGACTACTACAAGCTGCGCGTATCCGACCTCTTGTCACGCCGCCGGACGCGCACGATCGCCCGGCCCCGACAAATGGCGATGTCGCTCAGCAAGGAACTGACGGACCACAGCCTGCCCGAGATCGGGGACGCTTTCGGCGGTCGGGATCACACCACCGTGCTGCATGCCTGCCGGAAGATCGACGAGTTGTGCGAGACGGACGGGCGAATACGGGAAGACCGGGCCAAGCTGGTTCGGGCCTTGACGTCCTGAAGCCGAGAGGATTGGATAAGGCACCGTGAAACCCCTTAACATCCTGTGGACAATGACTGGACAACTGCGCGGCCGTAATTCATCCACAGGCCATCAACAGGACAAGCACCTGGTTGGCGGCATTTTCAATGAAGGTAAACAATTGTTTTATCGAATTTTAATTGGGTTATAGTGTTATCCACCGGGCTTACTATTACTATAGTCTTTTAAATAAACAATAAAGATTGTTGGCAGGAATCGGACATGAAATTCAGCATCCAGAGAGAAAAGCTCCTTCAACCCATCACCCAGGTGGTCGGCGTCGTCGAACGGCGTCAGACCTTGCCGGTTCTCGCCAATTTCCTGATATCGGCACGGGACGGGGCCCTGTCGGTTACCGGTACGGACATGGAAGTGGAACTGATCACTTCCGTCGATGCGCAGATCGAGCAGGAAGGGGAAACCACGGTTCCTGCCCGCAAGCTCGTCGATATCGTTCGTATGCTGCCCGATGGCGTCGAGATTACCGCGGTTTCGGATGGGGACAAGCTGATCGTCTCGTCCGGGAAGGGCCGCTACATCCTGGCCACGCTTCCGGCCACCGAATTCCCCGCAACCGACCAGGTAGAAACACTAGAAACAGTTAAAATTCAAGAAGATACATTAAAACGTTTGCTCGACAAAACGTCCTTTGCCATGGCCAACCAGGATGTTCGTTACTACCTGAACGGCCTGCTGTTCGATTTTCACGACAACGATCTCAGCACCGTCGCCACCGATGGGCATCGGCTGGCCCTCTGCGACCTGAATACCGACCTGGGTATCGCCGAGTCTCGCCAGATGATCGTGCCCCGCAAGGGCGTCATCGAGCTTTCGCGCATGTTGTCGGACAGCAAGGAGTCCATCGAACTGGCCCTGGGCAAGAACCACGTGCGACTGGTCAAGGGCCGCACGGTCTTCACTTCCAAGCTGATCGACGGCCGTTTTCCCGAATACCGGGCCGTTATCCCCAAGGGCACCGACAAGCATATCCAGATCGACCGCGAGGCGTTCACGCGCGCGCTCCAGAGGGCCTCGATCCTCTCGAACGAAAAGTACAAGGGCGTGCGCCTCGAGGCCACCGGCGGCATGGTGAAGATCATCGCGCACAACCCTCAGCACGAGGAGGCCGTCGAAGAACTGGAAGCGGAACTCAACTTCGACCAGTTGGCCATCGGCTTCAACGTGACCTACTTGCTCGATGCGCTGATGGCCATCGATACGGACACCGTGCTGATGGAACTCAAGGACGCCAACAGCAGTTGCCTGATCAGCGCGGAGCGGGGTGGCGCTGACCGCCACGTCGTGATGCCGCTGAAGCTGTAAGCTGCTGAACAGCGGTATACCCGGTTACGCAGCCCGCCCCGGTCCGGCGTCCACCGGTGTTACTGTTACCGCCGGTATGATTCGTGCTGATACGCCAGATTACGATTGAAAACCTGCGCAACCTGTCCTCGGTCGCCATCGAACCTCACGAACGGCTAAATTACCTGTTCGGTGACAACGGCGCCGGAAAGACCAGCGTGCTCGAGGCCATTACGACCCTGTCTCGCGGTCGGTCGTTCCGCACGCCCCAGGCAGCGGAACTGACCGGGCCCAAAGAAGCGTCGTTTCGCGTTTTCGCCGAAATCGAGGACGAACAGGGGAAAAGGCATCGTGCCGGGCTGGAGCGGTCGGCCAGGCATTGGCGGGGCAGGCTGGATGGCGCCGACCTGCGCCAACTCAGTCAGCTCACCCGAATTCTTCCCACGGTATTGATGGAGCCCGACAGCCATCTACTGGTCAGTGGCGCCCCGGAGGTACGCCGACGATTCCTGGACTGGGGTGTGTTCCACGTGGAACATGACTTTCTCGAGATCTGGCGGGCTTATGCGCGCGCCCTAAAACAGAGAAACTCGGCCCTGCGTCAGCAACGCATCGATTTGCTCGACAGCCTGGACGATGTGCTGGTGTCCCACGGCAACCGGCTGCATGAATCACGACTGCGCTACGCGGAGCAGGTATCCAGCCGGCTGGAGCTGGCGCTCGATGAGCTCAAATCCCAGGTGCAGGCGGTTTCGCTGCATTATCAATCGGGCTGGAAGGGCGATACCTTGCTGGGCGCGCTGTTCGAGCGGAGACACCGGGACCTTGAGCGGGGACAAACGGATTCCGGTCCACACCGCGCCGACCTGGCCATTTCGTGCCGCTCCGCTCCTGCGCGAACGGTTTTGTCCAGGGGGGAACAGAAGGCCGTTGCCGCGGCCCTGTTGATGATCCAGGCCGATTTACTGAAATCGGCCGGAAAACGGGCGGTTTTGCTGTTCGACGACCTTGTTTCCGAGTTCGATCGCACGCATTTTGAAGTCGTGCTGGCCAAGGCCATGGAATTCGGGGCCCAGGTATGGATTACAGGAACAGAGCGGCCCCAGTTAGACGGCCCCTGCAAAGTGTTCCACGTGGAACAGGGGCACGTCGTGGAACTGGTATAATTGGAACGTGAAACGAGCTGCCGACCTTGCGGCCCGCAATGGCGGGCTTCCCCGGTAATTCAGTAACATATCGTCCCGGCCAGCCTATTTGCCCGGGATAGGAATCTGCACATGACACAATCAGGTTACGACTCCAGGAATATCAAGGTCCTGAAAGGCCTGGACGCGGTGCGCAAGCGTCCCGGCATGTACATCGGCGATACCGATGACGGCACCGGCCTGCATCACATGGTGTTCGAGGTGGTCGACAACTCGATCGACGAGGCCCTTGCGGGCCACTGCGACGCCATCCGGGTAACGATCCACGCAAACAATTCCATCAGTATCAACGATAACGGTCGCGGTATTCCGGTTGATACACACGAGGAAGAGGGCGTGTCGGCGGCCGAGGTCATCATGACGGTGCTGCACGCGGGCGGAAAGTTCGACGACAACTCCTACAAGGTCTCCGGTGGACTCCACGGCGTGGGCGTTTCGGTAGTGAATGCGTTGTCGGAAGAGTTGGAGATACGCATCAAGAGGGACGGCCACGTCTGGCGGCAGGTCTATCACATGGGCGTCCCGGAAGAGCCGCTGAAAATCACCGGTGAAAGCCAGGAGACGGGTACCAGGATTACTTTCGTTCCGAGCAAGGACGTCTTTTCCGACACCGAGTTTCATTACGACATATTGGCCAAGCGGCTGAGGGAACTCAGTTTTCTCAATTCCGGTGTACGCATCGAGCTGAACGACGAACGCAGCGGAAAATCCGACGTCTTCGAATACAAGGGCGGCATTCGCTCCTTCGTTGAACACCTGGGGCGCAATAAAAATCCGCTGCACCCGACCGTTACGCACTTTCTGGCCGAGAACCAGGGGATCGTGGTCGAGGTTGCCATGCAGTGGACCGACGCCTACCAGGAAACGGTGTTCTGCTTCACCAACAACATCCCGCAGAAAGACGGAGGTGCACACCTGGCCGGTTTCCGGGCCGCCCTGACGCGGACGATCAACCAGTACATCGAGGAATCGGGCCTGCGCAAGGACAAGGTGTCGACGACGGGCGACGACGCCCGCGAGGGCCTGATCGCGGTCCTGTCGGTGAAAGTGCCGGACCCCAAGTTTTCTTCCCAGACCAAGGACAAGCTGGTTTCATCCGAGGTGAAGCCGGTCGTCGAATCCGTGGTGGCGAGCCAACTCCGTGATTTTCTGATGGAAAACCCGGTCGAGGCCAAAACGATCACGGCCAAGGTAGTGGAGGCGGCGCGCGCGCGCGAGGCAGCCCGCAAGGCGCGCGAGATGACGCGACGCAAGGGTGTCCTCGATATCGCGGGCCTGCCCGGCAAACTGGCCGACTGCCAGGAAAAGGACCCGGCGTTGTCGGAGTTGTTCCTGGTCGAGGGCGATTCGGCCGGCGGCTCGGCCAAGCAGGGCCGAAACCGCAAGTACCAGGCGATCCTGCCCCTGAAGGGCAAGATCCTGAACGTCGAAAAAGCCCGTTTCGACAAGATGTTGTCTTCCGCCGAGGTCGGAACGCTGATCACGGCGTTGGGATGCGGCATCGGCAAGGACGAGTTCGACCCCGACAAGTTGCGCTACCACCGCATCATCATCATGACCGACGCCGACGTGGACGGTTCGCACATCCGCACGCTGTTGTTGACGTTCTTCTATCGCCAGATGCCCGAGTTGATCGAGCGCGGCTACATCTACATCGGTCAGCCGCCGCTGTACAAGGTCAAGCTGGGCAAGCAGGAGCATTACCTGAAAGACGACGTCGAGCTGAACGACTACCTGCTGGCGCGCGCACTGGATGGCGCCTCCCTGCTTTACGATCCCTCGGCGCCACCGCTGGGGGCGGAGGCGCTGGAACAGTTGATGCGTGATTACCTCGCCTCGAAGCTGGCAATCGATCGATTGTCGAAACGCTACGACCGTCTTTTTCTTGAGCAACTGATTGATTATTCGAAGTTTTCTATCGATTGGGAGCTTGCCGAAATGGAAGCCTGGTGCGGGGCCATGGCGGAGAAACTCGCGGCGAAAAGCCCGGCCAGCGTCCGTTATCGCCTGTCGGTGGTCAAGGGCGAGGAAGGGTACGAGTTGGAGCTGGGGCGAGCCACGCACGGCGTCGAGGAACGTCAGCGCATCAGCCCGGATTTCTTCAAGGGACCCGAATACAGGCTGATCGGCAAGTTGGCCGACACCTTGCACGGCCTGATTCAACCGGGCGCCGTCGTCAGCCGGGGTAAAGCCGAGCAGGAAGTCGACAACTTCCGCGACGCTTACGACTGGTTGATGTCGGAAAGCCGCAAGGGCCGCACCATCCAGCGCTTCAAGGGTCTGGGTGAAATGAACCCGGAACAGCTTTGGGACACCACGGTCAACCCGGAGACCCGCAGGTTGCTGCAGGTGACGATCGAAGACGCCGTCGCCGCGGACCAGATCTTCACCACCCTGATGGGGGACGAGGTGGAGCCTCGAAGAGACTTCATCGAACGAAACGCCCTCGACGTGAGTAACTTGGACGTCTGATTTTATTAGTCCAGTTGCTTTTCGAGGGATTCGAGAAGTTTATACAAGGGATTGCTTTCGTTGATTTTTTCGACGTTGACGCCGAGTCCTGAGGCAGCAGCGAGAAACTTCCGGTTAGAACTGAAAAGGCAACAATCGCCAGTCGGTATACCGAAGCGCGCCGAGAGGTCCCGGAGGGCTTCCTCCCGGCGCGCTTTCTGCGTCAGCAGAGAGTTCGGGATGTAGTAGACGCCGTCCAGAACGCCGCCGCTTTCGGACAGGCGGTCACGCAGGCGCTTCGGTCCCGGTTTACTGCGCTTGGATTCCGCCTGGCTGCGTGACCATTCCTCCGGCTGCGAAGCCGTCACCACGAAACGCACGCCGCGGCGCGTCAGCGAAGCCAGGGCGCGAAGCGTGCGGTCCGCCTCCGTTCCGGTCGTGGCTTCGAACAGGTCCCTGTTACTGACCAACAACAGAAGCTGACGGCTCATCGGTGGTCTCAGCCCAAAACCGAAAGGTCGGCGATGCGGTCGAACTGGCCCTTGAGAAGAGCGAGGAGTCCCAGGCGGTTGCGACGTCGTTCCGCATCCTCGTCCATCACCATGACCTCGTCGAAGAAGCGATCGACGGGTTGTTTCAGTTCGGCCAGCCGATGCAGGGCCGCACCGTAGTCACCGCTGGCCAGCAGGGGATCGACGACCGATCCGATGCGTTCAAGTTCTTCGAAAAGCGCCTTTTCTTCGTCAAAATCAAACAAATTGGCATCGATCTTCGCCGAACCATCGAAACTGGCCTTGCGCAGGATATTACCGATTCGCTTGTTCGAGGCCGCCAGGCTCCTGGCAGCCTCGTCGTCCATGAAGGCGTCAATCGAACGTATGCGCCTGTCGAGGTCGGGCAAGGTCGTCCAGGGCGAGGCCAGGGCGGCGTTGACGAGCTCCGTCGCATAGCCCTTGCCGGCGTAATGATGGCGTAACCGCTCGACCACGAACGCGTTCAGGTCCTCCAGCACGGCGTCGTCCACGGCCACCTGGCCTTTCAGCTCGTCGGCCGCCAGGGCCAATACGGCGTGAGGCGAGACGTCCAGGCC